>Ga0070749_10001388_pt1 | contig 16374 bp, 23 predicted proteins | sample VirMetDEL_Nov_18_FD_75180 | JGI IMG/M metagenome (GOLD analysis project Ga0070749, IMG submission 75180) | Aqueous microbial communities from the Delaware River and Bay under freshwater to marine salinity gradient to study organic matter... | ecosystem: Environmental > Aquatic > Marine >...
ACCATATTCATCCATGAAACCTTCATAGTTCCACTCCATTGGTATAAACAAAGAATACAAGCCTGAGCTTGTTTGTCCATTTTTGTTTCTCTTGGTAACGTCTGATTCGTTGTAAAGCTTTTTGAAGTTTGATCCTCCTTTATCTAAAGCGTTTGATGTTGAACCCATCATACACTTACCTACTATTTTGCTACCAAGCCTGAGGGTTGTTTTTGTTACCCTCCAGTTATTCAATATGTTTTCTGGTTTTTCCCACTTACCGGCCTCGTCATGAATTAATAGTGAAAGCTTTTCACCGTCATACGAGTTATCACCTGTGTTTTTCCAGTCTATTGTTGTGTCAAGTCCTTGCATCTCTTCGAGCTGCTCAGATGATGACATTCTTTTTCTAGTTATTTTACTTGCCGGCACACGATAAGCTAACTCTGTCTTTGGCCTATCCATACCATCTTGTATCGGTTTAAAGAAGAAAGGGTAGTTAATTGATATTGGAACTACCTTGTCAGTGAACATCTTTTTAGCGTCACTACCAGACTTAGATAGTATACCATATCTAGAGTCTGATGTTATTGTAGCTGAACTAACTGTTTCACTGGAAGCCATAAACGAAAATCCTGAACGTCGATTCTTAAGATAGCACATACCATAAGATCTGTTATCAGCTTTGCAGGCTTCCCAAAATATAAAGAACAATCTATTTGCTTCTCTATAATCTGGCTTACCTACGTCAATCTTTGACCACTGTAAGTACATATAGTGGCTACCTGTTATATACGTTGGCTTGCTATTGTTATAAAACCAAAAGCCTTCCTCTCTTTTTCTAAACTCACCTTCAATGTAATCAATCCATTGTTCTTTGAAATTATCAGGCAGGTTTCTCCAGTCAAATATAGTCTTAATATTTGCTAAGTCTTTAGGAAGATCTTCTACGTTCCATTTGTTATTATCCCAGCGTTTAACTTCTTTAGGTACTGGCGGTAATGCGATTTTAAGGTTTTGTATTTCTATTACCTCACCTATCTGACCGGTTTTACTTATAACAACAACGTCGTGCTCTTTATTATAACCATACTCCCAACTTTTAGACTTGTTAAGTCTTTTAAGCGTATTTATACGTATTGGCTCTATGGTCTTAACTAAACTTTGCTCGTACATTATCTACTCTTTCTTTCTGCAAAGCCAGTAAAAGTAGTTTTAGTTTTTTCAACAGTTTTATTTTCTAACAAGGCTTTTTCTTCTTCAATCCTTGTTAGTATTTCAAACGCGTCAAAAATTGCTAACTTCTTCGTAGCGGCTGCATTCTTTAATCTATCGGCAGATACGTCGTCTTCTGTGTTAGTTATAATCTTTTCTTCAGCAACTTTAATTAATTCTTCAACTGCTTTATACCCAGCTTCTATTATGTTGCTTTTCTTCTCCTTGATATTCATATTTAATTGTAATAAATTCTGTTTTAAGTCTATATAGCTTTTCTTCGTCTATGGTGAACTCGTATTCACCTACAGGCCTATAACCTACTATATCTCCTTCGTTGTAAATATCTGAGTGAACAACTTCTCCTATTAAATCTCCTACTGGTCTTACAAATGTATAACCTGGTAAAGACTTCCAAACACCATCTCTTTTGTATGCATAAACTTGATCGTCATTAGCTTTATAAAGATCTTCATCTATATAGCCAGTACTATTTTTCTCCTTGCCTCTAGCGTTATGCCATCTTCTAAATAGGTTATGGTGAACGATTATTTCGTCACCTTCTTTTATTGGTGTATCAAATTCTGTAGGCAGTCCAACGACTATAGCCTGTCTACTTATATACTGATGATTAAATATCTCAGTGTTTAGTATCAGCTCTTTATCTCCTACTTTCTTTGTGTTGTTGTATCTTTCGCCTTTAGGTTTTATTAAATAATAAAACGTACTTCTCATTAGTATTCTAGATTGTACTCAACTGATACAGCCATATTTTTATTAAAGTCCTTCCAAGGTAAAACCTCTTCGTCTTTTTTTATGTATATGCTGTACTTGGTTTCGTCTTCAACTATATCGCAAATGACATGCCCTCCGTAAACCTCTTGGCCTACGGAGTAGTGCATTGCGTCATTCTTATAGTCTTTTCCGATACTAATCTTACGAATTAGCTTCATCTTCAGGTTGCTTAATAGTACCGTCTTGGATATTAATACTAACCTTACCGTACTCTTTTTCTAACTCTGCTTGAAAGTCATTTAGGTCTTTTCTTGCTGACGGTAGAAAACCTATAATGTCGTATTTTCTAGCCTCAACTTGACCTAGTTCCATTTGCAGATTATTAATCTGATTAACTAACCCTTGCAACTTCACGAGTTGCTCGTCTTTAATTTTTAAATCCATAATATAATTTTAATTTAAGTTTACTTATATACTATTACGTAGTTCTCTTCTTTTTTACTCTGCGACTAACTCGGTAACTCCAAGTTCGTTCATTACCCACGTTGTAACTACAGAGTCATCAGTGCCCCAATTGTCATATTCAGACTGAGGATAGTTTAAGTTTCCTTCTAAAAGCATTTCTGCTGGAGTAACAGTCTGTGTTTCAACTCCGTCTACTGTTTCTGTTGCTACTTTTTCAGCATGTATAGCCCAATAGAGAGATATTCCATTCTCCGGTGTTAAGTCAAAGCTTAATACTTTTACGCTTAAGTACTTACCTGTTCCTTTGGTAGGCACTACTACATCGTTAATATTTATCATTTTTTATTTGTTAATATACGTTTGTTATAATTCCACCTTGTATGTCTATGTTAATTGGTGGGTTTGGTGAAGGCTGCTGTATTGTCACTGTTCCAGTGTATCCTTGTGTTCCATTAGCATAATAATCTCCACTTGCATTTATGTTACCTGACACGTCAAGTTTTTGTGCTGGGCTAGTAGTTCCAATACCTACATCTCCTCCTGAGTCTTGTATTACAACCTTACCGCTGGATACAGCAGATCTTATGTACCAATCTCCGTCTGTTCCGTAATGGACATGCGATTGGTTTGTACCCTTCGTAGATTTAATACGCATTGTCCCATCAAGAGACGAGTCACCTTGTATTTGGACCTTACCATTAACATCCAATTTGTACCCAGCGTCAGTAGTAGTACCGATAAGTACGCTGCCACCATTGGTGATACGCATGCGCTCGCTATTATTAGTGTAAATTCTAATTGGTCTAGCTTGCGTAAACAAGAACATATCATCGCTTGTTCCAGTAGTACCTACGTATCCAGTCCTAGTGCCAGTAGAATCTCTAAAATCTATAAACGTTCCATTAGTATCAGAATTATTATTTTGTAGCCTTATGATGCTTCCGTCTCCTTCGATATGCAGCTTAGCGCTAGGACTACTAGTACCAATACCTATGTTACCGCCATTAAACCAAGAACTACTAGCTGTATCTATCCTTACGCTTTCCGCAACGCTGTCAAATAGTGATAATAGCCCTTTATCTAAATCAGCTCCAGTGCCTCTTGGTTGAATATGAGCTATTTTAAAATGAGTAGACTGCAAAAAGAAACTCGATCCATCTCCCTGAATATCCAATTTAGCTGTAGGACTAGTCGTACCAATACCTACTCGACCAGACGTATCAATTGAAACTCTATAAGAATTAGCAGTTGCATCGTAAATCCATAGGTTATTATTTTGACCACTATGTGTTCCAATTCTCCACTCTCTTGTCGTTGTATTCAATACTAAACGAGATGGTTGACCTGCGGTAGTAGAGTTTATTAGTACATCTGCTTGGGAGTCTGAAACTTGTATATCACCATTTACAGAAAGCTTGTAACCACTATCGGTTGTTGTACCAATTAGGACGTTGCCGTTGCTCTTAACACGCATTCTCTCTGTGGTTCCAGGAGATAGTAATAAATCACTATTCAAAGAAGACACATGAGCATTGCCAACAGTATTGGTTAGCTGTATCGTTGAATAAGAAGCACCAGTATATTCGAAATCAGCAATTATAGAGGTTGCTGCCGATGAAACATGAATCGGTCTTGCTGGTGACATAGTGCCTAAACCTACATATCCTCCATTTGTAACGGTTAATCTAGCATAGGCATCTGGATCTGCTACAATACTTGTATTAGCAGCAGCCAAGAAAAGGTTACCATTGTAGTAACTAAATATACCCGCTCTAGTGTCTGTAGTGCTTGTATTCGCATCACCTCTTGTAGAGAACCCAATACCCCAAGCACCTGATGAATCCAGATTAGCATTACTAGGTCTGTGTATTCTTAATGGCACATTCTCATTAGAGTAAATGTCAACCTTATGATTTGGACTCGAAGTTCCAACACCTACGTTGCCTCCGTTAAAGTAAGAATTACCGCTACCAGCAATATACGTTGTAGTTGTACCACTTGAGTTTCTAACCAATACAGTACCATGCCCACTTGCATCGTTACCAATATTAAATGTTCTTGTTCCAGCAGCGTTTTCAGACCTTAATGTGTCTCTAGAGTTGGCTGCGTTCTTGATTCTAACTACTCCGCTTGCGCTATCACCATTAACAGAAAGCTTATAACCACTATCAGTCGTAGTACCAATGAGGACGTTGCCAGTAGACGCTATTGCCACTTTTGGAGATGTAAGAGCATCGGAAGTATTATCAAAAGCAAAATATGTTTGACCATTTGGTATACCCAATCTCCAAGCAGCTACACCATTTAATTCAAACTTTTGGTTCACTGCAGCACCTGATGAAGTTATATGAAGACGAGCATCAATAGAAGTTTCTCCAATACCTACGTTGCCTATATTATTAATAGACATAGACTCGGTTGGAAGGGTAGTGTAATCACTGGCTGTTCTATTGGCAAAAAACCCTAACCGCTTTATTCCGTAAGATGATGTATTTATAGCCTGAATAAATGGACCGTTATCTTGTGCGTGTCCATTAAATATAATCTTACTGCTGTCACTGTTTTGATTACCTCCGTCTTGACCTACTAATTCTACACCACTAGTAGCATCAGTATAGACTGTCAGTTTGTGGTCAGGACTCGAAGTTCCAACACCTACGTTGCCTTCAGATGTAGATAGGATTAAATTGTGATTAGCACCATCGATTCTAAATGCTTCATAGTAGTCAGATCCATCCCAAACTCGAGCTTGAAATACGCTATTAAAATATCCCAAATACGTATCGGCATTTCCAAAGTCAATTTGACCAGTTGTAGAAGATGTACCACTCTGTACTCTAATTATGCCTCCTGCTACAGACAATGATCTTGTTGGTGTAGTAGTCCCAATACCCACGTTGCCGGACGTTCCATCAATATACATCCTGTTTGTACCAACAGAATTACTAGCGGTAGCTCCGGTGTTAAAAAATATATTCGTATTAGAGCCAAGTACAATACTTTCTCCAGTAGAAGACAACAATAAAAGATTATCGTAGGATGATTCATTTCCTATGAAATGTGAATCACCAATAATAATATTACCATTTACTTGAAGCTTCTCACCACTGTCAGTGGTAGTTCCAATTAGAAAATTACCACCTCCATAGTTTGCTACTACATTTTGAGATACATAGTGATTTAGAGATAGAAAGTTATTTAAAGAATCTAATATAAGGTAACCACCGCTGGTGCTGTCTGCTTTTATTGTTGGTTGACTAGCCGTTCTACCAATTAACAAAGTCTGACCAGTTCCACTTGTTCTAATATATGCATCACCATCTACATCAAGCTTTTTAGTAGGGCTAGTAGTACCAATACCTAGTCTTCCTTCTCCGTCTAACCTCATTGCTTCAGCGAACGAATTAGCAGAGTTTTTATCGAACCTAATAAAGTCGTTAGCTGTAAGTCTTAAATAACTGCCTCCGCCGTACAATTGTACTTCAGAAGCAGTTGAATATAAATAACCTTTAGTCGCACCAGAAATATCTAAGTTTAAAACATTGCTAGAACTATCATCTAGTGTAAGATCTCCATTGATTGTCAATCCTGCCGAGGTATCGGCGAGCTCTAAGGGCGCGTAAATTTTAATTGACATTTACATTTAATTTGATTTTATTATTAAGAATAAGCTACTGTTCCAGAGCTAGCACCTTTAGCAGAAGTAATTATAACCTCTATATCGTTTGGTGGAACCACTGCTCCTATAGTAAGCTTTATCTTGCTGGTAGATGCAGCACCTAGTTTATCTGTCCTAGCTATATCTACCAATATTGTTTGTTTTGTGCTTGCATCAAACACCTCAACTATAACATCTTCTGTTCCTAAGTTATGCGTAATCTCTGCATATCCATTGGTCATAGAAGTTGGAGTAATAGTTGCAGTCACAGATCTGCTACCAATGCCAGCAGGAGTTACTGCTCTAGACGTATCAGTACCAGTTTGAGTTTCGGTATTGGTTGCTATTTCAATAATACCTTTTGTAGTAGTGCTTGCATCAGGCTCATCACCAGTATTTGAACCACTAAGAGTGGTAATACCGCTTAGTAAGTTTAACTCAGTAGTAGTAGAAGTTATACCATCTAATGTGTTTATTTCAGAAGCTGTAGCAGTAATACCAAGGTCTGATAAACTTCCAACTTTATTGTTTAACTGAGTTTGAATATTAGAAGTTACACCGTCAACATAATTAAGTTCTGTTGGTGTAGCCGTTATTGTCGTTGTTGGTGTCGCAGAGAATAATGCAACATAACCAGATAAGTCTGGCAAAGTAGCAGTTCTATCTGCAGTAACAGTGGCAGCTAATAAAGTAACTTCGTTAGCGTCAGCTGCATTACCTTCAAATACTACACCATTAGATGTTGATATTGTCTCTACGTTGTTTGTAGTAACAGTACCAGTAACTTGAAGATCACCAGGAATTATAATTGTTGTTCCACTAGCACCGATTGTAAGGTTATTAGCACCAACTCCATCAAAGATTGTTTTAGCACCAGCCGTCAAATCAATGTCGGTTAAACCTGTTAGTGTTGTATCGGTTCCTCCGAGCGCGATAGTGCTATCACCAATCGTAATGCTACTATTTGCTAGCTGAGAGTTAGAAACTCCGCCAGATGCAATAGAAACAGCTCCAGATGACACAGAGAAGTCTGAAGAGCTAAATGAAGCAATACCTTTATTTGTAGAGCTTGCATTTTCGCCAGAGATAGTCACTGTACCACCAGTCATTGAGGTATCAATACCTTCACCACCAGCAATAGTTAAAGTATCACCAGGAGTGATAGCAGACGAACCAGTATCACCAGCTACTGTTGTATCAGAGACTACAAAATCTAACTTGCCATTTATATCATCATAGGTGACTGTGATTCCAGTTTCTGTATTAGTTGAAACCATTGCTCCAACGTAGTCTTCAACTTGCTCTTGCGTTAATTGATCCGTCCATGGAACGTTTACTACAGCTCTTCCACTTGAGTCTACTTGTATTGCGTATGTCTTACTAGCAGTTGATGTTACACCGTTTGCTGCAGTAGATTGAACAGTATCAGATCCAAGCTTAATTAAACCAAGTGTACTAGAAGTAGCAGCACTATAAGTTGTATTAGTAGAAGCAATAGTAATTGTGTCTGTTGTAGCATTGGTTGTTATAGTAACATTAGAGCCTGCAGCAAGAGTCAACGTGTCGCTGTTGGTATCAGCTACTACATCTGTTTGACCAGATACTGCTATAGTAGTAAAATTACTACCGCCTAAAGAAGTCCAGGCGCTTCCATTATACAAATAAATTTGTTTATCACCACTAGTACTATCGTAATAGATTTGTCCCTCTGTTGGTGAGCTTGGTGCCGACCCTAATGGGTGGATAACTGCATTTTGTAGTTCGTTCTTGTTAAGATCAATACTAGCGTAGTATTCTAATGCCATAATTTATAGTTTTTTATTCTTTTAGTTTAGATATGCTATTCCGCTAAATGAAGCAGAAAATGTTATTGTTAATTGATTTTTGCTATCATGGGTTATCGCACCAACAGCTTGGCTACCAGCGGAGTCGAACACGACAACCGTAGGAAACTTGTTTAGATTGTGGTTAATAGTCCATGTTGAACTAGCAGAGTTTTGATTGTGCCTATATTCTTTATCTTGGGCACCAGCATATAATATAATTGAATAAAATTGTTCTACTTCAAGGCTTCCATTTCCTCTTTCGTAACGCAGTGTCAAATCATAGAAACTAGTCTCTACTGGATCTTGCGTTACTGCGGTGCAAGTAAATACACCAAACACATTTTGATCTGTGTTCTTTGCTATTATTATTTGTTTATCAGTAAACGTATCTATAGCGTTAGATATAATACCGCTTGATTGATACATTTTGTCACTCACTTTTATAGTGGTAACATCGCTGAAAAGTACACTCTTATAATAAGTATTAATAGTCATAGATCCAGCAGGTCTAGTACTAGATCCGCCAAAGCTAGAATTATAAAATATATAAGAAAACTGCCCGATTACTCCAGCAGCTCCAGTGTCTCTAATGAAACTAGTTATATCTTCTAATCGATAATTCTTAGTTCCACCGCCAGAGTTTGTCCCAAGCAGCTTGTCATTTTTGTCTACTGATTGATCTACTGCTATGTTACTTATTCTTGGCATGTTTTATTTGTTTGATATTGATTTGTATTTTTCTACACCTCGTGAGCCGAAGTAAGCTATGTAAACTGTAATTAATAATGTTTCTAATAAAGTAACCCAGCCAGGTTTAACATCAAAGTTTATGGCTGTGCTGTCCACTATTATCATCAGCGTAGTTATAATTGTTAGATAAATAAGAGCAAGAGGCCTAGTGTTTTTTGACAGCCACGAATCTGACGTCATATCACTAGACCATCTTTTGGTTACCTCTTGCATTTCAATTGTATCTTGATTTAATAGAGCTAAAGCCGTCTCTTTATCTTGAGGCGGCAAGCTCTTATCTTTGTGTATTAGGTTTTTTACAATACCTAATACACCTTTGTCCGGCAATACGTCACCCACGGACTCTAGAATGCCTGGTGCCTTCTCAGATAAGAATTTACCGACTTTTGTGTCTTTGAATTTTTTATTGCCTTCTTGCATTATTTCTTTTTCTTACTGTGCACTTTTTTAGATTTGTACATCTTAGGTTGCCATTTTTGGTATTCTTCTATCCTTTTAGTACCTGATTTTTGTGCCATTACTCTTTTGTCTATATCTACTCCTTTTTTCTTTGCCTGTTTTCTTATTTCGCTTGATGCCGCGGTTCTTGTATGGCCTTCTAGATCTCTTAGCATTGCTTCACCTTGAGCTTGTTTTAGCGCATTATTAACTGAGAAGTCTTCTCCATAAGTATCAGGTTTTGTCTGGCTTGCTAGTTTTGATTTTTTACTTGGGAAAAAGGATGATTTTTTAATTGCCGCAGTCGTTGCTTTCTTTACTGTCATTTTCTTTGCTTTATCTTGCAAATAATTGTCTGATGGATTGAATAAAAGATCCGCTTGTGTTTTTCCTGCCAGTTTTCCAAACTGTCTAGCTCTATTAATGGTTTTATCTTTCATAACAAAATGATCTGTTATGTTTTTCGCATCAGACATTATACCGCCCATTCCACTCATAAGACTTCCACCACTTTCATTGTTTATTCTATAAGTTACATTTTTTCTAGTACCATCAGGATTAATTGGACTAGAGTAGTACTCATTTGCGTCGTATTCTCCACTATCAATCTTTTTCTGATCTTCATCGCTAGGAGATATAGCTCTTTTTGCTAATAAGTTCATTCCCATTGCCGAATCAGTCACCATCTGCTCTAACTGCTTCTTTGTATATCCATTGTTAGGCTCAAGCATGTCTTTTGTGAACTTGCCGTCACCTCCACCGCTCATCTTGAACTTGCCGCTATCATCACCATTCATCATCGGTTTTCCGTACATAGATGTTTTACTTGCATACATAGCTGCATTAGTCTTCATGCTGCTAGCGTTGTTCATTTGTGGCTTTTTGCCACCTAATTTGTAAGCCATAATTTTTTTTGTTTTATATAGTTTGTTGTTATGTTTATTTATATTTGTTAGCTACACCTTCTACCAACTTCTTAGCCCCTGCTGGTAGATCATTAGTGTTGATCATCATTTTAGGTCCATGTTTTGGTCCGCACATCGCGGGCTTAGCGTACATTGCTGTTTTTGTTTTTTCTGAAAAGCACGTATCTGTGTTTTTGGACGGCTTAGGTCCTAAATTAAACTTTGCTGAAGTTTTAGTTCTGTCTTTCATAGTATCATCTGTTGTTGTCTTTTATCATATCATCTACGGCTTTATTAAATACTTTGTCCGTATATGTTTTGTTTTTATAGAATACGTTTCTTTCGCCCGTTGGTACATCTTCTTCCCCTAATAGTATTCGGTACATGCGACTGATTACTTGAGAGCATTTGAACGATGTTTTGTATATAGTATACTTAATAGTTGTTCTATTTCTCTGCCTCCATACTTCTATCCAACCCTCTCTTCTTAATCTATCCCATCTTAGCTTATCCCAAGACATTATGTATTCACCGTCTTGAAACTCTTTTCTAGTGAAGCGCCCAATACAATCAAGGCTTATAAGTAGCTCAAGATCTGCATCAGTTAATCCATAGGTTTTACAGGCCCATTTTCTAACGAGCCTGTAGTACCTGAATAACTGCATTTCCCTAAGATCAGATGCACTTACCCTCATTCTAAAATAACAACATCACTATATTTTATGACATAGTAGTATTTATCATTGAACTCTATGCCGTGCCCAGCATGCTTATCATACCAGACTATGTCTCCTTCTTTTATATTGCTTATAGTCTCTCCTACACTAACAACTTCTCCCTTTAAATACCTAATGTCCTCACTTTGCGTCTCAGACAAAATAAAGCCGCTTGTTGATTTAGGTTTTTCTTTTATCTTAGCTATAACCAAATAGTAACTAACTGCCTTCATTTGTCCTCATATTATTGATTACACAATCAGCAGACATAATAGTAGTAACTACAGATGCTGCATTTTTCAAAGCTGCCTTAGTTACTAATACTGGATCTATTATTCCAACCTCTACCATATTAACAACAGAGCCATCTACTACATTAATTCCTTGACCTTCTAGTGGATCATCTTCTGCAGACATATCAGCATTTGATAATATGGTCTCAAATGGTCTTCTAATTGCCTCTAGTAATAATTCTTCTCCAATATTATCCGCGGTCAAGTCTGTCGATGCATTCATTAATGCTACACCTCCGCCAGGTACAATACCTTCTCTTAGTGCGGCTTTAGTTGCATATATAGCATCTTCAACTCTATCTTTCTTTTCTTTAAGTTCGATCTTAGAATCAGCACCAACACGAACAACTCCAACGCTACCCGCTAGTATTGCTAATCTTTCCTCTAACTTTTTCTTTAGATAAGGATTTTTATCTTCTTTGTCTATAAGATCTTTCACCTGCTTTATGCGCTCTTTTAAGTCTTTGCCTGATTTATCTACTGTAAATACAGTATATTTATTATCAGTTACAACTTTATTGGCTTCACCCAAGCAACTAGGATCGATCAAGTCGAAGTCATCGCCTAGTTCCTCTGATATAACCTTAGCTCCTGTAATAATTGCTAGGTCTTCAATAGCATCGTCTTTAGTAGGACCAAAGCCAGGAAGATCAATGAAGTTTACCTTAATATTGCCTTTTACTTTATTTGTGAGCAACGCTGCAGTTGGTTGTTGCTCTAAGCTACCAACAATAAGCAACGCCTTGTTCTTTTTAATAACAAACTCTAATATGTTTTGTATTTTGCGTATATTGGGTATTGGAGACTTACTGATTAGTATATAAGGATTATCTAGTTCAGCTACATTTCTGTCTTTGTCAGTTATTAAGTAGTTCGACTTGAGACCGCAATCTATTTGTACACCATCAACAATGTCAACGTACGTTTCATTAGTTGCACTCTCCTCCATTAATACCACACCATCAGATCCTACTTTGATGTAAGCTTCCGATATAATGCCTCCAAGCTCGCCATCGTTATTGCAACTGATAGCAGCAACGTGTCTAAGCATAGCCTCATCAACCTTGATAGTTTTTTCTTCAAGATATTTATTGACTTTTTCAAGACCCGTTTTGATTCCATTTTTAATTTCTCTAACATTTGCTCCACTGTTTTGTGCATTTGTTACTTGTTCTAATAGTGATTGAGCAAGGACGGTTGCCGTAGTGGTACCGTCACCTGCTTCCTTCACTGTATTTTTTGCAGCCTCCTTAATGAGTGTTGCACCTATATTTTCGACCGGATCATATAAGACTACGCTTTCCGCAACGGTTACACCATCTTTTGTAATCACCGGCTTACCCAAAGCGTCTTCGTAAATTACACATCTACCTGAAGCGCCAAGTGTCGATTTTACTGCATTGGTTAACTTATTAACCCCTGCCATGATTTGTTCTCTTGCCTCACCGCCGAAGTTTAAATGCTTGACGATTTGACTTGGTTGATTATATTCCATTTGATTAAATTATTTGCTTTTTGGTTATTCGAAAGTTTTAACTACTTTAGGGCCTTCTACTAAGTTTAATCTCTTCTTATAGTAGTCGATGCTACTGTCAATAGCTTCTTCTGCGGCTTCAATGGTTTCTCTACGAGTAATGTCTTGCCATCTGTTACAATTTCCATCTGGCTCGCATCCGCAACCCACGTGCTTATGCTCTGTTTGGTAATACCCGTTTGGTAACTTAACAATTCTCCAGTTCTTTTTTTCTGAAAGGAATTTCATAGCTTCGATGATTTCCTCAGTTGGTCTAGAACTGCCAGACCAAGTGTTGGTTTTGTAATAATAATATGTCATGGTTTTATTATTTAAGCTCGGTTAGAGCCATGGTTTTATGTTGTAAGGTCTACTACTCTGTATAGTATATTAAGTACTAAATCAGAGTTACCTGTATTTACACTGTTTCCAGTTGTCGCGTGTAACACTAGTGCCGTATCAGTACCTACTTCTATATGATCAGTGGCAAATACCTGCGGCGCATACTCGAACTTGTTTGTAACACTGTTTACTAGTTGTGATCTAACCTTCGTGAAATACTCCTCTGGATTTGCGCCAACTAGTCCCTCTAGTCCAATGTATAAATCCTCGCTAAAGTTATACGTAGTAGAATTGTAATTCAAGAATGCTACTATAGATATAGGCACGATCATTTTGTTTGACCCAGGAGAAGATATTAATGTATAATCTCCACCACCGTTTAATGAAATTAAGTTAGCGGTAGTAACTATCACTTTGGCTTCTTTTATAGAACCAAACGATGTCGTAAAATCAAAACCAGGTACAGCTATGCCATCTGGAAAAGACTTAACACCATATATGCTTTGATCGCCGGTGGTATATACACCATTAGTAACTGTTCCAGCGTTTCCATCAATACTACCAATAATAGTATCACTAAATGTCTTGATGCCTCCTATCGTTTGATTGCCCGTAGTATAAACACCATTAGTAACAGTAACAGCATTACCGTCAATATCTCCAGATATAACATCGTCGAAAGTTTTAACCCCGTAAATTGTTTGATCACCTGTAGTGTAAACTCCGTTCGTTACTGTAGCTGCATTTCCATCTATGCTACCAGTTATAGTATCGCTGAATGTCTTAACACCAGCTATCGTTTGAGCACCAGATGTAACAACCACCGTTGAATCAACCGACAATGTAGTACCAATCAGATCCAAACCAGCACCTGCTGTATATGGAGTATTAGTACCTGTTATAGTTATAGTATCTGTCGATGCGTCTGTTGCTATACTGATATAATCACCAGCTACCAAAGTAAGCGTATCTGCGTTCACATCAGCAACAATATCTGCCTGCCCAGCTACCTCTATAGTCTTAAACGTATTTGTGTCTGTTTGACTCAATACATAACTACTAATACCAGACATGGTATAGTTCTTAGTAGCGTTAGCTGAACCAACCGCTCCATCTGATCCTAATAATTTATCGGTACCAGTAATTGTAGTGTCTGTTGCTATAGTATGTATCTTTGGCATCTCCACCATATAATTACAGGTAAAAAAGTGTATTTAATTATAGGGTGACAATAGGTACTTACTTATTATAACTTATAAGGCTAATGTCACTATGTGTGATTAGATATATAGAAGTAAGGTATTGCCCCCGCTTCTCTCGTCTTCGCTTTGTAAAACAAAAGTCAATTTTAAAAACCCACCGGCCCCTATTTTTGTCATTTTCTTTAAAACATTTCACCTTTTTGTTTTTACACTAACACTATTACTTATTTGTTATTTTCTATTTACATTTTACATTTTGGTGCAACACTTTTACGAGATCCTTTCGATAGTATATATGAATATGAAAAACAATAAAAACTATAACTGATCGATCGTTCACTCACAATTAAATTACGATGCATGTTCGATAATATAGCAAATAAGTTAAACAATTAAATATATAAAGTTATGTCAAAAGAAAAATTAGAAATGAAAAGATTTGTTATTCGTCAGTCACTTGTTGGTAAAAATGCTATCATCAAAGTTACTTTCAAAAGTGGTAAAACTTACGAGTACAACCATGACGAAGCATTTGCTTTAATGAAAGACAAATTAGAAGCAATGGAGTGCTTCAAAAAGTACAAGAGTTACACTTCAAGTACTTCAATTCCACGAGTGTTACAAGAAAATTTGAAATAATATTTAAATTCTTGCACAGAAGCGGTGAGCTACTACTCTCATCGTTTCTGATCACTCAAACAAATTATATACTTTACAACGCTATTGCGATGGTGTCTGGATAGTATATATACCAAGTCACAATGGTTAATGTAAGTTCGATTCTTACGGTGACTTCTATGAATAAAGTAAATTTTCAACACAAAGCAATTGTTACAATATCAAGTGTAGCATTAAAAGCACTATTAGGTGCGACAGTAACAGCACTTGCAGGTGCGATCGGTTTCGCTATCATAGCAGCGTTAAACATAGCGCCTAAGTTGGTGTATGATTTAGACATAGCGTTAGGCGGTGGAATATGAATTTAGCGTATGCATATCAAATATGTCGCGGTGAAGTCAAGATCACCAATGGAAAGATCATTTATCAGGCGTTAGAGAAAGTTCATATCGATGCAATGATCAATAAAACTGGTGAACGTTGGAGTTTGTCTAAGGTATTAAGAAATCAAGGCAGTAAGATCTTTTAATGGCAAATAAAATATAGGCATGAGGTTGGCGAAAAGCACGAATGAAAACCGGGATAGAAGTCGTTGACGTTGGAACCTAAGTGAGATCGTTCCTCACCATGCCTACTAATTAAATAATTAATAACTATGAATAAAAAAGAAGAAATAATCGACGCAATCGGAACAGTGATCGCAATAGTAGCAATACTATTCTTTGTTAACTTTATATACTATGTATTTGGTGGAAGTTAGCAAATGAAGTACGAACAGTGTTCGATAGTATACATGAATAAGGCAGAACTTGTTGGTATGATATGTAAAGAGTGGTTGCAAACACTTGAGGAGATCCACCCTGTTGCTTGGCCAGTAAAGGAATAAAGAAAGTCCTCACACCTTATTCAAATAAACCTTGCAATAGTTTGCATGTGCGAGTGCGATCCTCGCTCAAGGTTCTATGAATTATATGAAAAAATCCTTAAAACTAAGACGTGCGCCACAGTGCCCGTCAGCGAGTGTGTATTTCTACGAGTATGAAGATCGTTTTGAAGATCTTTCAATCGAAGAAATGTTCGAAAAGCATGACGGTTGGTACATGATGAGTGACGACCACAGAGTATGGTTGAATGGTGAGCGCGAGTTATCGATCATCAAAGACAAAGTTGCCAAGTTAGGTGGCTGGAGTCAAGAGTTAATTAATAAGTGGAACAATTTTAATAATCCAAAGCGATGAAAAATAACAAAAGAAACCCAAAGAAATTGGACGAGATCTTGAAAGAGAATGATCTTTTCTTAGTACACAAAAAGAAATCAACTTTAGTCGGTGGTAGAAAATCTGACGTATCAGTGAATAAGCAGCGTGCAGCGCGTGGATGGGTTTACATTTAGTAGATAAATTAAAGTAAAATATGAAAGAAAAATACAATGGATACACTAACTATCCTACATGGAGAGTAGAATTAGATATTATAAGTGAAATTGACTTCTCTGAGTGTGACTATGAAATCACTGCGGATTATTTAGAAGAAATAGTTGAAGAAATAGTGTTTCATGACGGAAGTATTGATGCAGGAAATAGCTTAGCTGCTGACTATGCAAGAGCTTTTTTATCTGAAGTTAACTACTATGAGTTAGCTAACCTGATAAATGAAGAAATGAAAGCAAATGGATAAATTAAAGAAATACAATGACGAGGTGATCATCAAGGCGAAGTA
>Ga0070749_10001390_pt1 | contig 16363 bp, 18 predicted proteins | sample VirMetDEL_Nov_18_FD_75180 | JGI IMG/M metagenome (GOLD analysis project Ga0070749, IMG submission 75180) | Aqueous microbial communities from the Delaware River and Bay under freshwater to marine salinity gradient to study organic matter... | ecosystem: Environmental > Aquatic > Marine >...
AAATTACTTATAACAAAGAGGGCGCAGCTTCCACGACTGATATTCCTTTCCACTACAGAAGCGGATACATGGATCTCAATGCGCCGACGCAGAGAAAAGTACTGCGGTCACTTGAGTCTTATCACGAAGGCACTGAGGGGACGCTAACTGTAACTGTTGAAAACGAATTCGGAGATACAGATGAATTTGAAATCAATCTAACAGAGGATCAGTCTCATTACAAGGATAAGTTTACAGGCGGCGCTTTCACTGGCAGAAATTTCATTATTGATCTTGCTTCAGATGGAACTACCGATTTGAAAATCCACAAAATAATCTTTAATTATGAGATCGATCCGTCTCCGGGAGACTGGTAATGCGAAGTAAAATTATATTAATCATTATTCTGTCGGCGCTTATTCATCCTGTTTGTTTTGCTCAAACTCCGCTGGATGAGAGGGAAGTTATTAAAGGATTTGATGAAGGAACCGACCTCCCAATACTAAATGAAGAATTGCGAAAGCGTGAGAAAGAAATCGATAAACTGCAAACTCGCGTCACCAATATCGAATCAAATACTGTCGCCACAGTTGTTGCCGCCACCCAAGCGGAAATGGAATCTGCTACTGATTCAAGCGTGTATGCTTCCCCTGGAAGGGTTCAATATCATCCTGGGGCAGCAAAGGCTTGGTGTGTATTTGATGGAGCAGATACAGGCTCGCATGCTTGTGATGCGGGTTACAATGTGACAAGCATTGAAAGGGTTACCACAGGAGACTATACAATAACTTGGGACACTGATTTTTCTAGTGGAAATTACGTGCTTGTCGGCACAGGATCGCAAGGCTCAGACACTGTGATAGCGCTTGTTTCTTTGTCTGCTGGGTCAGCGGATTTTGATGTGCAAAACTCAGCAACCGGAACACTCACAGACGATTCACCAATTTGCATAGTTGCTTACGGAGATCAATAGGAGATATACATGAAAAAACTTGTACTGATATTAATAACAATCATGATCTCAGCGAATGCTTTCGCTGTGGATGAATGGACTAAAGGCCAGCTTGCAGGTACTACTAATGCATCTGATATCGACGCCTATAACCAAGCCAATAATAACGCTCAGGATCGGCTGCTTATTGGCTATAAGAAAGGATTTGGCCTAAACTATGCGACTGCATCCTCCATAACCATACTTCCTGGAGAAATCGCAATTCCAAATTCTGGCGAAAGCATTGTTAGATATAGGCGCTCTACTTCAAATATCACGCTGAACTGGAGCGATATCGATACAGGGGCAGAGGCCAACTCTACTCAGTATTATATATATCTCACTGCTGATACTGATGCGACGACTCCTGTTGAGAAAATCTCCGCGTCTTCTTCCGCGCCCTCCAGCACTACATATTATATAAAAATCGGAGAATTTTACAACGACAGTTCTGGAAACATTACGAATGTTGTAAGCTACCGAGGAGACAATGGAACGGATCACGCGGATGTTATCAAGGGTTGGTTAAATTATGATGGCACAACAAACACGATCAATGACAGTTATAATGTATCAAGCGTAACTGATAATGGCACCGGAGATTATACGGTAAATTGGGACACGGCGTTTGCAAACGCGAATTATGTTGTAGTTGGGAATTGCGGCGCAGCGAGTGATGATGAAGTTATGGTTATTGATAATGCGACGCCGCTTACTACAAGTTCTTTTAGGTTTGGGTGTCAAAACTCAGGAAACGGAACTCGTCAGGATGACGAATTCGTTTACGTTATGGCAATAGGAGACAGATCATGAGGAGAGTATTAATATTTATCATACTAATATTTACAATTCAATGCTCAGCAAGCGCCCACAATGTTGTGGTGTTTACTGATTATTCGCCTGTTAGAATTATGAACATCAATGAGAATGAGGACGTTGATGTAGAGGCATCCAAGGCTGGATTGAGCGGGGCTCGGCGCATTATGGACACAAGCGAATTGCCCTCAAGAGCTGACCGTGATTTTTGGTATTTAGAATCAGGCATAATTAAGGTGGATCATAATAAAAAGCAAGCAGCAGAAGATGCCATTTCTAATAAGAGGGCCGCGAAGACAGCTGCATTAAATAAACTTAAATCCTCTACTAATTTAACAGACAGCGATCTTATTGCCTTAGGGCTGAAGGAGGAATAATATGTCTTGGTTTGATGATTTTCTTGGTGGCGGAGGTAATGAAAAAAGTTCTTCAAAATCTTCTTCCACAACAAATGTTTACAAACAGCTTCCAGATTACAAGGAAGCCACTGGCGCAAGAGAAAACTGGTGGGACACGCTACAGCAGTGGGGAAGCCAGCCTGGATTCGGAGCGATTGCTCCAAACTGGAATGACATCTGGGAGAATGCAAAATCTAAAGTGAGCAGTTATTTTCAAGGCGGTCCAGAAGGCCCTGGAGTTTATGATAAGATAAAGGCAAATCTTGCTGGCAGGAATATGTCTGAACAGCCGGCGGCTGAGAATTATTTGCAACGAGGCATGTTCCAGGAAGGAAATGTTTTGTCTGATATTGCCGTTCAGCAAGCAGTTCAAGAAGCGAATTTTGGCGAACAAGGCAGAAAAACATGGCTAGGAAGCTTGCAAAATCTATCTGGGCTTAAGCCATCATTTTATAACGCGGGCAGCCAAACTCAATCCGAACAAGTTGATATTGGCGGCGCTGATGAAGGCGGTGGAATCGAGGAATTATTGTTACCACTAATCTTGGCATTCGCATAAGGAGCGCTCATGGCAAAATCAACAAGAGATTATGTGATTCAGGCACTACTCAAAAAGCGAGAGCGGGAAGCAGCTCAGCAAGACAAGATTGCGCTTGCGCAAGCGAAGCAGGTAATGAAATATCAGTCGCCTGAGCAGCAGTACTTGCGCCGACGCGCTGCTGAAGAAAATCCAATGATGCAGATGATGATCCCTGAAGCAAATCAGCAGTTTGAAGGCGGCGGAGCAGAGGTTCAATTTCCCGCAGAGAAGATTACTAGAGACAAAAAGGGAATGCTTGAAGCAAAGCCAACAACAGAAACGGAAAAGTCAAATCTCTTTCTGAATAAATTGGATGAGATGATCAAGTCAGGGCGAAAGCCTCACCCAGTGGCGTTTAAGATTGCGGAGAAAATGAAGGCAAGAATAAACAAAAAATTGGGTTATGGAAGCGATTCTGAATATAAGCCGAATTCAGTGACGCAGAAAGCGCTCCAAGGACTTGCTCAGTTTCAAACCCAAGCTGAGGCATTGGCTGAAGTTTCTAGTAATGAGACGGCGTACACTCTTGCCGGAGTCGACACTGACTACATCAAGAAACGAATCAAGGAAGTCTTGCCTGAAGAATTTCAGCAGGCTGAAGAACGTATCCCTGGCAAGAAGGGATTCTTGGGTATTGGGAAAACGGCAGATATTCCAGGGAAGCCCGCCAGAAGAAAAAAAGGTGGAGTTTGGTATGAGAAACGAAGCAGCGGTTGGGAGCCAATAAAATAATGGCAGAATTTAAGCCTGTAACGATCAAGGTAGATGATTTAGATAATCCAGAGAAAATCCCTCAGTGGCTTAGAAAGCAGCCCGCTAATGCGACACAAGATCAGGCTCCCGCGATATTGCAGGCGCTATTTAATCTTGGCGGCCAGTCTCCGAAGGGCCAGCAATCACTTCCGTCCCATGATGTTGACGTCCCAAGCAACCAACTAGATATTATAAACAACACTCAATCGTTCGAGCTTCCGGAGACTCAAGCGCAGGATTACAGATTAAAAGCGCTTGATGCCATTAAAAGATACGAAACCAGAAATGGCAAGCCGGATCTAATGAGATACAATGATGATAAAGGCATCCCAACCATCGGGTATGGTTTTAACCTGAAAGACAAATTCTTTTCTGATCGGATTCCAGCTTCTGTGCGAGCTGGATTAGCGCCAATAGACCCGAAGCTTGCGGATCAATTGCTTGAGGAGCGTTATGACATTGCTGAGAGAGACGCAAAGAAGTACTATGGCGATGGGTATGATGCTCTTCCTGGGGAAGTCAAAGCTGTCCTGTCAGACGTTTCTTATAATGCAGGTTATCCTAAGCTTATTAAATTTAAGGGCATGAGAAATGCCCTAAAAGCAGGCGATTACAAGCGGGCCGCTGAAGAACTAAAATATATAGCGCCTGGAAAATCCAAGCAGCTTACTCCTTATTTTACCAATCAAAGAGGAACCATCAGGGAGCGAGCATTAGATAATTATAACAGGCTATTAAACGCAATAAACCCTTTTTATGTTGGAGAGGCAGAGGCCGCTGAAATCGAGAACAATTACCCAAAGACGAAATTCCCTCCGGATCCAGAAGTCAAAAAGGTCTTCAATCCTTGGTTTTCTCAGACGATGGCTGGGATAAACATGCTGAATGCGCACCTTGCGAGGATACCGGCATATATGTATGAAATAGCAAATTGGTCTAGAAATGCGTCTTTTGCAATGCTAGGCTATGATTATAGAGATAACCCGCCGGAGTGGATGAGAAATAATCCTCTGACCAGATATTTTGAACGTAGCGCCATATTCTATGATCAGTCCGATGAAAGGTTCGGAACAATCATAGAGTTAATTGATGGAGAGACAGTAACAAGACCAAAGAATTTTGAAGACATTCTTGCAGAAGGAGACTCATCAGAAACCGCAGCATACATCGGATGGAAAATTCTTGAAAATGCTCCTCAGCAGTTGGTAATTCTTGGAACTCAGATGACTGGAATTGGAGAGCTCGGCTTGGGGATGCTGGCCCTTACGTCAGCAGCATCTAAGTCACAAGAAAACGCTCAAAATGATATCGACACAGTCAAGAGCGCATTGAACGCGAGCTTTGCAGGCCTAATGGAATATTACACAGAAAAAATGTTCGGTACTGCAAATGTTTATAAAAAGACAGTCAAGGAAATATCCGATCAATTTGGAAAGAAGGCCGGTTGGAAGATTATGAAAGACGCAGGAAAGGCTATTGCCAAAGGCGCTGTTATTGAAGAGCCGGCTGAAGAAGTCGTAAATGAATTTGCGGTTACTTTTGCAGATTGGGCAATGGGGATCAACCCTGAGGCGTTCAATGGCCTCCCAGGGCGGATGCTTGAGGCAGCTTTAGTAGCGGCGGGCTCAAGCTTCACAATGACCGCGCCCTCTGGAATTACTACCGGCATTTCTCAGGGCAGGCAGCTTTCTGAAATTCGCAATAGAGAGCGAGTCGCTGAGCTGAGGGGAGAGAAGCACAAACGAGTTTCAGTGTATAGGGGCAGCCTTGATCAAGAAGCAGAACTTAAAAGAAGCAAATCAGGATACGGAACATTCGTTACAACAAACAAAGACTACGCCCGATCATATGGTGAAAACATAACTGAAGGAAGCATTGACACCTCTGAATTTTACACTGTGTCTCCTGCCGAATATCAAATTCTAAGGTCAGCGACAAGTAATAATCTAAAACAGATGCAGCGCACAATCGTTGCGAGGGCTAGGAAGCAGGGTTATAAGGGCGTTGACTTTAAAACTGGAACATATACCGTTTTTGACCCATCCGATATACAGGCACCATCAGGAGACACTCGCTACAAGAAATCCAAATCTTTTGAGCTTACAAAAAACTTCAAAAATTGGTTTAAGAAATCAAAAGTTGTCGATCGTAATGGAAAGCCGCTGATTGTGTTCCACGCAACGCCGCACAAGTTTAATGTATTTGACCTGGAAAAAGCCAGAGAGAACGTAGGCCTTAGGGAAAAAGACCTGGGCTTTCATTTCGGCACAGAGGCGCAAGCAAACCACATTAGATCTAATATGGAATTCAATCAGTCTGAAGAAGATTTAGCTGAAATGGATTTACGCACAATACCAGCATATTTATCTATTCAAAACCCATTCGTTACTAATATAGATGCAGGTCATGTCCACGGAGATGAGCGGGCAGTTAAGATACAGAACATACTGGCTGATGGGTTTGGAATAAGGAGGCCAGCCGCAAAGTACATCAATACTATAAAGCAAATGAGAGATTTTTTAATCCAAGAAGGGTATGATGGGATTAAATATCGCAATGCATTTGAAGGTGATGTGAAGTCTCCTGACAATTATTCGTGGATCGCATTCTACCCTGAGCAGATAAAGTCTGTACACAACACAGGGGCATTTGACACAAAGAATAAAGACATAAGATATAAAAAGGCCCCAACATTCTACTCTCACATGGAAAGAACAATCGAAGAGAAGATGGGCGGAGCAGGAACCGGTGAGCAGATTCTCAAGACTCTCAAGAATGCTGGAGTCAAGCAGGAAGAGCTCACTGAAACTGGCGTTGAAGAGTTCCTTCAAGGCAAGGACAAAGTCAGCAAAGAAGAACTTCTGGCATTCGTGGATACGAATCGGATTGAGGTGAAGGAAGTTGAGAAAACTGGTGAAGGTTCTGGTCGGATGATTAATGCTGAGAGCGTGAAAGAAGGAGACTCTGTAATAGTATACGGAGAGCAGCACGCAGTGGAAACAATCGACTCAGACCCTGACACTGGAGAAACAGCCATATATTTTGCTGATGGCGGCGACGTCGTTTTAAATTGGAATGACAAGGTAGAAGTCAGAAGAGGCAAGGCTACTACTAAATTCCAACAATACCAACTCCCAGGCGGGGAGAATTATAAAGAGCTGCTGCTGACTTTGCCTGAGAGAAAACCGATCATTGATCCTTCTGATCGCAAAGATTATTCGGTCAAGACGCTAAGGTCAAATGAATATTATGGGCAGAGAGACGTCGAGGTGTTTTACAAGGGTGAGAGGATGTACCTGAACACAGGGACTCGGAGAACTGACGAGCAGCTAATAGACGCTGCAATTGCAAATCAAACTGACGTCGCAAAGAATGAAGCGCAGTTCAAATCCTCCCACTTCGACGAACCAAACATCCTAGCCCATGTCAGATTCAATGACAGAAAGACCGAGGCTGGAAAGACGTTGTTTTTGGAAGAAGTCCAATCTGACTGGCATCAGGCGGGAAGAAGCCAAGGCTATATGAAACCGTCGGATGAGCGCAAAGAATATCCTACAGAAACGGTGGCTGAGCGAGTTCAGGCAATAATAGCGGCGAATAAAGCAGGAGTCCCAAACGCCCCATTCAAAAAGACCTGGCATGAACTCGCTCTCAAGAGGATGCTCAGATATGCCGCAGAGAATGGATATGACGCTATTGCTTGGACGACAGGAGAACAGCAGGCGGATAGGTATGATCTGTCTAAGCAGATTGATTCTCTTTCTTATCAAAAAACAGGAGAAAACTCATACAGCATTGATGCTTATAAGGACGATAATTCTGTAATTTCAAAACAAGGCTTATCAGCTTCGCAGCTTGCTGATACGGTTGGCAAAGAAATAGCAGACAAGATTGTGAATGATAAGGGCAAAGACTCAGGTTACGGAGAGGATATGCCAAAATACCTCGAAGGCGTAGACCTCAAAGTCGGTGGCGAAGGGATGAAAGGATTCTACGACCGCATGATTCCATCATTCCTCAATAAATACACGAAGAAATGGGGTGGAAGAGTTGGGGAGTCCTCAATTGAAACTTCTAAAGAGTATTCTGATCAGGTAGGGCTTGCGCTGACGCAATTACCTGAAGCTACCAGGGGCAGGATTAACACGCTGGCGGTGGAAGAAGCTGAAGAAAAAGGCTTAGATCCAAATGATGATGACTATATGGATTTTGTTGTTGAGCGCGAAGCCGAACTGGCAGAGAATTGGATAAAAAATAATGCTGGTAAGAATAAATTTAACACCAAAGTTCATTCTCTTCAACTCACTCCCCACATCAAAGAAGCAGTCCTCAAGGGTCAGCCGATGTTCAAGCGCCAAGGTTCGGACGAACTCGCAAATGAAATGGGCTATGAGGAAGTTCAGAAGAGAAACAAAGAAGGGATGGAATTCATTCAGAAATACCTTCCTGAGATCGCTCACTTGGTTCGGAATCCTTATACACTATTCACTGCAGCTGGTGAGAAACTCTTGGGGCAGTATCTGAATGGAGAAATCACCGTCGTTAATGGTCAGCCGCTTCCAGTATACAAGCATGAAGGCTTTCACGCATTCTTTGATTTGTTTGTTTCTGACGCAAAGAAAGTAGCTGCGCTGGATGCGGTTCATGCTGAGCATCAAGAGCGAGTCAAAAGATACGCTGAGGAAAACAAAGTCTCAGAAGATGTTGCCGCTGAGGAAGTCTTGGCTGAGATTGCAGAAGCAATTGATCATAATCAATTCGAATACGATGGAAAGACCATTTCTCAAAAGCTGATTAACATTATTTCAGAGTTCATCGAAGCGATGCAAGCGTTCTTTGGAATGCCCAAAGCAAGGATAAACCAGCTGTACAGGGCTATGTATTCCGGTAAGAGGGAGCTGAACAAGGCTGGTGACGGTCGCGGCATAGCAATGCAGAAGGCCGCCAGCCAATATAAAAGTTTTGTAACTCCATCTGGCGGTGACAATTTAAGAGCTATTAATAGCATGAGAAGCGGGCCAGCAAAAATGGAGCTATATAGAACAGAATCGCGCGGCGGCGATCGTGGCGCTAAAGAGCTATGGTTCGATATAAGTGAAGGTGGTTTTGCAAGCGAATTAGAAGCATATCAGGGCGGTGAGCTTAAAAAATATAATGTATCAGTCGACAGCATGCTGGTTGTAAATGACACAGAAGATGCTGTTCGCAAGCTCTTAGGTCGCAGAACCTCAGAAGAAGACATTATGGATGATGAAAGTGGCGCAGAACTTGACTATGAGTTAACCAAGGCCGCCAGAAAGAAAGGCTATGACGCCATATTTTTCAAAGAGCGCGGTCACGGCGGAACAGAGGTGGTTGTCCTTAATCCCAAAAATTCGGTGAAGGAATGGCGTCGGGGTTTTAGGGGTAAGCGTGCGGGTAGCGCATTCATAAATCTTGTTGATTCTTATATGAACAAAATGGGAAATAAGAAGGGTGCTGGAATAAGAAAAATTCGCGCAGAAGACATAAAAAATCAAGATCCAAGCAAAGTTGAGTATGGTTGGGACGAGCGCAGGGGCACAGTTTCTGACTTGCGAGTTGGTGATAGTTTTGAATATGGATATGTAAAAAGCATCCAGGATATGGGTGGTGGCTATATATCAGTAAAGCTTCAAGGCCCAAAACCACTTCCAGGCTACCGCCGCCAAGAAAACATAAATACCAAAAAAGAGTATTACGAAATTGATGAACCGATAACATATTATAGGCCTCCCAAGAAATCTAAATTCACAAGAAAGCATATAGGGTTGTATGCTAAATTTGACGAGGACTCTGGCAATATAGTGACTTTGATTCCTGAGGCCAAAAGCCAAGAAGAGGCATATAGAATATGGTGGGAATACTATTCCAAGGAGAGTTTCGCTGAAGGCTTCCAACCGAGCCTAAGCAATGAGGCGTTAGATGAAAATCCAAGATACGACACATCTGCTTCAGATTATAAGATCGGTCAAGTTTTCACAGATATGTTTGGGGATGATTATAGGGTGGTTCGAATTAACTATGAGAAGGGCGTTGTGGAGTCAGAACCGCTAGATAAAGAGGCCGCTGGGGATATTATAAAGATCAGAAAAGTGAACCCTTCCTCAAGGCCCAAATACAAGAAAGCTCCAAAGACATATGCCGAGCAAGAGTTTGCCCTGCCTAAAGAAAAGTTATTTGAAGGCTTCCGCCGGTCGATTGAAGATTTCAACCTCAGGTTAAAAACTCTGAACTCAGAGATTGAGAAAGTGGCTGGAAGTAAAATTCAGGAACACCTTGACCTTTGGGCGCAGAAAGACATGTTGCCTCGCCAGCAGTCAGACATCTTGAGGCGCATACGCAGCGAGAAAGAAATGTTTGTTCGCAGAATGGTTGAAGCTGATGTAACTGTTGAGGGCCTAAATGAATACCTGCACGCAAAGCATGCTCAGGAACGGAATGCCAAGATGAACGCGCTACGAGCTCAGAAAGGCAAAGAGCCGGCTGATGGGCTATCAGGGATGACCGACGCAAAAGCGCAGGAAGTATTGTCCAGGGACAATTCTAAATACGAACCATTTGAGAAAGAAATAAGGAACCGAATCCGAAAGACTTTGCAATTTGAGGTTGACCAAGGGCTGATAAAGAAGGATGATGCCGATGTGATTTCAGCCGCTTACAGCAATTACATTCCATTATACCGAGATATGGGCGAAGAAGGGGATTCTCTTGGAATTGGACAGGGCGCAGACATCCGCGGTAAAGAAGTTAAGCGCGCCAAGGGCTCCACAAGGCGAGTGACCTCGCCTCTTGGGAATGCGTTCTTTCAGCAAGAACGAGCCCAGATACGGGCGTTGAAGAATAAGATTGGCCAAACTGTAATTGAAATGCAAAAGCAATATCCATTCTTGAAGGACTTCTTTGAAGTGGAAGCGCAGAAATACTTGCCACGATTTAATGAGGATGGCGAATTACAGTTTTTGGATCCTAAATTTAAGCTTGGCGATAATGTCCTTGGAACTAAAATTGACGGAAAACAATATTTCATTACCATAAAAGACCAGATGCTTGCGAGGGCTTTGAAAAACCAGAATATAGCCAGACTTCCGCGCGCCATGTCTTTTCTTAGAACGTTTATTGGCCTTTGGTCAAGCTTCAAGACGCGGTGGCGGCCAGAATTCTTAATCACTAACTTCCAAAGAGACCTTGGTGAAGGCATGATAAATCTAGGCGTTGAGAAATCCCAGCTTAAGGGCAAAGGGAAGTGGCTTAGAGCAAAGGTTGCAAGGGACTTGTTTCCTTCTCAGCGCAGAATATGGAAATACATACGCGGCGGAGATGATGCGCAGGTTGATGAATTTTTCAGCCTTGGTGGCGATGCTGGGCACTTCTGGCTTGAGTCTGCTCAAGACTCAGAGGCGTCATTGATGGAATTGGAAAAGCGAATCCGGGGCGGTGGGGTCGAAAATCTTAAAAATGCAGGAAGAGCAGCTTTGGATTTTGTTGATGATGTCAATTCCATGGTTGAAATGGGCATAAGATTTTCAACCTACAAAAATCTTGTCCAGGCTGGCGTAAGCAAGAAGCGGGCCGTTCAATCCGCAGCCGATCTTACTATTAACTTTTCCAGGCAGGGAGAAATATCGCCGATACTGAAATCATTATATGGATTTATAAATCCAGCAATTCAAGGAACTTCAAAGGTTGTAAGGTCTGTTGCAAGTAAAGAGGGCGGCAAGCGTGTTCTAAAGTCAATTGTTGGGCTCACGGCGTTGGGCTTTTTAACAAGAGTTATATCCATGCTAATAAGCCCAGATGACGATGAACAAATACCAGATTGGGATAAAAATCATAAGATTGTGTTCACGCTAGGCAATGGAAGGCGTATTATTCTGTGGCAAATGCCATATGGCTACACAGCATTTTTCTCACTTGGTAGCAATTTAGCTGAATTGTTGTTCAAGGAAAAGACAATGCGCGAGGCTGGAATTAATGTGTTGGCCACGGCTTTGAATAGTTTTACTCCTTTTGAAAATCTTAGAGACCTTACACCAACACAGCTCAAGCCGATTTTTGAAGTAAATGAGAATCGCGGCTGGTACGGAGGCAAAATTCACCCAGAGCAGATTTTCACAAAGACTCCGCTTCCGAACTCAGCAATTGCTTTTGATCGCACCGCAAATGGAGCAGTATTTGCTGCTAAGTTAATGAACCGCATGACTGGTGGCGATGCTGATACCAGCGGATTGGTTGATCTCCACCCAGAAGATTTGCAGTATTTGTATGATCAGTATTTTGGCGGTCCCTTTGAATTTATAAGCTCATCTATAGAGGCGGGCGCGGATTTTACGCAAGGAGACTTTGATCCAAATAAAACTCCATTTGTTAGACAATTTTACAGAAAGAATAAACCAGAATCTTGGGCATATGGCGTTATTTATGACACTCTAGATAGGGCATATCGCAAAGACCTTTCAGAGATGGAAGTAGAAAGATTTTATAAGGCCATAGATGAGGCTCGCGCTGCGGGCGCGGATGAAGATCGCATTAATAATAACGTCAGAGATTTTGTTAGGGCAAGATACAAGATGTCCGGCGCAGCCACTAGCGAAGCAAACATAAATAAGCTCGATAGCATGACGGAAGAGGACAGGAAAAGATATTTGAATGCTTACTCGGAGCGAACGCGTAAGACAATGACCGCCCCAAAAGGCTTGCGTTTATTTAAAAAGCAGAACAAACAGAAGAGCAGCTTGCTCTTATTACAATAGGAGGATGTATGTCTGGTTTCAAGCAATGGGCAGGAGCAACAATGTTAATTAAGTTGTTAGAGGCTGTTAGGGAAGGCGGGAAAATCGACGACGCCGCTGAAGCACTAGACCAGCGCCTTGATAGCACCTTCGGCAACAAACACTCGGAGGGAATTCAATATGAAATGGTTGAAAGCGTTTTTCTTCCGCTCTCAAAGCACTTGCTCAAAGAAGACCCAACAAAATATAAGGCGCTCTTGGAGAAGGAAATTGCACAGGCGTAATACAGATCTTCACGGCGAAGCAAACCCGAAGGAAACAATGAAGAAAATAAACAATCGGCATGAGAAAGCGCTTAAGTGGGAAGAAACTAAATATCGAATAGACCCACGAAAGCACTTTTTATCCACAACACGAAAAGGGAGGAAAAGTAATGGATTTTATTAAGGATATAGTTCAAAATTCTAAGGTTCTTATTGACGCTTTCGTTGCGGCAATTAAATCCAAAGATTTCAAGGCGATTGTGTCATCCGCGGTTAAGATGATTCGATCGTTTGTGTTTTATGTTGAGAAAATTGCTGAAGCAGCGGAAGTGGTAAGCGAAGTGTTGAATGGCAGTCAGAAGCATGAAATCGTCATGGAAACTTTAGAGAAGGAAATAATACCGATGCTCAATGAGAAAATTGACATCCCTTTCTTGAGTGAAGAACAAGAATTGAAATATGTTTTCCGACCGCTATTTAATGTTGGCATCAAGGCAGCTGTCAGTTTCTTCAATAAGAAGGGCTGGGAAGTTAACAACATTAGCGCATGATAAAAGTATTCGGCAAGGAGTTAAACGAGGAAGAGCTTTTAGTTGGCGCGGGGCATGCTTTGGCTTTGTGCGTTTGGCTTGATTATTGGCTCTTCCTCGCCCTGCCGTTAAGCACATATTTATGGGCCCTTGGAGGAGCTGCAGGGACATCAAAGTCCTGGAGGAGGATTGGGGTCGCATTGTCGTGCGCGATCCTTATCTCGCTGAATTTATCTCGATTACAGCCGATGCTTGGTGCGGTGTCAGGCTGGGCTGTGCTTTCGATCGGCTACGGCATTCCATCAGCGAATGATGAGGGAAGCACAGTAGGGAAAATATTCTACAAGATTTGCAACAAAGATCAAAGCCTAGCAACATATGCAACTCGATCTTTCTTATGTGCCCTATGGGTTATTGGATTTGCACTAGCGATCAATATCTATTGACGGAAACCGGCGAGGCTTCCAAGATTTTATTCTGTGCACTTCATAGCGAATGTTTGGGAAGCAGAATTTGAATAATTTCATTTTCAGCCGCCAAACGTCAGTTTCAGTTGCCCTGCCGCCTTTGACTTCATGAACAACTTTTGACCCATCCGGCATAGTGAGTGTAAAATCTGGCAGCATATAACATATATGCGTATCCTTCTGCCCCCTCTTTTTGAGCACGATTTCATATTGCTTTTCGTATTCAATTTTCTTAATTCTACCAGCCTGCTTTTCACTTTCTAAGTACAATGAGTGAGCATATTCCGCCTTTGATCTGTAATTATTAATTGGCGTGTTGTTATATTTGTTTTTTCTTTGCACGCTTTTTGCCTTCTCTTTTAATCATATTTTCCATTGCCAAGCATTGGGCACACAAGCCATTAGAACGCACCGGCTTCAGGCACCTAACAAAAGGCCTGTAAGTAACGATCCGGTAGCACTCTCCTAGCCTGAATCGCGTTGTCATCCTGTGATCTTTTGTGCTGCTTTAACAAGCCAGGATTTATTTGTCCCCCACCGCGCGGCCAGTGTTAATTCAAAATCCTTTTTGGTCACGCGGTGTAGTACTATTATTTTCTTGCGAGACAATGCCCTTAGTGTTTCATTATCTGCATAAGACACATTTACTATGATTGGTTTTGCCATAACTCCTCCTTTATGTTAACTTTCCACAAGCTATTTCAATCATCTCAATACCAACAAACATTGGAATAAAACCAACAAACACAACACAAAACGGTAATGAAATAATGATTACCAAAGTACCTGCAATTATAAGAGCAATCCGGCAAAACGTATTTATTTCCGCTTTCTTACAATTTCCAACATCGCACAAGCAATCATCGTATGGTATTTTACATTTTTGGCATATTATCATGGCTCCCACCATTTCTTAGTCCAAGTGGATTGGTCTGCATGGCTCATCCAATAGGTACAGAGTATTATGGTTAGTAAGATGATGAGGATGATTCTCATGGCTTAACCCTGTCTTTGAGTTTCTTTATCAGATCATCGTGTTTACTCTCATCGCCCCAACAAGGTATAGCCTTTGATAAAGCTTCCTCACACTCACCCAACAGGGCTTTAAGTTCCTGATTCTTAAATTCCCATTGATTAGCAAGACTGTGGTCTAGGCTATGAAGATGGGTTAGCCTATCAACCTCAGCCCTCATTAACACTAGTTCATTCTCTTGTTTTAGGTACTTGCGATTGTTATTTTCGAGGGTTTTAATCGCTTGAGCATGATGAAGATTGTCACCACTCATTCCTTTCTTTAAACTCTGTATCTCAGCCTCAAGATTTTTAACAAGAAACTCCAATAAAAACAACTTATTCTCAAGTTCCTTGATCTTCTCATCCTTTGCTTTGGAGTAGGTGAGGACGGTATTCAATAAATCTGGTTCCATTAATGTATGCCATTTAGGATGAGCTTTATGTTTAATAAAACCTTCTCGATGTTTCTTACTAATTCCTCAGCGTTCATTGAATATCTCCGTAGTTAGTATGTACCAACAAACCATCCACACCCCAATAGTCCCTATAATCGGGGCAAATAGACAGTATCCGATTAGAAGGATTAGGTCTACGAATTTCTCAAAAGAAAGTAGTTTCATCATTTCTCTCCCCTGATGGCTTTGGCCGCAGATAATCCTGTTGTTACTCCTAGAGATTCAACTATAGCTATACACCTTTCCCTCTCAATCTTCACTTGTTCTCGAATGGCTGAGGCAATTTCATCAATAACATATTTGTCGTAATTGGTTATGTCTTTGTCATCAACATCCCAAGCAATAATCTTCTTAGCAACCTCATCTGCTCTGTCTGTCATTTCGCTATCTGCTCCCCAAAAACAATTTTCTTTTCTTTATCCGTTAATACATTGTGTAGATATATTCGGGCTTTCCTATCGGCATGTTCGGATGCAGCTATTGCTAAAACCTCGCAGTTGTCCCATATGTAACCGATAAAGGCACGCTCCCCAACTCTGTTTGCTTCACCAATCTTTTTATCAATTCTTTTGCTCATCCTTCCCCCCAATTCTTTTTGTCGTTAGCAAGGGCAGACCGTGATTGAGCTATCGATAAGTCAACACTTGTTTTATCAATGGTTTTTAGCCTGTCCCAATCAATTCCACCACGATGTCTTAGATATGACAGGTCACTATCACAATTAATCAACGCCTCTATCAAAGGCTCTGCCCTGCGGTTAGAGAGCGTCCTTAAACACTTCTCAATGTACTCCAAATGGTCATAAGTTCCAGTACAATGCTTGTCTATGGCTTTGGCAAATTCTCCCACCTCATCCTTACTTGTCATGGTGTTCTCCTCTAACCCATACAAACTTCGGGAAACCATTTTTATCAGGTATATATTCGGCGTATCCTCGGTCTAAGGCTTCCTTCTTTAAATTATGCAATTTGTCTTGGTGGTAAATCATTGCAAAAGCTTGGATTATAATAAATACAGAAATCAATATCGCAAGAAGTATCTGTTCACTCATTCCCCTTCCCCCTTCTCTATGCGTTCTCGTTCACTCATCACAGCTCCTTTCATACATTTGAGCAATCGTAGCTATATATGAAAATGGTTTGAGTTGGTTTTTATTGTACTGCCTGACGTTGTCGTTTAGGGGCCCGCCAATACAGTAAATGTGACCAAGAATGTCTGAAAACGCATCTTGCATTTCTCGTACTTGTTTTTTTAACTCGTAGTTTTCTTTGTAGACATCTCGCTCAGTTTGGTTGGTCATTTGAGTACCTCACGAATGTCTTGAACAAGGGCTAAAAACATAAACCCAGTCACAAGAACCATAGAGT
>Ga0070749_10001395_pt1 | contig 16333 bp, 12 predicted proteins | sample VirMetDEL_Nov_18_FD_75180 | JGI IMG/M metagenome (GOLD analysis project Ga0070749, IMG submission 75180) | Aqueous microbial communities from the Delaware River and Bay under freshwater to marine salinity gradient to study organic matter... | ecosystem: Environmental > Aquatic > Marine >...
CACTTATCAAGGGGATTTTTACCCACTTGGAAGAGCCCACTCAGAAGAATTTGCTCGTAGAGTAATTTTTTATTATGAAGAATTAGTAAATGTAACTCATAATTTTAAAGAAACAGGAACAGCTTCTCATATGGATGAAATGGGTTATTGGGCGGTTTGTGGTATAGCTCGTGCTTACAGATTTTTAGAAAATTATCCTAAAGCTATTTTATACTACCAACGTGCAGAATCATTTTGCCCTAGACGTAATGAACATTTAATAGGTTTAGCTGAGTGTTATAGAGAAGTAGGTGAATGGGATAAAATGTTAGCCTATACTACCTTTATGATGAACCCAGAAAGAAAATGTCCATTCCCCGATTTAGTATTTTTAATTAATACTAGTTTTTATCAAGATACCGGGGAATATCCCGAATTTTTACATAACTTAGCATTAGAAAATTTAAACAAATAAATAATGAAAAATATCCCAACAGAAGATCCTAAAGATCACTGGTCGTTTTTACAAGTAGAAGGAAAACTTGTATTAGATATGGGTTGTTCTTTTTACGAAGCATACTACCACCCAGGAATGCTTAGTTCTGCTGAATGGTTTGTTCAAGAAGGAGCAAGGCAAGTTATTGGCTTTGATGGTGACCCCGCAGAAGTAGAAAAATATAACATAGTTTATAAAGACAATCCTAAATATCAAGTATTTGAACTTTGGTTAAATAGTGATACTCATATTAGAGAATTACTTCAACTTAAACCTGAAGTTATTAAATGTGATATTGAAGGCGCTGAAATTAATTTTATGTCTATTACTAAAGAAGAAATGGACTGTGTTGAGGAAATTGCTTTTGAATATCACGATGTCGCTACTAGAGAAATGTGTGAGAAAAAACTCCCAGAATGGGGTTTTACTTATATTGAACAATTTAGTTTACTAGATCGTAGTCCTGAAGAACAAGGTGTTTATTATGGAAGTAAAAATACTCAAGCTAGAAAAAAAGTTATTAAATTATCTCAACAAAAAGGTTTAAAACAAGCTAATGTTCCTAAAGTCTTATATATTGGTCCTGGAACCCCTGAATTAAAATCAGATAATCCATACGAATGGGAAGATGACTCATTAAATGTAATGTATCTAAATTCTGATGAAAATATTAAAGAAATTATCACATCCTTTAAACCAGATAGTATTATAACTATAGGAGGTAATGATTTAGACTTTACTGAACTCTTAAACCAACCTTATGATATCAGAAAACGTTGGTATCACCTCCCAGAATTAAATGAATCTGTAGGTAATATAGCACATAATGTAGCTATGTATCAAATTTTAGCACAAGATCATTCTAAATTAATCTCAGTATTTACCCCTTCATACAATACCGGGGTAAAACTTTATGATACTTACATGACCTTAAAAGAACAAACCTATACTGAATGGGAGTGGGTAATTGTTGATGATTCTAATGATGGAGGTAAAACATTATCTATTGCTGAAAACATTGCTAAAGTAGACTCTAGAGTAAAAGTATTTTCTTTTGAAGAAAAATCTAAAGGTAATATTGGTGATATAAAGTATAAAGCAGCTAGTTTAACTCGTGGTTACCTATTAGTAGAATTAGACCACGATGATATGTTAACAGATAATTGTTTATTAGATTTATACAATGCTTCTCAAGACCACCCTGATTCAGGCTTTTTCTATAATGATTTTGCTGAAATAGACAATTTCTTTAATAGTTTTACATATGAAGATGGGTTTGCTTTAGCATATGGAAAATATCAAGAAGAAGTTTATAGGGGTCGCATTTATCAAGTAAACAAAACTCCTAATATTAATCCTAAAACAATTCGACATATTGTAGGTGTTCCTAATCATACTCGTGCTTGGAGAAGAGATACATACTTTGCTGTAGGAGGTCACAATAGAAATTTACCTATAGCTGATGATTACGAATTAATTATTAGAACTTTTCTTCACACTACATTTGTAAAAATTCCTAAATTAGGATACTTACAATTTATGCATGCTTCTAATTCTCAAGATGTGTCAAGAAAAGATATTCAACGTAAAGTAAAATCTATTATGTATCACTATAATGATAAAATTGCTGAACGTTTTACAGAATTAGGAGTTAAAGATTGGGTATATGAAACCAACCCAAATGATCCACTTAGTGTTCCTTCTAGATATGGAGAAGAAGAAAACAGTGTTAATAAAATATGGTATCCTAACAATTAATTTTAACTAAATTTTTAATATTTATTACATATGGAAAATACGGAAAATCAAAAAATAATCTTAACAAACGAAGAGTTACAAGAAATTAAAGGTTTGCAAGGTGATGGACTTAGATTATCTCAAACTTTAGGTTCCCTAGAAATGTCACTTCAAGATATATTACTTAAAAAAGAAGAGTCAATCGAAGAATTAAAGCGATTAAGATCTAAAGAAGTAACTATATTAGAAAATATTAAAGCCAAATACGGAGAAGGTTCTATCAATATCGACACAGGTGAGTTTGTTAAGTTATAATTTTGAGAAAAAATCCAATATTTATAACAAAACATAACTTATTATTACAATGGCAGAAACATTAGTATCACCAGGAGTATTAGCCAGGGAAACTGACCAATCATTCGTTACAGCTCAGCCTGTTCAAGCTGGAGCTGCTATCATTGGTCCTACAGTTAAAGGCCCAGTTGAAATCCCAACATTAGTTACTTCATACTCAGATTACCAAAATAAATTTGGCACTACATTTGTAAGTGGAGGTGATGTATATTCATTCTTAACCTCTATTTCAGCTTACAACTATTTTAATAATGGTGGAACATCATTATTAATATCTAGAGTAGTAAGTGCTTCTAATACTTGGAATTATGCTGAAGCAATTCCAACAGCCGGAACAACAGTTGGATTAGCCACTGCATCAGGTGAATTTGATGTAGTAACTACTTCATTTGATGCCAATGGTGAAGAATTTAGACTTACATATGCTGGAACTACCTATAGATTCCAAGCTGTTGACTATGTAGCTGAAGATGATGAAGATGGTTACTTATATTACTTTACATCTTCTGCTACAGCAGCTACAGCTAATAATAACTTAAAGAACGCTATTAACAATTCAGCTTTTGGAAGCCTTGGTATTGTAGTAGCCACTACTAGTTCAGCTACATTAATTTTATCTGCAAGTGACAGTGGAACTGCTTATAATGGAATTGTAGGAACTACAGGTTCAAGCGATGTTGGATTCTCTACACAAGTAACATTAGCAGGTGGAACTAACACTACAAGTGAAACAACAGTTTTCACTTTAGAAACTATTGGTAAAGGTGCTATTTGGAACAACACCAGCAGTATTGATGCTAGTGGATCTTTAGGTTCAGGCTCAGCTGATAATATTAGATGGGAAATCCAAAATGCTAATACATCTTCAGGCACATTTGCTTTAATCATCAGAAGAGGTGATGATAATGAAAATAATAAGAACCCATTAGAAACTTGGACTAATTTATCATTAGACCCAACTCAAAACAATTACATTTCTAAAGTAATTGGTGACCAAACTTTACGCTACAACTCAACAAATAATTACATTGAAGTTTCAGGTTCATATCCTAATGCTTCTAATTATGTAAGAGTTAAATCTGTAGCATTAAATACTCCATATTATTTTGATAATACCGGTGTAGCTAAAGATATTTACACTGGATCTCTCCCATCTAATGGCTCTGGTTCATATGGTGGTTCATTCTCAGGTGGTATTGGTAACATTGCTCCAGCTAATGCTAAGTTTTACGATCAAATCAGCAACACTAACTCTCAAGGTTTAAGTGGTAGTGATTACACAAGCATGGTAAACTTAATGTCTAACCAAGACAACTATCAGTTTAATATTATTACTGTTCCTGGCTTAATAGATGCATTTGCTACTAACAGAAGCGTAATTACCTCAGTTATTAACAATACACAAATGAGAGGTGATAGCATTGCAGTAATTGATGAGGTAGGATATGGTAGCTCTGTTGCAACAGTATCTTCACAAGCTTCATCTAGAGATACTTCATACGCTGCTACTTACTGGCCATGGGTTCAATTAATTGACCCAGATTCAGCTAAGAACGTATGGGTTCCTGCCTCAACAGTAATCCCAGGTGTATATGCATTTACCGATAAAGCTTCTGCTCCATGGTTTGCCCCAGCAGGTATTAACAGAGGTGGTTTAAGTGTAATTAGAGCTGAACAACAACTTTCACAAACACAAAGAGATACTTTATACGATAATAAAGTAAACCCAATCGCCCAATTCCCAGGTGTAGGAACTGTAGTATATGGTCAGAAAACATTACAAACCAAAGCATCAGCTTTAGATAGAGTAAATGTTAGAAGATTATTAATTAATTTAAAGTCTTACATCTCACAAGTAGCTAATACATTAGTATTTGAACAAAATACTAGAACTACTAGAAACCAATTCTTAAACGCTGTTAACCCATACTTAGAATCAGTTCAACAACGTCAAGGTTTATACGCGTTTAGAGTGATTATGGATGATACAAATAATACTGCTGATGTGATTGATAGAAACCAGTTAGTAGGTCAGATTTATATCCAACCAACTAGAACTGCTGAATTCATTTACTTAGATTTCAACATCTTACCAACTGGAGCTACATTCCCAGCGTAAAGGTTTTAAACTCGAATATTTATAATAGAATTAAAATATAAGCAACATGGCAATATTAGATGTAGACGATATTTTCTTCACGCCGTTCGAACCTAAAGTAGCGAACAGATTCTTCATGGAAGTAAATGGTATCCCATCATTTATGATTAAAGGAATCTCAGCTGTAGGATTTGACGCTGGTGAAATCGTATTAAACCACATTAACATCTATCGTAAAATCAAAGGTAGAGTTAAATGGAATGATCTTACAATGACTTTATATGATCCGATCACTCCTTCTGGTGCTCAAGCAGTAATTGAGTGGTTACGTCTACACCACGAATCAGTAACAGGCCGTGATGGTTATTCAGATTTCTATAAAAAAGATGTTCAAATTGGTGTTTTAGGTCCTGTTGGTGACGTAGTTTCACAGTGGGCTATTAAAGGTGCCTTTATTAAAGCTGCTAACTTTGGTGAATATAACTGGGATACTGACGCTGCTGCTGTTAATATCACAGTGACATTAGGAATGGATTATTGTGTATTAAACTACTAATTTCCCGCAAATTTCTTTAAAGAGAGCTTGGCTTTGTCCAAGCTCTTTTTTATCTTACATATGTATACTCGATATAAAAGTTATAACTAAATAAAAATTTATGGCCGAATTAAAATTCCCAAGCGAAATTATTGACCTCCCTTCAAAAGGTATATTATATCCTGAAGGTCATCCTCTTAAAGAAGGTAAAGTAGAAATGAAATACATGACTGCTAAAGAAGAGGATATTTTATCTAACCAATCTTATATTAATAAGAATATTGTATTAGATAAATTATTAGAATCTATGATTATTTCACCTAAAATTGATATTAAAGATTTGATTATTGGTGATAAAAACGCTTTGTTAATTGCTGCACGTATTTTAGGATATGGTTCTAAATACACGTTTACAGTAGGTGATAAACAAACCACAGTAGATCTTAAAACTTTAGATTCTAAACCTTTAAGAACAGATCTTATTACAGAAGGTAAAAATGAAATTGAGTTTGTTTTGCCACAATCTGAAAATAAAATCACTTTTAAGTTTTTAACAGGCCACGACGAAAAGAAAATTGATGCTGAGTTAGAAGGCTTTAAAAAAATTAATAAAGATGTTTCACCTGAACTTACTACTCGTTTAAAGTATATGATTACATCGGTAGAAGGTAATACAGATGAAAATGCAATTCGTAATTTTGTTGATAATTATTTATTAGCTATGGATTCGCGAGCTTTACGTGATTTTTATAAATCAGTTATGCCAGATGTGGATATGTCCTACGAGGGGGAGGACGGTCGATTTCGCAACGTTTCAATTGGGCTTACATTTTTTTGGCCTGACCTCGAAAATAGCCGCCTACTATCGTAAAAACGTATATAAGGAAATCCATGAAATATGTTTTCATGGACAAGGTGGTTATAGCTGGGATACAGTTTATCAAATGCCTATTTGGGTAAGAAAATTTGTATTCGAAGAAATGCGAGAATTTTATGAAGAACAAAATAAAGCAGCTAACCCCAGCTCCCAAACCACTGTAATAAACTCAGATGGAACTGTAAACAAACCAGCGTTTGCTGATGCCAGTAAACAGTATACATCTGGAAATAAAGTCCCAAAGTATAAATAAACTTTGGGGCTTTTAATATTTATAATAAAATATATTAAATGGCTGATAGCTTAGATCAACAGAAAGCAAAATTAGAAGCACTTAGGAAGGAGTATGAACAACTTACTAAGAAAAGAGCACCTATATTTGATGAAAGTAATATAGAAAATGTTACTAAAGGTATAGATGCTATGAATTTAGCTTTAGAAGAAGCTAAAGATCGAGCTTCTTCACTTTCTGAGGGATTTGCCGGGATAGATGCTCAAATTAAATCTATAGTATCTGAATTAAAAAAAGGCAATGATGCTACTTCTTTAGCTACTAAAGGTTATAAAGGTATTCAAGGTATTACTGAAAAACTTAAATACGATCAAGCTGGTATTACTGAACTTGGTTTAAAACAGCTTGAAAACGAAAAAAGTAAATTTCAACAATTATCAAATGAAGTTAAAGAGCAATCTAAAAAACTAGCTCAAGAAAAAGGAATAGTAGATTTAAGTAAAACTAATCTTAAATTTAGAAAAGATCTTACAAAAGAAGAATATGCTATTTTACTAGCAGCACAAGAAGAATTCCAAGTTTTTAAAGATATAGATGACGCTTTAAATACAAGAATTCAAAAAGAAAAAGATATAAATAAACTAATGGGTGTAGGTGGTGCTGCTTTAGCAGGCATCAGCACAGCATTAGGTAAAATGGGTTTTAGTGGGTTAGCTAATAGACTTGGATTAGATGAAGCCCAAAAGAAGATGCGCGAAGTCGCTAAAGAAATCCAAGAAGGCGGTGGTAACGTTGACAGTATAGACAATAAATTTAAAGTATTAAAATCCGGATTAGGTCAAATTGATTTAAAAGGAGCATTACTAGATCCTTTAACTATAACTGTCACTTTAGTAACTAAATTTATTGAAGCATTTACAATGCTTGATAAAATGACAGGTGACACTGCCAAAAACTTAAATATTAGTGCTGAAGAATCCCAAGCTCTTAATAAAGAATTAAATCAAATAGCAGCTTCATCAAATGATGTTGCTCTTAATACTAAAGGTTTAAATGAATCTTTAAATGCTGTAGGTAAAAGCTTAGGAACTAATGCTGCTTTAAATCAACAAGACTTAGAAACTTTTACTAAATTAAGAGAACAAGCTGGGTTTACTAACGATGAATTAGTAGGTATTCAAAAACTTTCATTAGCTACTAATACATCTTTAGAAGACAATACAGCTGAATTTTTAGGCCAAGCTAAAGCTTTAGCTACTCAAAATGGTTTAGTTTTAAATGAAAAGCAACTTCTTAAAGAAGTTTCAAATACATCATCTGCTATTACAGTATCGATGGGAATGAGTCTTAAAAATTTAGCTGAAGCTCAAGTAGCTGCTAAAGCTTTAGGCACTAACTTAGAACAAGTAGATAAAATAGCTGAAGGCTTACTTCAATTTGAATCTTCAATTTCAGCCGAATTAGAAGCTGAATTATTAACAGGAAAACAAATCAACTTAGAAAAAGCTAGATCAGCAGCCTTAAATAATGATTTAGCAACTGTAGCAGAAGAAATAACTAAACAAGTAGGATCAGCAGCTGAATTTGGAAAAATGAACCGAATCCAACAAGAAGCTTTTGCTAGGGCTGTTGGAATGTCTCGTGAAGAATTATCTAAAACTTTAGTAGAACAAGAAGCTTTACGTAAAATTGGAGCATCTAGTATAGAAGACGCACGTGAAGAATATGATCAATTAGTAGCTACTTATGGAGTTGAAGAAGCTAGAAAACGTTTAGGTGATGAAGAATTAGCTAAGCAATTTGAGCAACAATCTCTTCAAGAAAGATTTAACCAATCTATAATTAAACTTCAAGAATTATTTGTAGGTTTAGCAGAACCTGTTATGTCTATTTTATCCCCCCTAATGGAAATAGTCGAAACTGTTCTTCCTGCAATCAATTTTATATTAAGTCCTATTATAGAAGGATTTTCAGTATTAGGTGGATTGATTAAATCATTTTTTAATGGTATTAAAGAAGGTAATCCCCTCCTTATAACTATGGCTGGTATTCTTGCAGCAATGGCTCTTCCTGCTATTATAGGTGCAATTGGAGCCATATACACTTCTCTATCAGCTATCCCATTTGTAGGACCTGCTTTAGCCACAGCTGCTGTTGTAGGAATGTTTAGTATGATGACTAAAGCCAAATCAGAAGCAAAAGTTCCTAAAGCTCAATTCGGTGCTGAAGTAACAGGAGGAGGCTCTGTGATGGTAGGTGAAGTTGGTCCTGAAATAATAAATCTCCCAACAGGAGCTAAAGTTAACCCACTTCCTGTAAGGGAAAGAAGAGATTTACAACCACAACAAACAACAGTTCAAAGTGATAATAAAGAAATGTTACAAGCCCTTAATAATATGAACCAAAGAATGATGGAACAGCAAAAATCTATGGGTAATATGCGTGTAGTAATGTCTACAAATGCTTTAGAAGCAGGAATGGTTCAAAATACTGCTAAAATTCAATAATTTGTAATATTTATAATAAAATAATCTAAATCAAACAAAATGGCTGGATTAAAAGACAAATTAATAAACCAAGGATCTAACCTTACTGCTATGGATGGTGTTACTCCATCTACGTTAGTAAATGCTTCTAAAGCAAGTGCTAATAGTTCTAGACTTCACTATAAGCCTGCAACAGATGGTTACTCTTTAGATGGTAACCCAGCTTCAGTAGCTGGAACTGATAAAGCTCAGTATATTAGAATGGATTCTCCTTTAAAAACATCTACATTCTTAGATACAGGTTACACTAACCCTTCTATTTTAGATAACCAACCAGGTGCATATTATGCTAATGGAGAAAAATTATCAGGTAGATATCGTAATTCTGCTCCTGAAGGTAGAGGAAGTCTTGTAGACGACAATCCTTAATTTATTTAATTTCCTATGGGGTTATTCGATAAAATTAAAACTGAAAACTCCAAGTTTAGGACTTTAAAATACTCGGACTTTAATACTAAACTCCTTGTTGAAACTCCTTTACCTGGTGTAACAGAAGAACCAAATGCTCTTAGTTTACCTGGGGGTAATGGTCCTGTTACTGACTTTTTTAGAGGAGGAGTAGGACAAGGTAAAGCCCGAGTTGATGATGTAGTAAGACTTACCAAATACTTTACAACTACATCAGGAATATTATTTACAGCTAAACAAGAAGCTTTATCTAATTTAGGAGTTAGAACCCAAGCTGGTGGAACTCTTAATGATGGTATATATCTCCCAACATCAACAATAGCCCAAGCTGCAGTTAATAATCTTGGTATATTTTTAAATAAACAAGGTTCTGATCCTACTGGATTAACCCCCTCTTTATCTAGACCTACTTATTTTTCTATTGAAAATCGACAGTTTATTAGTAATGTAAATACTAATAGACTTGTTTTACTTACAGATAAGATATTAGGAGTTGGTAGAACATTCCCTAAAAAAACTACAGTATCAGATAACCCTTATGTCCTTTTAACATATCAAGGTGGTCCTAATGGTGCGGGTGGTATTGGGAAAACCAATATATCTTATTTAACTGACCAAAAAACTAGTGGATGGAATCCTAGATTCGGGGACTATATTAACCTTTCAGAAGAATTACCTCAAGCAACATTTTTTGATTCAAACCAATACTTTGAAAAAAACCCAGGATATTTAAAATTTAATACTGTTGATAATCAAAGAATTTTAATTAACGGGATAGGTGCTGGGAGAAATTCTATATTATCTAAATACGGTTTTAGTGAAGGTCTTCCCGGGTTTGAAAATAATTATGCTAATTTATATGAAGAACTTGATAATTTAAATGTATCAAATAAAAGTATAAATTATCCTCTTGGGTATGGTAGTCCTAATAAACCTAGTAATGCTTCAAAAGAGTATAAAGAAATAAACTCTGGAGTTTTAGGTATTAGTGGTTCAATTAATTATAATAAAACTACATCTGGTATTAGTTCTTATTATAGTAGTAGTAAGTCTTCTTATGGTATTGATAAATTAGAAAATAATGATATTGCAGATGAAGGTGATTTACTTAGAACTAATAAAATATATGTAGATGACCCTAATAATCCTAATAGTTTAAGAATTGATAATAATTCTAATGTTATATATAATAATAATACCTTAACGTATAATATTGCTCAAATGCAAGCTGCTTCTGATGAGTTTTATGGTGATCATGAAACTTTTGGAAGTGGTGGGTCTTTAAATGGTGTTATTCCTCCCTATAGAGTAAAACTAGTAGATTTTCGCAGAAACTTATACAATCAGTTACCTAATGATCCTAATAATACTAGTGTAAAATATTCTAGTGTTATGAGCGCAGCCCCTAATTATGCTGCTTCTGGATCTTCTATAGGAAGAAATATAGAAGAACGTGTAAATTTAGGTAGCCCTGGTGATACTCGCTATAATAGATTCAGCCCTTCAACAGGTATAGATTATAATTTATACAACAGACCAAATACTCCTAATGCGTTAGATACTATTAATGCTTATCCTTTGTATAGAGCTAAAAACGTAGACGGAGCAACAACTTCACCAGGAGGAGGATTAAATGATCTATGCAAGTTTAGAATTGCAGCTATTGATGGTGATGATCCTGAATATAAGGTATTTATGCACTTTAGAGCATTCTTAGAATCATTTAGTGATACCTATACCCCAGAATGGAATTCTCAAAAATTTGTAGGTAGAGGTGATTCCCTTTATACTTATGGTGGATTTACTAGAACGGTTTCATTATCTTGGACTGTTCAAGCTTCTTCAATTCAAGAGTTATTACCAATGTATAGAAAACTTAATTATTTAGCTTCAAATACTATGCCTGATTATTCAAGTAAGGGATATATGCGAGCTCCTTTAATTGAGTTAACTGTTGGTGGTTATTTATTTGATCAACCTGGATTTATTTCAAATCTTTCATTTGAAACATTAATGGACGCTGGGTGGGAAATTGGTATTAATGATCGTGGAACAGATTCAAATCCTGTTGAAGTGTATGAATTACCTAAAGCTTTAAAAGTTACTATGGGCTTTACCCCAATCCCAGAATTCTTACCAGGTAAAGTTCAAGGTGAATTAGTAGGTTTAAATCAATCGTTTAAAACTAATAAACATAAACAAGACAACTTTAATAAGACCCCAGCTTGGACTACGGGATTCCAAGGTGGATTACAATCAGATAAAAACTATTTAGTCAATCAATATAAAAATTATATAGCATTAACTGATGCAGGTGTAACTTTTGATAATTACTAATGAACCGTTATAAAAATATACCAGAAAGAAGTATAAGAGACACTAGAATAAAGTCTAATGGTCCTTTACGTGCAGCTAAATCTACAGTTAGATATCCTGAAATTCCTTTATCACCTACTGATATTTACGTTATTAGTGACATAGGTGATAGATTTGATACATTAGCTAATGATTATTATAAAGATCCTACTTTATGGTGGGTTATTTCTATAGCTAATACTGGAAATGTTGGGACTAGTTTATCTACTAATTTATCTCAAGATAGTTTATATATTCCTGTTGGTATTCAAATCCGAATTCCTTTAAATGTTGAAAGTATTTTAAATGTTTATAATGCTATAAATCAAAGCTAAATGTTATGGGTAATATAGTAGGAGAAAACTTTTATGATTACGTTAGAGATCAAATTAATGTTCGCCAAAAGTATTATGGGGATAGAGAAATAAATGCTTCTTATGTAAATAAAAAAAAACAAGCTTTATATGCTAATACAGGTTGGGCAAAAATGGTTTCAAGTGTAAATGTTGATGACTATGTTTGCAACCAACTAGGAATTGATCCAAATCTATACAATAGTAATAGATTAGCTAAAAAAGCTGTTTTATTTGCTGGTTTATCCGAGGAATATGTAGATCAACAAATTATACCACCTAGCCCATCACAAACAAGTTTATCAGGAAGTCTTATTGAAACTTATGTAACTAATCTAAGAGCTGGAATTAATAATTCTGGTGATATAATAAATAATAGTGCTTATGGGTTTGGTGGTTTAGACTTTGGCCAAGTCCCTTTACCAGGCATTGTAGATGTATCTGTTACTCATAAAAATAGAGGTTCATTAAGAGAAGCCCAAATTAGAATTAAAGCCTATAATAAAAATCAATTTGCGATAATTGAAACTCTTTATCTTAGATTAGGATATACTGTATTATTAGAATGGGGGCATACTGTATTTATAGATAATCAAGAAAATATTAGTGGCCCCGATAGTTTATTATCCCAAGAATTTCTTGCAGGAAATTATCACAACAATCCGAATCAAACGAATGGTCTGGACTACTACTCAGTTTTAAACCAAATTGCTTATAACCAAAGTAAACATAATGGAAATTATGATGCTATGTGTGGTAAAGTAACTAATTTTAATTGGGATTTTAACCCAGATGGTTCTTATGATATAAATGTTACTTTAATTAGTATTGGTGATGTTATTGAATCTTTAAAAATTGATAATATATTTTCTGATTCTACTGAAGTCCAAGAAGATAAAGAAAGACTAATTGATAGTCTTGTTAATGGTGCTGTTAAATTAGAATGGAGTTTTTCTCTTACAGTAGGAGTTTATGTAGTTTATAAAGAAGATGGAACTACAATCCAAAATGGTGATATAAACGAATATTACGATGGACATGTATCATTATATAGCAATGAAATTCATTGGACAGCTTGGAATGAAAGCGGTGCAAGAAAAGCAGCTCGTGACTATTATACCACCTATGTTGAAAGCATAACCAGTGGAGCTAGCCCTTATGCTCCTGGTGCTGCTTTAACTGCTACATCTTTAGCTGCTTTAACTACTGAACTAGGTAAAATTTTATACAGTTACATGTATATCTTAAACAATAGTGCCGCTTCTCAAGCCGCAGGAACCCCCGTATACTCAACACCTAGTGGTAATATAATTTATCATTATGCTAATGGATCAGGCACAAATGCTACATCCTTTAGAATAGACTTTAGAAACCCAGGAGTAACATCAAACATGATTCCTTCTCAATATTATATTAGATTAGGACACCTACTTTATTTACTAGAAGAAAGAATTATTTTTAAATATAAAAGAGGAAATAATTTTAAACCAGGTTTAACTATAGATTATAGTAATAATAATTATTTTTATATAAACCAATATACATTTGGAGCCGATATTTTTAAGGCAATAAGTAGAAATGTTGGTTATAAATTTTACAGGATTAGTTCAAATCCTTCTTATAATTTAATAGATTTACCTAGTCAATGTAAAATGCCACTTAAATATGATTATGGAGTAGGTAACCTAATGAATGTTATGATAAACATGGAATGGATATCTGAAACTATATTAAATTCAATTCAAAATGGAGGGTTAATATTATTTGACTTTTTAAAAGACTTATGTGATGGTATTAACGTATCTTTTGGAGGGGTAAATCAAATTGAGCCTGTAATAGATGAAACACAAAATAGGGTTTATTTAGTAGATAAAACCCCATTATTATTAAATGAAGACCAAAAAAAGAACTTCCTCCAATATAAAACCCCAGCAAAATTCCAAATTTATGGATTTGAATCAGCAGGTGCTAGTGTATATGACGTAGATGGTAATTTTATTAAAAAATTTAGTATTAGAAGTGAAATTACTAATAATTTAGCTACTCAATTATCCATAGGTGCTCAAGCAGTTAATAGTAATGTTACAGAAAATGCTACTGGTTTTCAAAGTTGGAATAGAGGACTTACTGATAGAATTGCTCCACAGAAAGTAGATGCTGATAAAAGAGATCCTACTGTAACACCTCCAGAAAATTTTACGGATTTAATTAATGAAATAAAATCTTTATTATTAAAATATGAAGAAAAAAATATCGGTAAAAACGAAGTTCAAGCTTTAATAGCTCATAATAAAACTATCCAGCAGAGATTCTCTGCAAATTTAGCACTTCAAACTCAAGCTATAACAGCAGGTGCTGCAAGTTTTATTCCTATTAATTTAAATTTGGATATGGTAGGATTAGCTGGTATGAAGATTTATAATACTTTTGACGTTAATACTAAATTTTTACCTATTAATTATGAAGATAAATTAAAATTTTTAATTAAAAAAATTAGCCACAGGATTAGTAACTCTAAATGGGAAACTACTATTGAAACTTTAGTTACCCCTAAAGTTAAAACTGTAGATATTCGTCAAATCGCGGAAAGCACTCTTCCATTCCCTGTTACTAGTGCGTTCTCTGGTTTATTACCAATAGCCCAAGCTGCTTTATCAGGAAGTATGGCAAGCGGTGCAGCAATGACTACTTCATCAACAACAACTTCTACAACTGTAACAAACACTACTTCTAGTGTTGCCTCAGCAACAAATACCCATCAAGAACTTATTGAAAAATCAACCCCAGCCCAACGTTTGATGGCTATGTTAGATTTAATTGCTTGGTCCGAAGGCACTGATTTTAAATCCTGGATTGGTAGTAATAAAGGTTATGATAGAGTAGTAAATGCTCCTTCAATAAAAAGTGGTAATGCTAGTCTTATTACTAAAGTAGCAGGACGATCTACTACATGGATTCTTACTACATACCCAATGTCTACACACCCTGGTGTAGTAATGAATGTAACACCAACCCTTCCAAGTTCTGCAACAGGTAGATACCAGTTCTTAGAAACAACATGGAAAAGTATAGCTCAAAAATATGGTGTTACTGAAGATTTTAATAAATTAAATCAAGATTATCTTGCTTTAGCTTTAATGAATAATAGAGATACAAAATTATTTAAGTATGCTTTAAATGGAGACATACATTCAATTTTATCACTAACATCTTCTGCTACAGTAAATAGTCGAAGTGGTTGGTCTTACATGGGATTAGAATGGGCTAGTTTTCCTAATAGCCCTTGGGGCCAATCTAGCACTAGTCAAACTACTTATGAAAACAAATATTGGGATTTTTTACAAACTATTGTAGATAATAACTATGGTCCTGGTCAAAATTTAAAAACTTTACTAGAAAGTAAAACCTCAACTAATACTCGTTGGAGACTCCCAGTGACTGATGCCCAATTAGGAACATTTGGTTATATTTTTTCTTAAAAACCTATGACTTACTATCCTAAATCTCAAATTAAAACAGGCTTATTTGAAAATAGGTCTGGGGTTTTATTCTTAGCTAATGGAGATAGTTATACAGGCCCTTATTATGAAATATCTTCTGGAAGGAAATTTAAAGGTTTATCCCCATCTGACCAATCTGAAGAATTATTTACAGCTCAATCAACAACAATATTCTCTCCTCAAGATAAAATTGTAACAATTGAACTTTCAGATGATATGGTTCAAAATTATGTAGCTATAAGTAAAGTTCCAACTGAACCTAGATTACTCCCTAGCTCAAATACTCCTACTTTAACTAAAAATGATTATGAAATAGGAGAATTTCAAAGGTATTTTTTATATAAAATTAATGAAAAACAATATTTAGAAGTATCTCAATCTACTTTTGATAAAATAAAATCTAAATCAAGAGAATATGTTTTTGAGTTATATTTACCTTTTTCTATAAGTTGGACTATTACTGGGGATAAAGATAAAGTATATTCTACAAATCAAAATATAGTTAGATTAACTGCTAATAGATTAAAAATTCATAAATTTGAAGAATATTTTAAAAATAATTATCTTCAATTTTATAAAGGTTGATTTAGTAAAATCGGTTATGTATATTTAGCCAAATGTTTTGGTTAGTTGAAAATAGTGAACAATTAAAAGAGTTTTGTAGTAAGGGTTTTAGCGAAGCGTTTGTAGAAATTATTCCAAATAACCCTTACCAACATCCCATTGAAAACTCTATATGTGCCTTCTATGTTAGACCCATAGGAGACACAAAGGGATACATTCTACCTTTTACTCATAGTGAGTGTGGTAGTTTGTTTGAGGATGAGGTGTATTTGTATTTAAAAGGGTTAGACAAAATTTAC
>Ga0070749_10001398_pt1 | contig 16325 bp, 17 predicted proteins | sample VirMetDEL_Nov_18_FD_75180 | JGI IMG/M metagenome (GOLD analysis project Ga0070749, IMG submission 75180) | Aqueous microbial communities from the Delaware River and Bay under freshwater to marine salinity gradient to study organic matter... | ecosystem: Environmental > Aquatic > Marine >...
GGTCTTGATTGTTTTTCCAGCCCGAATAGCCTCATTATACACAGGACATACATAGAATTCGTTGTTGACTCGCTTGTTTGATTGGATCATTTGTTCTGCATACTTCACAAAGTCAGAACCTCTCGTCCAATAATAGTGTCCGGTAGTTGCTTGATTGGAAATAGGATTCTTTTCAGCTACTTCAGTAACGGTTCCGTTGTCATCAGTCTTGGCAAAAGAAAACATTGGATGGGCGGAGGTAAATGTAATAATGCAACCATCAGACCGTTGTTCTTGCATTCTGTACATGAAGTCGTTTGAGTTCCATTCGATTAGTTGATCCGCGTTTGCCATGAACAGTGGTTGGTCGTTATTAATGTGTTCTTTTGCAAGAAGGACGGTACATGCCGCGCCTTCGGTAACACCGTCTGTTTCAATCACCGCAAAGTTAGAAACAAATAACTTGAACATCGTATCTAAATGATATTTTTCACGATGCTCTCTCTGAACAACAAATATGTAATTAGCGTCTATATTGAGGTTTGCTATTACCCGCTGAATCATCGGCATCCCATTAACATCAATTAATGGTTTTGGAAACGTATAACCTGCTTTCTGAAACCGTGATCCCGCACCTGCCATCGGAATCAATACATTCATCTTCTTATTCTCCCATTTAGGAATTGTGGTAAGGTTTCCCTTATGTAATCTACTACAAATCACTTCATATGTCAAGTCTTTGGGATGCGAGATACGAAATACCTGTGCCCCAGACGTAGATGCTGCCATCAGTCCGGGTGGACTATCTTCCACGATCAATACATCCTTAGGAAATTTCCCTAGTAAAGACATTGCTTGCCAATAAATTTCTGGATGTGGTTTAGATTGTTTAACATCTTCGTTGGACAACACCAAATCCATATATTCGATCACTCCGATTTTCGCCAACATGGTGAGCACAGATCGACGAATTGAATTGGAGCAACACGCCAACGTAAATCCATCACGCTTTAATTTTTGAAATACATCAATCAATCTATCATCCTTGGGTAATTCAGAAATCAATGCTTGTGTAATGTCCTGTTTACGTGTCCAAACCCGTGTGTAGCTTTCTACGGGAAGACCAACGTTCTTAGTTAATAACTCTAGTTTCTGACTTGTTTTTAGTCCATCATAAATACTTAAATGAACATTCCACGGAATGATGTAGTCGGGATTGAGTTCTTCCAATGCTTTGTTTAGAGCAGTATAATGGATCAATTTTGCATCCACCAACACTCCATCCAAATCAAAGATGATAGTATTCATTATGGTCTGCCCCATCCCGTTCCAAGGTTATATCCAATCTCATTGAGATTTTCAATTGCCTTTTCAAAGTATGGATACAGGATGTAATTAATAACACCCGGTTGTTGTGGACGATTGACAAAGTTGGTGGTTTGAGTAAACTCTGAATAATTTCCCCACTTTGCTTTAAAGAGTTCACGGAACGGATTATCGAACTTAGCACGCGCTCGACCCAAATCAAGTTTGTCCTGATTTCGTGTGGGGTTCTCCGCAACTTGGGTGGCAAATGGTAACTGATTGAAACTATACAAGCCAACCATGTGACCAGTATCGTTTACCGATGCTTTGTCGCCGAGGTACATTGCTGCTCTAATAAAATAGTCATGCTCCATAAAACATATGGCTGAAAACCGTTCGTCCCACAGTCCAATTTTCTTTACTGCGGTTGGCGTATAGCTATGAAGCATGTCACCGGCACCGACACAAAAGAAATGGTATCCTAATTCAAAATGAATAGTGTTAAGTAAGTTCAACCAGTTTTTATGGTAATAGGTATCGTCCTGTGCGAGAATAACCAAATCACAATCAGGATTATTCAAGTCTTTGAATCCATGAATCAATCCTTGATTCCAATTACGTGATGTATGTCCTGTACCAAAGTCTGGTTGAAGTACATTGTGAAGCACTGTAACCTTGTCTTTGAACTCATCGTGCAGGACAAGGTTTGTATGATTGTTGATGATGTACACTTGTAATTCGTGTTGAGTAAGATCACCCGCAAATAATGAGCGCAATCCTTCGTTTAAATGCTGCTCATTGTTATAAGTTAAAATATATAATTTAGCTTTCATGGAACACCGTTTCCTTTATGAGTTTTTGTGCATGCGGCCATCCCAACACAATACCAGAGTCACGAACAATTGATAGTCCAATGTCTAATTCTTTGTATGACTGACCTTCTTGCGACAAATATTGTACATACATTTTATGTGGATTGAGAAACTTAAAGAAGTTATCTTCCTGTTTAATTCTATTAAATACTCCATCAACCTTGTTGTATAGATTACACCACAAATCAACTTGATTGGATGTTCCCATTGCTCCAAAGTCATTAATTTCTGGGTCTGGCGTAATTGATCGGCAATTGTGAAAATATAAATTAGTTCTATCTACCCACACATCATCTATAATAGGTTGTGTCAATGCAACATCTGTGCGTGATTGTATGACAAGATCGTATGTAAAATGATGATCACGCTCAAATTGCGTTTTCATTTCATTACACCGATAACGTTTGTACAACATGGAACGTACTGATAACGGATGGTGGTGTTCAAACCCCGCAGGAATGCCACGACGATTACGTTCCTCTATGACGGGGTTCACCAGTTCAGAAAAAATATTATGCATTGGTTCATATTGTTCTACCGTAATTGCTATCGGATTCCACATATTAACGATATGATCGATATCAAGTTTTGCAGATCGGATGATGCCAGAGTCAAAATCATCCCGTGGAAGGGGATTACGTTCTGTTCGATCCTGACCAAATGAACGAGGACCAACGGTATCCCACAAATGAATAAACACATCGGTTGGATACAGCGACATCAAATTATTTTTCCAAAACCAGTATGTACTTTCGTAAGTACGTGCGTGTCCTGATAGACACAAGGCTACTTTTTTCATTGTACCTTACCCCACTTTTTGATTGCGATGTCATACTCAGCACCATACGTTTTATTAATAGCACCTCGCATTGCCGTTGCTCCCGCCTTTGTACCATTTGGATGACCGTGCAATGCACCACCAACGTTTGCCATATAATCAGTACCAAATCGGTCATTGATTGCTTCAACTAAGCCCGGATGCATTCCACAACTCAGTGCCGGAATGACATTGTTTTTGTGTAGAATATGTATGGTTTTTCGTAACGCAGTGTCATCGTCTGACATATATCCACCCCACATTCCAGCATGAATAGAATCTGCGCCCATCAATCCTGCGAGATAACAAATCACATCCCATTTAATGTGATATGCGTGATGTGGATTGGTTAATACTTTGTCACCGCTCTTTTGGAAATGAATGAACAAGGGATAGTTTAAATCACGGATAGCTTTATATGATCCAAGACCCGACCAGAAGTTTACGTGAACTCCTCGACCACCAAGTTCGTATACTTGTCGTGCCCGTTCGACAACATTATCTCCATTGATACAATAGGTGTAAATAACATTGGTTCGTTCGATAATCTTTGAGATAGTTTTAACACGAAGCGTCAGTGGGCACGACGATGGATTTGCCATGATTTCATCTTCTTTGATGAAGTTCACACCACCATCAATCATTTCATTAACCATGCCAATCAACGTATCGATCTTGTCAATTACTTTGGGCTTTACGATGCCACCAAGCAGTGGTTTATTATACACCCCCGTTATTGAACGTGCACCCGTAACACCAAACTTTGGCCCACGGAAATACGTCTCTTCTACAAGATCGGGAAGTTTCAGCTCATTCAGATGGCACTCAAGAACATTATCGATATCCATTTGTCCACCCATCAACTGACACAACAATTGTGATACTCCATCACCGAACATATCAATATTTGCCAACGGGAAAGCAAACTTTACAATACCTTCGCTACTAAGTTTAAGTTGCTCTTCATCTGCGAGGATAACGACAGAGTGTACTTCAAATAACGCTTCCGTCTCCCATTTACTTCGTACACTCGGATTTCCGACACTCTGACCGATAGCTAGTTCCCACGCTGCATCCCGCAATGTGGTTTTGGATTTGAGAAAATATGTGGCAGTAAAATAATTACTGCTATGAAAATCTTTTTGGAATATATTCATTGGTTAGCCCCAAGTATAAAAATCTGAATCAAATCTATTGTGTGGATTGTCGTTGTGTCCGTGGCGATGCCACGGCATATCTAAATCATCTGATGTGCGATAATATGGATACTTCTGAATATAATACGACATCATATGTTCGGTATTATACAGGAATGAATTGGGCTTTCTGAATTCTTCTTGTGAACTTTGGTGCCACACAGTTAATTTTCCTGCCCACAATTTAGCAAAGTGATTGTAATACTCAAAATACTTTTTCATCCAATATGGTTGCCCCCATGCCAATTGATCACTCAACGCATACGGACGGATATTTGAACCATCGACCAACATACCCCGTTCCCGATCTTCTGGATTGTCCCACCATGTATATCCATTTACGTGAATACCGGGAGTAATATCGCCGAACGGAATTCGAGGTTTTCCAAGAAAAATCTGATCTCCACGGATACGAATGACAACATCAAACGTATCATATTCCTCTGCGGCAAGGAGATATGCTTGACGAACGATATACCACTGGTCAAGTGATCGTTGGGGATTAGGATACGCTGAACGCATGGGATCAACATCTGGAGAAATGAAATCGTTCCACATGGTACGGGTTGGGCAATTTGGAGCGGGAGGACGGCCTTCCATAAAGTCGGTAAAATTACCAATCCACAGCTTCTTTAAGTTGTCTCCGAATGCTTGTTTAGACTGAGCTTCTGCATCAATCAGCGTGTGATCAATTTGGTGGTTGTATCGATTAATGTCCCGATTAGACCACGTAGCTACGTAGACAGACGTATCGTGTCCATCCAAAAATTGTGCATAGTTTTCCCGTGTCTTGGGAGCACCTCGGAAATGTCCTGTGACGAATAAGCCTATTTTCATAATATTATATCTTTTGTGCGGTTATAAAGAGCCATTCTTTGTCATCAACGGGGGTTGGCGGAAGTCCGTTCGATGTGTATGCTTGATCGATAAAGTAGTTGAAGTTAGTAAATCCAACCTTTTCTAAATCTGAAATAACGTTGTTCACATCACCCACCACGCAATCCCGTGCACCATTGGTTCCTTGTGCATCCCATGTATTTGAAAAATAATGAACAGTATTCTGCTTATCCGTAGAGTACAAGAATTGCAAAGTAACATATCCGTTTGCTCGTAACACCCTATAAAACTCCGACAGCAGATTAAATCGAATGGAATGTACACTTATATGTTGTAAACAAATTGTACTCATCACCACATCATACATTTGGTCGGGGATTCCATTTAAGGATACTCCGTCATTCTTGTATAGATTGTAATTTTTCGTATTATAATTTTTACTATTTAGCCATTCTTTTGTTAATTCCAGATTTCGTTTAGCAATGTCTACACCATCTATTGATCGAACCTTTCCGGTATAGTAAACTAAATTTCTACCAATTCCACACCCAAAATCTAATATATCTTTGCTATGTAAATCGGGAATATATCTCCACATTCGTTGTTCATAGTAGCTGTCATAAACTTCTACAACACTGAGTTGAGCGAGCTTACCAGAACCATCACGTTTACCATCTAATTCAGCAAGATGATCATACCAAGTCTGTTGCATGCCTGTGTAGGGATTATTTTTGTTTACCATTCGTGACGCGATCCGTGCCCGTTATAAATGATGTCAACATATAGAGGACGATCAACAACGGCATTTAATTCGGGTATGTGTTCGTGATATGTTTCGGTGTAGATACCTTCGATCTCTTTTTCAAAATGAGGATACAAAATATAATTTCGAAGTCGTTGTTTTAACGTGGGAATCACGTTGTGTTTAAAATCGTCAGACCAGTTGTAGAATCGGTGTTCTGCGCCCCATTTTAACTTCCACAATGGTTCATGCCACGTAGTACCATGACGTTTACCAACATTCGCTATCTGGTCATCTGTGAACCCCGGACAAATCACTAGATCAGATTCGGCACGAGATGTTCTGGTTGCGGAATTGACATTGGCCGTTCCATTGTCGGATGCATAAAATCTATCGCCGAATTGAGAATTCCAAATACGGCCGTGAGCAACATCGCCAATACTACAACGTCCACCAAGTTTTTGAATGGCACGAAGAATGTAATCTCCTTCGTGGAATCCTGTTTGGAAACGTTCATCATATAACCCAATCTTTCGAACTGCTTGTGGGAGGAAACTATTCAATGCATCTCCAATGCCGGACATAACAAAGTCCAACCCACCGTCATGACCATCAACAAGACGGGCCATAAAATCGGGTTTGACGAACACATCGTCTTGGAGAATAATCAGTTGATCGTTGAGGGGAGCTTTTAGATTCTTGAATCCACGCATCAATGCAGAATTGCAATCACGGGTAAAGAAACCGGTGTAAGACCACTCAGGACGGAGAGTTTGATGATGAACCGTTACTCTGTCAGCAAATTCTGGTTGGAGTTGGAAATTGTGATGATTGTTGATAATTTCAATATACCAATCATATTTTCCGCTCGTAACCAGATCGCTACTAAACAAATGTTCTAAATTTTTGTTAAGAACTGGTATATTGTTATATGTTATAATCGTAACCCATACTTTTCTCATAAAACCCTCCAATTAATTTGGACATTGTGCCGTATATTTATCTCCCGGCTTAGATGGAGTTTTTACTACTACAACTGTACAGTCGTCTAAAAATTCCGGATCGGCAACTTCATATGGTTCAAGCATGAACACATCACCGGCGTTCAGTATAGTGTCATGCATTTTGATTTTACCAGAAATTAAGTAATTGATTTCATACCCCGTATGATAATGACAAGGCCAGTCTTCACCCTTCTTGTGTGTTAATATACCCACTTCAAATTGTTCCGTTTTCAATGCGGCTGGTTCAAAATTACCAACAAACCATCCGCGATGATAATGTTCTAATTTGGTAACTCTCATAAATATTCCCGTAACACATCAGAGTTTCGTTTTACGTTAATTGCCTGACAACTTGGGTGCGGATTACTATCTGCGTAGTCATTAATAATAATTCTTTGTGTGTGAGGCAAATCCATCAATAAGACATCATAAGGTATTTTATATTCCCGTAGTTCCTGTTCTGTTACTGACCGATGTGTACTTGGGCGGGCGGTAGTAATAACAATTTTTGTTCTTCCAGCAGAATATAATGTTTGTAGTAACTTAATATTCGAATGCAGTGGTTTTCCCGTTCCAATGAAAGGAGTTGTGTATACCGATGTATTCTCTAATAGCACCCCATCCAAATCAACAAATAGTGTTTTAAACGTTTGTTTGTATCTATTCCATTCTTCAAGCGTTCCCCAATCTTCATATTTGGTAACAGGAACACCGGTAAACCTATGTCCAGCCAATAACATTTCAAAAATTACATTACTCATGTAAACTTCAGCATTCAAATTCTGCAGTACTCCGAAGTACTTACAGAACTCTTGTGCTTCTTCAAAGCCATACCCGCCAACAGAAAATGTAGAACTTACAATCTTTTTTTCTACGATGTTACTAATGAATCCATTATTATCAAATTGAATGTAACTTTTGTTTCTAGCATTAAATTGATTACCATCATTCAAGTCAAAGTAACAAACAAAGTTTCCTTGATCACCAATTGTTACTTCAAAAAAATTATCGGAATCTTTTACTAGAATTGAACCTGTAATCTTTTTTTGTTGAATGCATTCGTATACGGTTTCTGGTTGGGACTTCGTTTGCTTATCCAATAACAAAAACTCTACATTAATACGTTTGTCAATTGAATGTAAATGATCTATGAATGCATCAATAAAATGATATTTCTCTTGGTGTTCTCTGTTTGTTACAAAATAAATAGTGGAGAATGATTCGAGATTCAATCCGCGTAACGCTTCCGTTCCCATAAAGCCACCCATCGGATGTGTTAGCATCCACTTTGGTCTAAGATTGGGGAATCGGGTAGATTTTCCCATCATGGGTACGATTAAAGTCTTCATACAATTTAGTGTCCTGTATAGCTCTAAGCAACAATTTGTGTTGAGAGGGTATGGTTAAATAGGGTTCTATCCGCAAAAAATTTGCAACATCCAGTATTGCAAACAAATCAGAGTGTATTACATCAGCATGATGTTCGCTAATACGTTTCCATACATAATCAAAAATTTGATGTGTTCGTGCGACATGCACTTGGTTGACGGATAAAATGTTTAGGTACCATTTATAGTATGCATCTTGCTTCAGTTTTACAATATCAATCACATAAGATTCGATATAGGAGTCGAGCAAGTCTAGAAAACACAGTTGGCCGCCCGAAAACAATATATTCGAAAATGTCAAATCTCCGTGACAAAGATTGTAAGATAATGTATCAATTTTTATTTCTTCTATTCGCTGTAAAGTAAATTCAATCAACAAATTATACTGAGAACTTTTTTGTAAGGACTGAAGTTTTTCTCGAAGCAAACGCTTAACTTCGGACTCAGAGAACGGCACTGCATTTGACTTTAGACAATCCAAATACTCTAAAAAAGTTTTAACGTACACATCAAGTTCTGGTTTAGATACTCTATAAAATTCTTCATTAAATAGTTTTCCATCAACATATTGCATGTCAAAATAAAACAATCCATCAATATGCCCCGCACTGTAAACTTCTGGAACTAGTATGCCGTTAAATTTATGCTTGGCAAACTCAATTTGTTTGAGCATCTGTCGTTCTAATCGTTGATTGTACGCAACAGACGGGGAAGTTTTCCGTACTATTGTATTGGCAACCAATTCAGTTTTACAACCAGAAATACCGATCTTATGTAAAATCATACACCTAAACTTGTTGCTGGGATAATACCAATTCCAGTTGCGTTAGGAGATGATTGATGTAATGATCCATAGACTGCTATTGCTTCGCCAATAATTTGTGGGATGGGTTTCATGAGTTATCATCCTTTTCTACCGGAATGCCAAGGTAATCACCCCACTCCGACACTTCGTAAATGTTGTAATTTAATTCAGATAACATTCGTACTACATAATCTTCTGGATAATCTGGTAATGGTAACGTAGTCAATTCAAACAATATGACGGGCCGATTTTCTTCAATGGTTTTACGTGCCCCGTCAAAAACAAATGGTTCATATCGCTCTACATCAATTTTGATCAACGAAACATTACGCAATTCATAATCATCTAACGGAGCACAAGAAACTCGTTCACCACTTGATCCATGAATACGAACCTCGCCGGGTGCACCACGATCATAATCAATTGGTGTCAAGTAAACATCTCCATGTTCCTTTCCAATCGCAACCTGATGAGCGTGTACATTTCTTAACTTGTTGAGGAAGACATTACAACACATTTGTTGATACATAACTCGTTGTGGTTCAAATGCAATTACTGATCCCTTCGGTCCAACGAGTTGACCAAGACGCACCGTAAACGTTCCCATGTTTGCTCCGATATCAACAACGGTGGTATTGGGTTGTGCATACTTTTCACATAACGCCATAATACTGGGTTCCCATCGATTGCCTTGTGCAATTGCACGTTGAACGTGATCTAATTGTACGTTTTCCATCGTGGCGAATATCCCGTAATCTAAAAATGACACGTTGGGTAAATTGGCACGAGTCAATGTGGGAATACTCCATTGAGTGACCTCTAACCATTTATCTACCCCATACTTCTTTTGTTTTTCATAATTGGTGTTAACAATCAATGTGCCACAATTCATACCGATGTTGTCAAACGCTTCTCTGTTCTGGAATAGTGTTTGATTTTGGCGAAACAAATCATCGTTGCGGAAGGAATCTGGATGGGGGAGTGCTCTAAACAATCCTATTCCGGATGTCACACGTAATTTACTACGAATGATGCGTTCCCTGAAATCATCGTCTTCCAATCCCCACCCACGATACATTGGATTGTATCCGTTAATCATACGATATGCATCTGCTCGGATACACAATACGCCGCCAAAGAAATTGTTGTCGATAGTTTTTTTGAAATGGCGATATCCAGATGGTACATCTTCATCTAATCGCTGACTGCCGTCCATTGTGATAAACTCCACCCGCTGAACGGGACGAAATACATCCGTGTTTTCTGTCCAATAAACAGCATCATCAGCGGGAAGGTAATCTACATCATGCAGTACAAGAATATCACCCGTTGCTACACGGGCACCTTCATTCCGAAGTGCCCCACGACGAAGAGGTTCATCATCCGATTGTTCGGCAATGATGATTTCAATTTCTATTCCACGACCATTAGCAAAGTCCCGAAGATGAGGAACCAATACTGACAAATGTTCGTGTCGATCTCTGAACGGAATGATGACGGAAAATTTATGCATATAGACGTTCTATGTAACTGCTAAGTTCAGGTACTCTATCGTATTGATGTACAATATGAAACGGCTGTCCAGCTGTATTGTACACGATTCCATCTTTAATTTCAGGAACGGGGTCGGTTAGTCGAGTACGATAATGAATCTTCTCCGGATCAAGCGTTGTACCGCACTGACACGCCCAATCGTTAGCATGATCGGTATGAGCGAGATGATTTCCCAATATTCCTTCTCGTAATAAAATATTGAATGACGATTGATCGGAAGGAATGTATCGACCCACTGTACTATTATAAATCGTCAAAAACAGATTCTTCAACACCACAGATTTTCCTGCTAAAACCCCAACATTATATACAGTCCAATCTATTGATATTTCACGAAAGAACGGACCAAATCCTAGTACCATATTATTGGCGTTCCAAGGCTCGTTACCAAATGTAATAGACTCTGAAGAAATGATCAGGTCTTCGTTAATATATTGCTGTAGATATTCTTGAGGATTTTTTTGAAAGATTACATCCCGTACATCTGTCATGATCACATTATCATATTGATCATGGTTGTCGTGTAGGAATTGCCACGCATGAAAGAATCGAAGTTGATGACATTGGGTGTCTCGACCGCCCGCAGTGTGTTGAATTGGATTTCCAAACGCATCGTGTTCAATACTAAATACGTTTACATTGTAACGTTCACAATTTGCTAAAAATTCTTGGGGATTGGTAATTCGATAGGTTAGTAAAACAATATCTCCACCAAATCCAGTTTGACGAGCGGACTTGATCCAATTTTTTACCTTTGACCAATCGTAAATATCTGACGCACCGATCAATACTGTTTTCATATAGTCGCCTTCCATTTTCCTTCGGGACAACTGGTTTTCTTGAACATGGCTTTCTTTTCCATGAAACATCCACATTTGGAACACCGCTTGGACTCTTTAATGAGAAACGGGCACTGTTGGCAGATTTCCATCCGACGATTGAATACGTCATCGAATACCAACATCCCTTCGTGCGCAAGAACACCACCAACGATGGCTTTACTGTCACGAACGAAGTTCCTCATCATCGTTAGCGTTGAAGGAAGTTCTTGTTCTGGTGTATCTTTGTCTTCACAGTTTTCTTGGAGACAAATACCAAAGGGATCATTGGTCATAATTAATCACCATATATTTTATAAGTGGATTCTGGCTTTTTATAAGTTAACATCTTTACGGGCATTGTATATCCTAATCCTGCCATTGAACATAATCTGGTATTACCAGCCATCAAATAATAACCACCTTCGTGTTTAATAACAATAGGCATCGGTAATGCTGTATTACTTTCTATCGCAGCTAAAATACGATTGATATCCCGATCATTTTGCTGTGCCACTTTCTTGGCAGTTTTGAGGGGATTATTACTTCTTAGCACATCTCCAACATCACTATTCTCCAATAGTGATAATTCAGATTTGTTCAAAACCCTGTGGGATGCATTACTTAACATTCCAGATAACTCTAGTGCATTGCTTGCTAAGTTTGGAAATCTTGCTAGCGTATATTCGTTTTCAAAATATTCCCCAATTTCATTAGCCAGTTCGGATGAGGAGAACTCCCTAACTGATGAGTATGTTTTTAACTCCCCTGTAGCTGATCGGCTAGTTTTTAGATAAATTTCTCGTAATGATCGTACCTTGTCAAGTGTATATGTACGATAAGGACGAGTTTCAGTATACGCTGACGTTTTGTACTTAGCGTAAATCGCATCAGCGTTATCTTCTTCCGACAATTCTCTTAATAAGTTTTTCAATCCATCGGGGGACAGTGACTTGAGAGACAACGCGTGCAGCTTTCCTTCCCATTCTGGATTAAGTATCATCGCATATTTTTGTTCGTTGTCGTATGTAAATTGTACTACAGTTCCCGGTTTTAGTTTGGCCCGAGCCGCAAATCTTCTTACACCGAACAGTTCTTTATACGAATCAATGAAATCCATTATTCACTCTTGGCTTCTTCAGCCTTCTTCAATTTTGGAAGTTCTATTTTCTTGAGCTTTGGTAATACAATGGGTACTTGCTTCGGAAACTCAGGAACATATTTGTCCAATAGTTCCCATGTCTTTTTTCGAATTGCTTCATATGAAAACATTTTTTTATTCTTGAGAGCAAGATCATATCCAAGTTGTTTAAACTTTGCATATTCCATAAATGTTGCGGCTAGCGCATTAACTGCTTGTTGTGGATCGGCGGAGAACCACTTTGCTTCTTTGAGAATCACATTTTCCCACGCGGCACTTTCATGAACATTGGTAAGTTGGCCACCAACCAATACAGCAGTATCCTTACCCAAGAAGTCCAAATGACCGCTCCATCCAGAGGCAATGACCGGCTTTCCACTCACGGATGCTTCCAGAAGGGGCCGGCCGAATCCTTCACCCTTGGTAAAGCTGACATGGACTTTGACCTTGGAATGATTATATAAAGTGTTCATTTCCTGTTCGGTCAGTTCGCCGTGTAGAATATATACATTCGGCAGGGATTGCCCTTCTTCCAATTGAACGGCACTCCTAATCATGTTAATTTTGTTCAGTATTTCTTCCCGATCAAGAATAGAAAATCCTGCACTACTGGTCTTGAGAATCAGTGCTGGTTTTGGTTTGTTATTTATTTGTTTGAACGTCTCGAAGAATGTTCGAACCAAGAACCCAACATTTTTTCTGTCTTCGCCAAAGTCTCCACGAAGCCAATGTCCAACAAACAAATAACAAAATTCCTCTGGAATGTCATTGAGTACCTCGGTCAATTGCTTGTCCGTGGGTGCGTTTTTTCCAAACACTTTTGTATCAATACAATTATGCAATACTTCAATGGGTTTGGTCAATTCCAATATTTGTTGTGGCGCATTTGGAGCGGATTGATATCCATACTTACTCAACTTCAATACATTTACGGAATGCTCGGATATGGCAAAGACCGCATCCATTCGATTACAACCTTCGATCCACGGAGCAGCTGCGGCAGTTGTTTCTATCCCCGCAGTGATACCGATGTTATACTTTCCGTGTGGTTCAAATTCATTTGGAACTGTGATCGAAATAAACAAATCTGGTTGTCTGGTCAGCGGTCCCGTGATCATACGTTCGATGATCATGTTGTCTTTGGGATTGTTCTGATCCAACGCATTCATCGGGGTGTCACCCCAATTTACGCTGTGAATCTTTACATCAAACTTATCATATTCAATAATGTGTCGTATGATGTCCCGGCTCATATCGCCGTAGCCGCTCCGCGTTGCGCACGGTGCTCGTATTACACACAATGGTTTAGTTTCTGTTGTCATATTAAGCCTTTACTAAAGTATAGCGTTCACGAGGAGTCCACTGGTCTATCGCTTTGTTAATGTGTTCGATAAACAACTCACCCATCTTTTCTGCCGCAAACATTCCCGTGGTCAATCCGTATTGTCGCCCAAGTTCACCACGGCGTTTCCGTTCTTCGCGGGTCATGTTGTACAACTCAAGAAGACGATCCCCAGCTTTCTTCCAGTCTGCGCGGTCATCAAAGATGTACGGCGTCAGCGGAGAACCTTGGAGGGAAATCGATGCGGGGAAAACAGGAAACACCCATTCTCCATGCTTCTTGTATCGACCATCATGGTTACTTCCCCAATTATAATTGAAATGCTTCTCAGGGTCAAGGTATTCTCCTTCGTCGGTCATGAACCCACATTGGTCTTGGAGTCCACCCGTCACGTTGACAATGATCGGAGTTCCCGCCATGATACTTTCACACGTTCCCAAACCAAATCCTTCGTTACTGGCAAGATTGATCGTAACATCGGCAAGGTTATACAGTGCGTTCAAGACTTCTGGATTGACTTTTTGGTTACTGAAAACCGCCTTGACGTTCGGCATGAGATCACGAAGCACTACAGGAAGATCCGTTCCGTTTTCGTCAACGGGATGGGTGTGAAGTACAATACGACACCGATCTGCCTTTTCCTTGGGAAGTTGTTTGAGGAAATGATCATAGGCAAGAAGCACATCCGAAGTCATCTTCCGACGAAGATTTCGTGCATTGTAAAACACCATGAAATCAATTTCTTCACCACGGAACGTTTGTTCTCGAATAATATTCAAAAACTTTTGTCCCTCCTCGTTCTCCGGTTGGATCGGGTAGAACTTCTTGGTATCGACGCCGTGTGGAAGATACGTGATCAGCTTGTCCTTTGCCTCATCGCCCAATACGTTCTTGACGATGTTGTACGTCTGCTTGCTAATGCAGAACAACGCATCGTCTGATCGATAATAGTTCCTGTTGTACATGGGGTACGGGAGGTCATCCCAAATGGTATAGAACATCATGGGTATCTTCTGACGGATTTCATGTTCTATTTGATAGAGCCAAATCCAATACCGGGGATCGGTGAAATGAAGCACCGCGTCGGGTTGTTCAATTTCAAGGATTTGACGAACGACAAAACTATTGCCGTATCCGTTCTGTGGGTAGACTCGAACATAGGGGTCTTCAACGCCTGTGGCTTTTGCGACTTCTTCGCTCATCTCCACCATCTTCCCAGCTTCGGGATGGTTGATGGCGGCGCCGATCTGTACCCAATTGAAGACACCACAGGTTTGTTCGATGATTTCTCTGGACATCACGCCGATGCCGGAATGAACACGGAAATCATCGGAGAGGAATAGAATTTTCTTACGTTGATCTTTAGGTAACCATTGTTTCATATGTCAATAACTTTTGTTAAAGGTTAAATATCATCTGGTAAATATCGCCACTAAATCTAAATCACCAGTAACCGTTGGACGATAATCAATATCACGATCTAAGTTAGTACTACTACCAATTGCTCTCCACGTAGGTTCATTTTCTCTAAATATTGGGAATGCTTGCAAGACTGCTTGAGTACCCAATGGTATTTGTGCAGTGATTGGCGTATTTGCAAGAACTTCTTGATCCACCAATGTAACATTTCCGGGATTACTTGCGATTCGTAATCTACGTCTACCTGTGTTACCGGTCCAACGAATATTTACGGTTGCTTGATTTGTTGGTTCAGCTATAGCTGGTGTAGCTACAAACCTAGCGGTAAACGCTCCTCCACCGGAGGCTACGGTAAAGGTGTATGTTGGATTGGTAGAAACGGGTTGTCCTGATGCATCGTACCATCCATTGAATGTATATCCTTCTGGATGGCTTGCAAACGACAATGTGGCAGTTTCACCAACACCATATAACCCTGCGCCATTAAGTTGTCCAATGGTAGCTACAACATCTAACGGTTCAACCGATACACTAATCAATTGATCTCGGACCACCGCAGTAACTGTAGGAGTTGTTGCTGGTGGCTGTTCGCCAGTTGGAGTTTCAGTTGCAGTAGGTGGTATTTCTTCTGTAGCAGGTGGTGTCACGCTTGGCGGTCGAGGAGCATTTGCTGCAGCTGCTGCCGCTGCGGCAGCAGCGTCACCAACCAGTACACGTAGTTGAGCAATTTCTTCTTTCAACGGTGCTAGTTCGCTATCTATGCCCTGTTGAAGTGCCTCAACGAAGGGTTCAATTTTCGGGAAATCTTTTCCAAGTAAAAAATCATTTAATGGCATAAACTATATCTCAGGGTGCGTTTAATATACCGGGAGAAACAGTAGCCTGTGCGGTTGGTCCGCCCGCGGTGGCTTGTCCCGGCAACACAATTACGTTAGAAGCTAAGTATTGCTGAATGGCAAGTGCTAATGCATCGGCAAACGCTTTGTTATTATAAAAACTATCTGCTTCAGGAAACGCAGATTTTAATTGATTTTGGATGAGTTCTGATAATATGCTAGACATAATATATCTCTAAACAGGAACACTACCCGACATACTCGCAGAAA
>Ga0070749_10001400_pt1 | contig 16325 bp, 23 predicted proteins | sample VirMetDEL_Nov_18_FD_75180 | JGI IMG/M metagenome (GOLD analysis project Ga0070749, IMG submission 75180) | Aqueous microbial communities from the Delaware River and Bay under freshwater to marine salinity gradient to study organic matter... | ecosystem: Environmental > Aquatic > Marine >...
CCAGTAATGATATCCTTATCATGCCAAAGCATCTTAACAATATCCTCATAATCAAACCCAATATCTGCATCAATAAACATTAGATGCGTAAAATCTTTATTCGACATAAATTTGGCTACAAGATTGTTCCTAGCCCGAGTAATCAAAGAATCAGAAAGAGTGCTAATAGCAAACTTGATATCTAAATCCTTAAAGCCCATCGACATCTTTATGCAGGACATAAAAAACGGTTCAGTTACTTGTTGATCATAACAAGGAACACCGATCATAGGATACCAAGAATTTACTTGATCATGACTAATTTCAATTTGCTGTTCTACTTTGTTTAGCACACCGAAATTATACCAAAAAAAAACCCCGACCCTTGCGGGCCGGGGAAAAAACTTTAAAGTTTTTATTAACTAAATCAGGAAGTCTTAGCGGTGCGCTTAGTCGAAGCCTTAGCATCCGAAGCAGAAACACCAACCTCATCGTCAGTGTTACCAATTTCGGCAAGCGAAGTGCCATGAGTAGCCTTAAAGTACAACTTGTTCTCATCCTTATCAAAACGAATGGTCACCTTGTAACCGTACTTCTTAGCCTGCGCACGAATACGCTGTTGCATTGAGTTATAGGCATTGCCTGAATCAACTCCATCAATGCAGAAACGCTCGCCATTTGTTGCTGAGTTATGAAGAGCATCAACAATCTGCTGAAGTTCTTCAGAAACTCTACCCTGACGAGTAATCTCTGGGAAATAGTCTACCTTTGAAATGCTGAACATTATTGCTCCTATAGGTTGCTCACCATTTAGGTGAGGTTTTACGAATGAATCGGTTGACTCATCCGATGCGACCACGCTACAGGACGGATACCCTCACTCAATGCACCTGCAATAAGATTTCAGAAAATTTTTTTAACGGAGCACCCAATCAGTCACAGATCAGTCTTCGTCGTTTTCTTCTGAATCTTCGCTCAATTCCTGCAACGAAGCGACCAGTCTATTAATGACGGCTTTCTGCGCCATTAGTTCCAGCCGCAACTGCCCATTTTCCTGACTCAATGCCTCCAGCAAATCGTTAGGTTGAACCCGAAGCAGTTCCTGAATATCTACAGATTCTCTAGCCATAATGATTCCTCTTTCTTGTTATTAATATCTTCAAATTGATTAGTGATCCGACTCAATTCTTGAACTTTACCAAAATCTGGCATGTCCTCATCATCGAAATCGAAATCACTTCTAGGATACATCACTTCAACATCAATTTCAGCGTCAATCCCAATATTTTTTATACACCCGGCAACTGCACCAGCCAATGCATCTGCCAAGTCCTTAGAGCCAGTCGAAGGGTGATCAATCTTATTGTTACCAAACAATTTTAATTTCAATAACTCTTCTTCAACCAGCAACTCATTCCAATACCCACGAATACGAGTATCATAAATAGCAGTCAAAAGCGTATCGTAATCAGATTTCTTTACGCTGTGAAAATCGGCATTAATCCCTTGTGCTCTCAACGACTGAATCATCTCAACAGACTGCCAGCGGTCAAACGTAACCAAACCAACCTGAAACTTACGACACAAATCAACAATCATTTGTCTGACAGCAGCAAAGTTAATTTCATTACCAACACTTGCCTCCCAAGAGTAAATTAAATCCATATTAACAACAGGGAGAGTTTCCGGCCCCATAGAAGTTTGAATTTCTTTAAATCCACCACTAGAAACCATACACAAAGCCGCACGGTCACGCTTTAAAGCAAGGTCAACATGAATAAATCTAGTTTTACCATCACTACCATTAAACCAAGGCTTAAATGTACCGTCATCCTCATTTACAGGGTCATCAGAATAATGGAACGCTTTTCTAACTAGATCAGGATCTCTAAAGTAGGCATCAATCATGTTAGGAGGTTCACATTCAAACCTCATCTTAGCCTCAATAGGATTACGAATATATTCCGACTCCAATTGATGACGTTCAATAGTTGGATTAACCTCCCAAGTAGCAGCTTTGACAGTCCAAGTCTTAGGTTCACTTTTTTCATTTGCATCGTTAAATCTTGTTTCAATAAAGTCACCTTTGTATCTAGGGAATGACAAAAGAACAACTTTACCCACATCTGGAAAACGAGACATAACAGACAACTTGCTCATATTGTAAATAGCAGAAGCCGAACCTTTAGACCTAATCTCACCTTTAAGTTCAGCATCAGTCTTAAACGCTGCGATTTCGTCAAGGATTACAGTCATAACTTCATAACCCTCCCAACCTTCACTTTCAGAGTGACCAGAGAAACACCTAACAGGTCTAGAGAAGAAAAAGATTTCAGAAACTCTAGGCTCAAATCCCACTTCATTAAAGAACGGCGACGATAGCAATAAGTTCTTCAAAGGCTCAAAGAATACTCGCTGAGCCTGCTGAGCGTTAACAGCAAGGTTCAACAAGTCGATATAAACGCCATTAGCCTTACCGTAATAATTTAGCGGATCTCTTAAACAATGCATCAAGTACGCAGTATACGCAATTGAGATTCTGGCGCAGTGATCCTTACCACTACCCTTACCAAGCATACAAATAACTTCATTGTCAGTGTACTTGTTATAGTAAGCCTCACCCTCTTCTTCACCCATCAACTTTTGCAACGTAGTTTTTTTAAAGATTTGTGTGGAATGGCGCACAATTTCTAACTGAATCGGGGATAATGGAGGGAGTGAAAGATATTTCCGATCCTGAACAAAAGTCTGAATATCGACCGGTTCGACTTCAAGTTCTTCTTGACGCAATAGTCGATCAAAATCTTTAAATTCTAAGTTAACACCTAAATAGTCTGACATCAGATTACAACCTTTATTTTCGCCATTTTAGGTGCCCAATTTTTAGGGTTCTTGCTCAACTACTTCTCCATCAAAAACTGTTCGATCTGGGTACTCATCTTGTTGACCCATAATTTCAAAAGCAATTGACAATTCCCTTCTAACTTCTTCAGCAATCTCTGGGAAACGAGAAATAACATCTCTCAAGATTCTTGAAAGAATCTGATTAACATTCTCGGCCTTTTGCATTCTTTGAATGTATTCAGCATCAGCATTATTGCTACCGCTTAACAGTTTGTGAAGTTGAGCCTTCTTTGTAGCAACGTCACTAGCAAGTTTCAGAGCCTGAATTCTCTGAGCAACCATTCCATGATCAGTTGCTATAGAAACAGTTTCCCAAGCCTCCTTGCTGATCTCATCAAACTCATCAAGAGCCTTCAAAGTGTTGTATTGAAGTTTCTCTAAAAAGTATGGGTCATTCTCTGCTTGCTCATTAACAAGATCTTTATACTGCTCAATGTAAAGTTTAACCTTATTTACATTGATAGAAAGAAGAGATGCAATCTCATGGTTCTTATAACCTTTGACATGAAGAATTCCAGCCTCTTGGACATCCCTCATTTCATCCATAACAGTCTTAGGTTTAACTGGTTCTAAATCTGACATAGGCGATCTTTATACTCTTGAACAACCGAATTCCAAGAATATTCCTTATGAATAATTGTAGCACCTTTTAAAGTGTGCTGCTTAACTTCTTCATAATTATTCACAACGTAATGCATCTTATCAACAAAATCATCCATACTAGGCTTAGCCCACTTACCACCCAAATATATACCACTCGTACCTTCAGAAGACCACTCATAATCTAAAGGAACCGAAAGGTGAGCATACTCTGTGCAAGAAGTAGCATTAGTACAAATAGTTGGAGTTCCACAAGCAATCGCATCAAACGGAATCATTCCCCAACCTTCACCCATAGTCGGGTAAAGTAAACAATGAGCAGAACGATAAAGATCAGCCAACTCGTCCTCAGAAATCTCGTAATCAATAACATGAATCCGATCATGATTCGCAATCGCCCCGTGATTCATCCCAGAATCCCGTATACGAGCGTCTGGAGGCCCCAGAGACTTCACAACAAGCCGATAGTCCTTCAGATGCCCATACGTCCTCATAAAAGCGTCTACGGCCATCTGAGTGTTCTTACGACTTGACGGGCTACCGACATGAAGAAACGTAAAAGGACCATCAGGAACACTATCAGAACTATAGAAGATATCAGACTCTATACCCAACCTAAAACCATGAACATTTTCATGACCCGTGTTTTCTTTAAAAACACCCTCAGCCCACTTAGAAGTCGTCCATATCTCATCACAATCATTTAGAGGCTTTCTCCACCAAGAAGGCAAAGTATCAGTCTCCCAATAACTAAAACCAATATTATAGCAATCGCCTAACTTAAAATCATTGGGCAAACAATTATTTACAAGAATATCTTCACCACAAGCAGGAACATCAGGGATAAACTGCAAACCTTCACTCATAGAAACAAAAACACTACTAACAGACTCCCCAGAACCAAGAAAATCCTCCGGCTCAAGAACTGGTAGACCAGCGCCCCTGAGACCGGAGGATATCCTGTATGATGCATAACCGTAACCGTCAGCCTTGCTCTTCGACAACGCTCTCCAGTACAAGTTCCTCATCATCTTCAACTACCCTATATAAAGTATAGTCGCCTACATCAGAAACCTTTTGAAGAGTTTCCTCAATACGCTTAATTTCCACATTCACCCCCCTTCAAAAAAAGTTGGATCAAAAGTTCAGCAAAGGAATCTTAGCCGATATTCTCTCCGTTTTCAGGAGTTTGGAAAGTTTTCTCTAAATTATTTCTCTATCAAATACTAACTTTTTACCAATAGAGACAGCCTGCTCATTAAGGTAATCATACCCGTGACCATGCTCTTTAACGTAATGGACTCTGTAATTGAACCATCCATCTACAGCCTTCCAAAACTTTTCATCCGTCATCCGCTCCAGTTCCTTCAATTCGTCATCATTCAAAAGAAAAGAAAGAACACCCAAAGGCATATACACAACCATGTCATACCCTGAGTCTTTACTTTCTGTGTACTCCTTCAGTAAATCCTGAAATGACTGGACAATTTTCTTAACAGCAGGACCAGAATAATAATCAATATTGCCATGAGCATTCCTAATCCTCGGACAATAATCATCGACCGTCGTAATCGTCCCAAAAGTACGACAAATCATAGGTCTAAAACCATAGACTGTACAGCCATCTTTAAAGAATACACACTTACGCTTTGTCTCACCACCAACCTGCCATGTCTCATCAAACATGGCCTCTCTCAACGAAGCAACAACACCATCCATCCACATATCAGCAAACTCACGACCTTGATCTTCAAGATACAAATAATATTGCTGCCTTAACTTAAAAGCAATATTTGCACACTCGGCCATATGGATGGTTAAACCAATAGTGCAACATTGACCAGAACCAAGACACTTATACTCAGTCTCATTCTGTTGAGCCTCCAGCATCCTAACCTGATTATAAATCATATCCAACTTAGCAAAAGTTGTTATATCTTTAGTAGTGACAGACTTCCTCACCTACCCATGCCTTTCTTCTTAATTTGATTCATCTTACGCATCTCACGACGCTTTCTTTCAACTTGCTCTTGCATGGGAGACTTAGGACGACGCATACTTGTCTTACCCAAACTACGACCCTTACCACGATACTTTAACAAGTCATGACGAGCAACCCAGTTGTAAACAGCCTGAGGGGTGACTTCGATATTGTAAGAGTCTTTCAACTTTTTACAGATATCGGTAAGATTCATCCGGCGTTTGACATACATGTCGTACAACCATTGCTTATCTTTGTAAGGCTCCATTGCCATATTCAATATAATACCATAGCGCAATACCGATTGCGTCGTTTATATCTTCATCTTCGGTAGCCCCACCACAAAAATCGTCAATAATTCTTCTCACACGTTCTTTGCGTTCCTGAGTCAGCCGTTTCTGTAAACCCTTAGAACCGAACTGTTGTTCGATTTTAGCCTTGTCTTCTTTTGAAACATTCTTATATCCAATTTTATTTTTCCAGATAAGAGGGTTGATATCAACAACGCTATCACAATACTCATCCAATACACCCCAACTATAACCAATAATGTAAGAAATGATCCGACTAGATTGAAAGTTCTGAATATAAACGGACTGCTCAATAGCCGCATGTCTAAATGAGTAGTCCTCCCAAACATTGTAAAGACCTCTTCTAATCACAGACAACTTATTAGAAATTTCTTTCTTGTCCCTAAAATCAATTTTCCCAGTGTCAACAATGTTAAACGTACTGCCATCAATATCAAACACACACCATGCAAGCGAATGGGACGAAGGATCAATAGCAATCACCCTTTTAGATTTTACAGAATTTAAAAGTTTACCTAAACTCATCTCTCAGCCCCTGTTCATCCCAGCCCCAAGAGACAAGTCTTGCTATGTATCTTTCTCTTTTACATCTTTCGCAAATATCTTCTTTATTGTAAGAAGAAAGAATTGTGTCACACTTGTTTGTTTCACAAACCCTTTTTCTGTTCTTCTTGTCTTTGTTCTTGTAGTAGTTATCAAGCAGTCTTTTGTTTGTGACAACTCTCCTGCAATCCGAGGAACAAAAGATCGCGTTATACGTTTTGGGTGTGAAGACTTTTTTGCACTCCTCATTCTTACAAGGAATGGGATCAAAATGGTTCGTACTCCTGCTCAATCTCTTTCTCCGACCAGCACAAATCAGCAAGGTCACACCTTGCACAGTGCTTCGAAGTACGCTTATAAGGGCGATCAGGCTTTATACCATCTTCAACAGCCTTATATATTTTTCTATACTTCTTAAACAGTTTATCAAGAAAAACGTCGTCACGTTTGATATAGATAGGTAAAATTTGTTGATTATTTTTGTTTTCATAAATAACAAATCCACTATCTAAATTCAAACAATGCATGTAAAGATTAGCCTGACGAATATGATCATCTGAAGGCTTATGAGATAACTGCCGATACTGGAACCCCTCGGCAGAAATAGACTTCAACTCAATAAGTTTATGACCATCTAAATCAATAATCCCATCCGCTGTACCCTGAATAGGAGGATCATCGTTACTAACAGGAAATTCCTCTTCAACAAGAATTCCGAGACCCCTAAAATACTCATACAAACGATCATGAACCCTGTGACCATTATCAAAAATACGATACGTCTGAGGACTAAACGAAGGTGTATACTCTACGCCGTCAAACATATACCACCAATACCTAGCACACTGATTAGTTGAACTAGGACGGAAGTAATCCACCTTCTTATACACAGGTTCATTACGTTCCTGTAAATGCTGATCAATCTTTTCTATTAAAAGATCCTCCAACTGGTTACCAGTCAAAGGCTCAGACTCAACGACAGCCTTCTTCTCAGGCTGACCGCCACGAAGAGCACCTAACGATTTCATTGCACACCATTCCTTGCAGATAGTTTCAAAACGTTAATATTTTCACCCAAAGCTTCATACATTGTTTTCCAAATATCATTTGTAAACTTGTCATCAGCATCCATCATTGTAGACCTGCGCTTATAAATCTGAGACTTAATAATCATCGTAGTCCGGTAAGCGGCAAGTTGATTAGCATAACGTATTGCTTGACCACCAACATAATGATCTGGACGTTCAATAATATCTTGAACAATCTTCATACACTCAACAAACTCTTCCGCCTGATCGCCCATCATCTCAGCGATCTTGTCAATATCAATGTAAAAGTTCAATTATTTTTCCTATCTAATATGATTGAAAACAAATCCGTCTTCCTAAGGGACGGCGGATGGAATAGATGCCATGTTAGCACAGCCCAGCCAACAAAAGTCGGTACAGAGGTGGTTTTCCTAAACAAACCATTCTTAAATGCCGTAGACATCGTTTGATGACGACTAGACATCGCCCAATAGTCATAAGCGATAACAACTACAGCAGTAGCGAACCATCCAAGTATTCCGTGCTTCTCAATCTTCTTCATAATTATATTTACGCTCTATAATTATGTCCTCTGCTCGTTGCAAAAACCCATAAACTATCTCTTCTTCAGGAATATCCTCATAATAAGGCATACCACTTATCACACCAACAACATAATAAAATGCTGTCTCATACAACTCTTCATTCGTAATCGGAGTCACGGATCAGTTCCTTAAACACTTCCCAATCAATTATAGCAACCTTGGTATCAGAGTCGTCGCCTAAAACAACTGAAATACAAGGATACCTATACTGGCTTCTCCAAGCATCTTTACGATGCTTAATCCAAGCAGTACGACTCAAAGTAAAAGTACTACCATTATGCTTGTAATCTAACAAAAATCTATGAAAAGTAGCATCACCCTTTCTGAACCCCCGACCAGAATTCTTAACAGGCTTAGCCTTATCCCTCTTCGCTTCTTGATTCTCGTCCCTTTTCACAATCCTCCTTTAACTAACAAGTTGCTTGTAAATATCTTCTGCCTGATCAGAAGTCAACTCAATATTACTAGTACCGTTCCACTTCTGCTCACCATAAGAATACCATGCACCACGACGCTGAATAATATCATTCTCCACCGCCATCTCAATTAACTCACGCTCAACATCAATACGCCCCTCCTGAGGAAGAACATAGTAATAACCCTGCGTACCAATCGTAGGCAACTGCTTAGTTTTCTCAATAGTCCACGTAGCACGCTGACTCGTAATCTTATTTGTACGATCCTCACGCTCCATCTCTTTTTGCGACATGGACAAGAACAACTTGATAATGTTGTGCATATTATGATGAACCGTATTACCCATCTTAGCCTTCATAACAGCATACATACCGCTCAGATCGACCGTTTGGTGAGCGACAAACAACATAATGTTCTTTTCCTTATGAAGATGATTCACAAGTTTCTGCAAAAAATAACCCTGAGATCTGGCCTGCAAACCCATTGCTTTACCGCCATCAGGCTTATCATAGAATTCTTCTTTAACAATATTAGAAAGACTGTCAAACAAGAAGATATGCTTCTCATCTGGATGATTCAAGTAACCAATCAAGTGCCTTAGAATGTCCTCTACTACAGTAGACTGGACAAGAACTACATCTTCAACATTAATACCGCACTTAGCCGCATACTCTTCAGAATACGAATATTCAGAATCAACAATAATAGGTCTATAACCCATCTTCTGAGCCTCAGCAAGAATTCTAAAACACATAGTCGTCTTACCAACAGATGGCGTGCCCCAAAACAAATGAGTTGCCCCGGTATATAAGCCGCCGCCTAGTGCTTTATTTAATCCAATACTAGGTGTGGGAATAATCTCATGAGTTGGAACTACGTCCCCTTTTCTTTTATCTATAAATAACATAAATCTCCTTAGTTAGTTGGAACTGCTATCCAGTTGTCACCCCATACGTTATCACATTCGTAGCCAAGATTGGCGAGCAATTCGTGAGAACTTATGGAAGATTCTTTACAAGTTTTATGATTTGACTCATAACTAATAACTGGACGATATTTTTCTATTGTAGAAAGTGCGCCTTCGATAACAAGCGGCTCATAGCCTTCAACATCCATCTTTATAAAGTCACAACCTGTTAAAAATAAACTATCAACAGTAACCATATAAGCAGACTCCCCACCAGACCCAATTTGAATTCCAGCAAGATTATACATCTCTTGACCGCCGTAACTAATATTCTTATAACTGTTAGAGCCATCAGTAGAGAATGAATTCATTTCAACAGATCCAACTTTATTACCAACAGCATTGTTTAAACAGATCACACTTTTGTGACCATTACTTCTCAAATTTTTAACAAGAAGTCGATACAACATTGTTTGTGGTTCAAAAGCATATATCTTAGATTTAGAATTTAATGATTTGTAAATCATTGAATGAGACCCACAGTGAGCGCCTATATCAAGAATTACTTTAGAATTCAAAACAAAACTTTTTAAATAATTTATGATATATTCTTGCTCAAAGAACAAATTGTGTTCTTTTTGCTTAACCATTTCCTCATCATTTTCATAATAAGCAATCTTGCCATATTCATTCTCAATATAAATACACTCTGGCTCAAGCACTAGACTTTACCAATCCTTTTCTTTGAATATAGTTATCAACAGTAATCAACGAATTATCGTTCTCAAGAGTAAAAGAATCCAATCTGACAGCATCATCCCAATCCTTAACATCTTTCAACTTAGCGGCGTGCCAGCCAGTATTCCCAATCAAATGTCTCATCTTAGAATACAACATCGGGAAAACAACAATCTTAATAATACGCTCACCATCCCAAGCATAAAGATTAGCCATATCCTTACCCTTAGCAGTCGTAAAAGTCCTCGTACTCAAAATATAAAGCAAACTACGCTCAGAATTACAATCACCAAGACCAGTATCATACAACCACGAATACTCATGATCTTTACCCTTAGACCGCAACTTCACAAGATCATACAACTCACTATCTTTATAATCGTAAGCATCACAGTACATATGTAAAGTACGATCACCAATCAAACAATATAAAAAGTCCCTGTTGGCAATTTCAGCATTCCTATCACAAAATATGCTGACAGAAGAAGACTCATCCTCAATCTCAACCCTCAAATACTTAGGAGTCTTCTTCGTAGACCGAACCACACCTTTAATAATTCTAAGTTCAGAATACACCTCATGAAACCCCTCAATAGACTCAACAAACTCGTCCATCTCATTATTACTATCAGACAAACCAGCCGCAAAACCTAAAATCGGAAGATAATAACGTTCATGATCATAACCAGAATCATAACCCAAAGACTGGAAAGCACCCACCTTCTCCAAACTTTCCTTCAAAGGAGCCTTCACATGACGCTTAGAACACTTATTAACAAACTCATCATAAGAACCAAACGGACGATGCTTAAAAATCTCACCAATAGCACTATTACCACAACCAGAAACATTTCTTAAACCGAAACGAATACCAGCATCATCAATAGTGAAATACTCACCAGACAAATTTACATCAGGAGGCAAAACAGCAATACCAAGACGCTTAGCCTCCATCAAATACGCAGTAATCTTACCCTTCTCAGACTCATTATACAGCATCGACCAAACAAACTCTTTAGGGTAATTAATCTTCAACCACATCGTCTGATACGACAACATTGAATACGCAACAGCGTGCGACTTGTTAAACATATACAAAGCCGCAAGTTCAAAATCAGACCAAATCTTCTCAGACTGCCTACGAGTCAAATACTCGTTGTTACAAAACTTTTCTCTATACTCATCAAAACCAGCCGCATCACGCTTCTTACCAATAATCTTACGAAGTTTATCAGCCTCAGACCAAGAAAAACCTGCAAGCACAACAGCCATCTGCATCAACTGCTCCTGAAAGATAACCGTGCCATAAGTCTCCTCAAGAATATCCTTAACAACATCATGAGGATACTTCGGTTGAGCCTCACCCTTCTTACAATCAATATACGTCTGACCCTGAGACAGCAAAGCACCCGGACGAACTAACGCATTAGAAACCACCAAATCATTAAAATCGTCAATCCCCATACGATCAATAAGGTTCCTATAAGCAGCAGCATCAGCCTGAAACACACCAACAGTGTTCCCCTCATTGAAATTCTTGAACACCTCTGGATCATCAAGCCCCAACGATGCTTCAGAAACATCAACACCATGAATCTCCTTAATCTTAGAAATACAATCCTTAATAACCGAAACCGTCTTCAAACCAAGAATATCAACCTTGATCAAACCAACCGCCTCAGCGTCCTCCATATCAAAAGAAGTAACAGCCGCCCTCTCACCCCCAGAAGTCCCCTTACGAGTCTCCACAGGGCAAATATCGGTCAATGGGACAGAAGAAACCACCATGCCAGCCGCATGAATACCAGTATTACGAACCCGACCCTCCAACTTCTTAGCAACCGGCAACACATCAGGATACTTCCTAATAAACGCCTTACCCTTATCAGTAGACTGCAACTCTTCCAACGTTTCAAAAAACGGAGTCACACTATTAGTCTCATCAAAAGGAACCTGAAAAACACGGGCGACATCCTTAATCACAGACTTCGGCTTAAACACACCATACGTCGCAATAGCCGCAACATTATCCTCACCCCAACGCTCAGCCAAATACTCCTTCACACGATCACGTTGCTTATCCTCAAAGTCCAAATCAATATCAGGATAATCATTACGATCAGGATTAATAAACCTAGCAAACAACAAATTATACTTAATCGGATCAACCTTAGAAATATCCAACACAAAAGCAATAAGGCTACCACCAACAGAACCACGACCAGTACCACGACCAACATCATTCATGTCAGCCCACTTAACCAAATCCCAAACCATCAAAAAATAGTCAGAAAAACCAAGCCCCTTAATAATCTCCAACTCAGAATCAAGACGCTCACGATACACATCATCAACAAGCCCCTTCTCCGACAACGCAAACTCACACACCTCACGCAAATAATCATCAGAATTCAAAGACTTAATATACTTCGGCAACAAATTCTTACGCTTCTCAATACGAGCAGAACACTTCTCAGCAACCTCAACCGTATTCTCCAAAAACTCAGAATTATCAAAACCCTTCTCCCTAAACCACGACAACACCTCATCAGCAGGAGCAACATACGGATTAATCTCATCAAACCGCAAAAACCGATCAGGATACATCTGATTTAAACGATCAGTAACACTACCAGAACAATGAGCATTCTCCCTAGCATGACGAGCCTGACCAGTATTCAACGAAGGATACTGCGACACCATCAACAACACCTCCTCATCATGAGCATCATGAGCAGTAGGAAAATGACAATCCGCAGTAGCAACAACCTTCTTACCAAACGACCCAGCAAGATCAATCAACTTCTCATTCAACGACACAGGATTCCACGCCTGCACCTCAAAATAAAAATCATCACCAAAAATATTTATAAACCGCTCAGACAACCGCTCAGCCTCAGCATCATCACCACGCTCAATCGCCTTAGAAATCGCACCACCCATACACCCAGACAAAGCAACAACATCACCATCAACAAGTTGCTCCAACAAAGCAAAATCCAAACGAGGCTTATAATAAAAATTATCCTTCCAACCCACCTGATTCGCCCTAAACAACTTCTGCAAACCCTCATTAGACTTCGCAAGAAGAATCAAATGAAAACGCTCATGCTTAGAATCAGAATCCGACTCAACCGAAGGCACAAAATACGCCTCAACACCAAACAACGGACGCACACCAGAACGATCACACGCATCCTGAAACTTCAACACACCACCCATAGTCCCATGATCAGTAATCGCCGCCGCAAACTGACCATTAGAAGAAGCAATACGAGCAATATCCTCAGGACGAGACATACCATCCAACAAAGAATACTCTGAATGACAATGCAAATGAACAAAATCAGTCATTCGGCACCTCCCTCATACAAGACAAAACCAAAACAAACCACGCAACACCAACCTTCCAACTCCACAAAAACATAAACACAATAGGAGACAAAAACAAAAACGTCGCCCAACCCGGCAACAAACGATACGACCTACCAGACGACCTAACCGACGACCTAGACATCAACAACAACCTCCAACAAAGAACCAACAGAAGGAAAATCCTCCCAGAACTCAGAATTATACCAAGCCCTCATCAACAAACAATCAACACCAGCATCCCTCAAAGCACGCACCTCATGCGGATTATCCTCAACCATGACATCAGCCTTCAACTTAATAGCAAGATCAGACTTGGAACCCATATCCGCAAAAAACAAATCAGAATACTGCACACCCCACATATCCAACCACGGCCTAGCCCAACGCCTAGCCGAATCAGAATAACGAGCAGTCACAAAAAACACATCATGACCAACAGACCACCAATCATTCACCGCATACCAAGAATCAACAAACGGCTTCAAATTCCTCCAAAACACCGGAGAACCAAAAATCTCCCGAGTCAAATCATCCTCAAAAACACTCACAACCCAATGAGCATAATCAAAATCAGACAACCCACGAACATCTAGTTCTTTATTAATTCCGGCCACAAGATCGGTGACAACACCATCAAGATCAAGACAAATAGTAGCCATAACAACCTTTCCGTTGGAGGTGGGGGGATTGCTCCCCCCACACAACCAACAATCGCACCGTCGAGATTACCAACTATCGTTATTAAGATCGCCAGTAGTTAAATACTGCTTCTGCTTCTCATAACCAAGCACCATGTACACATTATCCAACTGGTGCATAGTAAGATTAGCAATGCTAGGATCTGGATCACTCTGACCAAGAGGGATAAGGCTATAGTTAGTGTCTTGAGCACCAGAACCAGTACGGCCATACTTGAAAGTCTGATTCATAATGGAACCAAACTCCTTAGCGTACTCCATCAACATAAGACCAACATGACGCTGGTTGAAAGTGGTATCAAGAATACGAGGCTCCCAAGTACCATCAATCTCAACCGCAATGTTGATCAAAAGGTGAGGCTTAGGCTTCCAACGGCCATCCTGAGCAATCTGCTCAGTAGCCCAACAACGGTAGCCATGCTCAGCCATAGAAGCAGTCGATGCACACCGCCACTTCCAATTAATAGGTGAAGTCACAACCGGAACAATGATACCAGTACCATGCTCTTCACTGTAATGAGTGGAGTCTTCAGTTAACTCCTGACGGAACCTAATCTTGTAGGTGTCGCCTGACTGAAGGTTGAAGAACTTCTTCGCACCTCCACTAGAACTCCCCGACTTAGGGATGTTATTCTCAATATCTTTTAATGTTTTAATGCTTGAAAATGTCATTTATAATCTCCTGTAAATAATTGCTTGCTTTCAAGGGCTTGCTTAATTTGTGTTTCTGTCATGTCGCCGGGATCTTTAAGACCATCAGGTATACTGACGGTAAACATCTCTTTGCCACGACACTCATCAAGTATAGCACGCCTCATCTCCTCCCCAGCGTCATCTTTATCAGAAAACACCGAGATCGAATCAAAATATTTTTTAATCATCTTGACTTGATTAGGAGATATCTTAGCACCAAGGGTAGCAACAACATTGTAGTACCCAGCCTGTGCTATCTTAACAGCATCCAAACTGCCTTCGCATACAATAACGCTATCATACGCCTTAGCATTTTGAATATTGAAAAGAACATCTGCCCTCTTGAAACCTTTATTATATAGGTAACGAGGTTCCTGCCAGTCATGAATTGCTCTACCAATCAAACCCACAAGTTTATATTGAGGATCACGAACAGGTATAACAACCCGATCCTTAGCTTTAGAATAACCTATTTCAAAATGCTCCAACACTGACAAAGAAAAACCACGATCAACTAAAGTGCTCAAATACTGAACATCATCAGAACCATAATCAATCTGAATACTATCAACTGACAACTCTTCGTCCTTATGGAAGACAAGAGCCATATCTAGTTCACGTTGAAGATTGACAGGATCAAGAATCCACTCACGACCATATGCCTTACCAGTCATATGTTTGAACAACTGTCTAAAGTTGCCCTTCTTGCCACAGGAGGGGTTAAAACATTGCCATAACCCAGTTTTTACGTTAATGTAGCAGGCAGGGCTGTTATGATTATCGTGAAAAGGACAGTAGATAGCCACCTCAGTACCAGACTGAGTATGAATCTCTACACCCTGACTATTCAGCAGATCTAAAACTGCTTTCTCAATGTTACCTGTAGAAGCGAATTTGGAATTCAAAGATTTCTCTCTTTGGATCATAATCAGTTATCAAAGAAGTGTCAGAGAAATTACCGTGCTTACTACGCACTTCATCCTCAACCCACCCTCTTAATCTAATAACTGTTTCGATATCGACAGCCTCGCCTTTCTCAATATGAAAGCAAGAATCCTTATCAACATCTTCCTTCATCATCCTACGTCCCATTCCTCTTTCCAATCTCCTGTTTCTAGATTCCATCTTAAGTAAAACCCGAAATGAGTTGCCCTTCTGACTTTTCTAGACACCACCTGAAACTGATCCGAATTAAACTCACGGTGAATTGCCAGTACCAAATCAGCGTCATAAGCCAACTGCTTCGACCATGCAACTTCTTCAAGTTCAGGTGGTCTGTCCCCATGACCATCAGCCATAGTCACTGCCGCAACGTCAATAATTGGAACATTGTTCTTTACAGCAATCCTTTTAAACGCCTTCGACAAGTTCTTAGCCTTCTCGGTTTCATTCCTAGCGCCGGTAGCATCATCAAACAAACCGTGATAATCAAGAATAACCATATCCGGCTGGTACTGATCAATTTTAGCCTGCACCATGTTTTGATCGGCTGTCTCTAAACCTTCAGACGTAATCAAATAAATTGGTTGCTTCCCTGAGAAAGTAG
>Ga0070749_10001401_pt1 | contig 16324 bp, 15 predicted proteins | sample VirMetDEL_Nov_18_FD_75180 | JGI IMG/M metagenome (GOLD analysis project Ga0070749, IMG submission 75180) | Aqueous microbial communities from the Delaware River and Bay under freshwater to marine salinity gradient to study organic matter... | ecosystem: Environmental > Aquatic > Marine >...
ATGAAACCAATCAACCAGCAATACCACGACCTAGACGAAACTAACACTCAATCAAGTATGACTTGGGATATGAGTAATGGTGATGAAATAGTTGTACCAGACCTTACGACCTTTGGAGAGGTGACAGACGGTAAAGAACAGCTTACAGCACTGGCGCAGCAGGTATGTGATAGCTATGAGGAGAATCTATAATGGCAGTTATTGTATCTAACGGAGCAACTACGCTCGCAACAGCTAGTGGGTTTTATAGGGCTGAGAGCTATAACCTCTCACCTATGAGTACCACCAGCCTAGCACTTTCATCTGCTAGACAAATAGCTGTAACATTCGCTAATGCTGGTAACTGTCAAGGTCTGATACTCCACTTGACACCGACCAACTCAAGCACAAAAGATGTAACCGTTACCTTACAAGAAAACACAGGTAGCTGGGTAGACAGGGCTAGTGCAACACTGACAGCAGCACAGATTACCAACTCGGTAGCCAGTAATGCCCAAGCTACTTGGATAACACCTTTCACATTCTCGGTTCCGTATGCAGTCAACACCACAGCTGGTATATGGCGATTCAACATCACGCAAGGAGCTACTGGCTCACAAAACTGGCAACTAAGAACCTCTAACGGTTCAGCTCCAAGCTACATTGCTTGGTGTGACAATGCTCTAAGCTACACGACTAACGATGTCATAATTGCCAAAGACAAGATAACTATTGACCAAGATTGTCGGTTTGACGGTTTGCTTTCAACTGGCGACTCAACTTACTCGGTATGTGCAATAGCCTGTACTGGCTCAACAGGTGACTACAACAACAACGGTATGATTGTCTGGGACAACACGCCAGCAGCCAGCTATACAATGACGATAAACGGCATAATGCTGATGTCGGCACACGCAGGCTTTCATGTTGGTGACTCGGCTAATCGTATACCAACAGCTCAAAAGGCTATAATTCAGGTAATCGCAGCCACTTCAGGTACTAATACGAACTCAGGTATATGGAACGGTGGCTTTGCTAGTCACGCAAATGTAATTGGGCGTATGAACATACAGATGTATGGAGAAATACCAGCTACACGCTCCACAACCCTAGCTTCAGACGCAGCAGCCTCACAGCCAAACATCGTAACAACTGACTCAACAGGCTGGGTGATAGGTGACAAGCTAGCTATTGGCAAGGCAGGTGTTGTCGGTGGAATCCCAGATACAGCGCCCTATACAATCAATACTATTGCAGGTACTAACATTGGTCTAACTACTAATATCTTGACTAATGCCAGAAAATCTGGTGGTCACGTCTTTAGGCTCAATGGTTATGGTGTGGAGTTTAGGAATACGCACAACGCTACAATTCTCAACTATTTCAACGGTGGTAATAATGTGGTATTTAGTGGGGTGTGGCTTGATGGTATCACATTCAACACATCTAACGGTACGAGCCAATGGTACGATGACGCAGCTAATATCGGCAATATCGTATTAGAGGACTGTGCAGTGTCTAATGGTCTAATGACTGGTGGCACATCACTTATGCAAAATATTAACTTCGCAAACAAGCCGATGTCGGTACAACGATGTCATTGGTTCAAGGCTAGTACGTTTGGCACACTTTATGGGCCAACGTCAGCTATTAAGACGTTCACCAATAATATTTGTATTTCGGGTAGCGTAGTTGGTTTAAGTAAGTTACAAAACATGAATATAACTAACAACTACTTTTATAACAATTCAGGTTGGTTTGTGGGCAACTCTTCTGGGTGGTTCAATTCTACCGTATCTAATAATTACTTCTGGGGTACTAGCTCAGGGGTAATGCGAAATGATGGTGCAATGGTCAATGTAATTTGGAGTGGCAATCAACACGAACAAGTGCTTCGTTCAATCTGGAATTTCTCAACAATCATCAACTGCCCTATGATAAATGAAACTTATGGTATTGAAGCTGGAAGCTTTGAGATATACAACGCATTCGTAAGCTACTCGCCTTACGCCAACTTTGTGATAGACAACCCAAATATAGGTACTTCAATTACACCGACCCTAAATGATAAAGATGGCGTGGATGGCTCGCAGATACGCTTCCAGAATTATGACCAAACCGCTAACTCTGATTTTACACATATGCCATACGGCAAAATCTACCGTACTGGCACAGGTTTAGCTGACACTACCGTCCGAACGGCTGGGGGCTTTGCGATGAGGTTTGAACCGACTTATTCACCAAACCTAATGCACTGGGAACAGAATGTTCCAACAGGCAATATTCAAAACAAAACTATGACTGTATCTGTCTGGGTGAAGATAAACAACGCTGCCTACTATGCTGGTACTCACACTAAACCAACCCTCACAATTGACTATGACAACGGTACGACCATGTCTAGCGTGGCAACGACTGGTACTGGCTGGCAGCAGTTGGCTGTAGTGTTCACGCCTACTACTACTTATGGACAGATTGAGATGAAGGTAACTGGTGCAACAGACGCTACTGGCACGAATAGATACTTCTATGTAGATGATGTGAACATAGCTTACCCTGCTGGTGTAGCAGTTGATCTCGGAAACCTTGACCTATGGGCAGATGGACTACCTGTTGCTCCTGCTATTGCAACTATGCCAAGTCTACAGGGTGTCTGGGACGAACCATTATCTGCTCATACTGTATCAGGTAGTTTTGGACACTTTATTAAGAAGCTGTTGACAATTTCTAAGTTTCTGGGATTAAAGTAGAAAGGATTATTATGACAATGCCAGCCACAATTAAATACGCAGTTTATCCAGGATCAGTATCACGCTACGCACAGGTAAAGATTACAGGCGTGACCGCTACCGCAGGTGCCTACTTCTTTGTAGACGACCTCTACGATGCAGGTACCACGAACAAGGTGGCTGGGCTTGATCTCTGGGACTCAGGGCAACCTTCACAGATTATGGTGCAGTCTGATTTCTCTGTTGTGCCAAGTGCTGTATGGGGTTACTCAGATCAGAACACACAGGCAAGTACTATGGGTAAACGACAGATTGATGCTAGTAAAGCAAAGCTTCTTCTGTAGACTAAACATAAGAAATTTGGTATACTATAGTTAATAACGCCTACTGTAACAACAGCCCGTTTAGAGCAACTTGCAACGTCAAGCCCTCGGTTAGCCAACTGCACCGACAGCCCTAACTCTACCAGACCTCGTCTGTGGAAATCCAAAGCCTACTGCATTGTCAGCCCTTTGGTGAATAAATGAATTTTAACAATCAGTATTCACTGACGACCTTTGACAAATGAGCGATTTGAATTTGTGAGCTTGTGGTATAATTCACGTATGAAAGATCCTAAAGCCTACGACCACTATGCATGGTTCTTCGCAGCACCTTGTGTATTCATAGCGATTATCTTATTAAACTATCCTATGACTACTGATGTTGACGTGTTTACCACTATGTTAAACGCACTTGTAATATCAGGGATCATGGTAGCTAACGGGTATCGCAAACTAGCTGGTAAGAAAACTTACTTCTGGAGAATGTTAGCTGTATACCTAACTGCACTATTCGCACTTTACGTCATTTCTTCTATGTAATTGACAAATGTGCTTGACTGTACTATAATACAGATGTGAAGAAGCTAATAATCGGTATTACAAGCCTTGCAGCAGTTCTGCTAATTGGTTCTGCGGTATTCGTTATAGCTGCAGCAAACACTCCTGATAAGCCTGTTGCTACTCAAATAGTACAACCAGAGCTTAAACCACCAACAACTGATGAATTACTAGTGCTAGTAAATGCTGAACGAGCAAAAGTTGGTGTTGCACCTTTAGCGAATGATGAAAATGTCAGCAGATCAGCCCAACTAAAAGCAAGCGACTTCTCAGCAAGAGATTACTATAATCATATAGTGTTAGGTTCGGATAAAGTCATCACTCCAGAAATGGACAAGTTACTCGCTGTATCTTGCAAAGCTAGTACTGAAAACATAAATGCAGACACATATACAGCGAAAGAAGCAGTGGATAAATGGATGGCTAGCGCACCTCATCACAATGCTATCTTGAACCCAGAGTATACTTTAACTGGTTTCGGTATATCTCAAGACAAAGATGGTTACTACTATACTGTGCAACATTTTTGTGTAGCTAGATAACGAGCCTACAAATTCAGATCGCTCCCGTCAAAGACGAGGAGTTTTTTTATGGGCTTAATACAAAAAGCTATTGGTAACGCTATACATGGGCTGCCTACGAATGTCGGTCATGCGTTCGCGGATAATATCAGAAGTGATGACAGAAACTGGAAGGGTGAAATCAATGACCCAAGATACAGAAGTATAATTGAAGTTGAATCATCTCAACCAACAGACAGACCAGCAGGAAATACTAATACTGGCCAATCTACAGGCGGTTCTAGTACAGGTGGTTCTACAGCAGACCGAGCAGCAACATTAGCATACCTTGGCAGCCAACAGAGTGGACTTGAACGACAAATGGGTCGTACTGGCACAACTCTTGAACAAGGTCTTACACGACTTACTAATGACTACAACAGCAAATACAACTCAGCCAATACACAAAAAGCTCGTGCTCTTGAAGATTTAATGATTCAACGTAGTGATACCGACATGGCTAAAGACAAGTCAATAGACAAGGTCAACACAAACGCCCGTGTTCTCGCAGATAGTTTAAGACGAAAGATTGGTCTTGCTTCAGGCTCAGGTTCAAGTGCATATCAGATTACAGCTCCTGGGGCTGTAGCTCGTGATGCAAGTGGTGAACGATCAGATGTACTCGGTACTTTTGCTCAAAACTACCGATCACTCGATCAAGCTGATAAACGAACTAAAGATGATTACGAAGCACTATTTGGTGATCTCGAACGACAACGAGGCGAAGCTGAACTAGCACTTAGACAAGGTGTAGAGAATACACGGAACGAAATTAGTCAAAAACTAGCAGATATCGCAGCACAACGGGTTGCAGCAAATGGTGGTGGACTTACACAACAAATGGCAGCCTCACGAGGTTACGAAGGTGATATTGCAGCTAGAGAAGCAACAATTGACAACCTCTTTAATCAGTACGTTAAACCAATTGCTATGCGTACTATCGAAGCTCAACGACCTGATCTTGCTCAGTACTTAGTAGACCGTGCAGCTATTAATGCTAACACACAAGCTGGTACACAAGATCCATATGCACCGTACAGCAACAACTTAAAGAAGAATCAAGACGAACTAGAACTAGGACTTTAAAATGTTTAGCTTAAAAGATTTTCTAGCTAAACCTTTAATCAAAACAGCAGATCTTGTTCTCGGAACGAAACAAGCTGGCGCACCTGCTTTAGACCGTAGTGGTCTTGAGCAGTACGCTTCTCCAGCAATAAACAACAAATACAGAAACGAAAAGTTTTACGGTACTCCTGATGGCAGCCCAATTAGAAAACCATTTATGACAACTCAGTACAAACCTATGTCATATATGCAGCCAATGTCACAAGGTGGAAATCAGTATCTTAGCGAAGATTTAAGAAATCGGATTGGATTTTAGGTAAATAATGTTTGGCGGAATTGCAAACTGGCTAAAGAAACGAGTAGATGATGTACAGGGTGCTTTTGGTGTGTCAAACACTGCACAGACTTTTAAGACTAATGTTGCTAAACCTGCGCCTGCACAGACAATCAGTCGACCACAAGTGCAGCAACGACCGAATATGGTTCAGTCGCAACAGAATGTATTACAAAACAACCCTGTACGACAACCTCAATTCAATTTGAATCAGAGTTTACAGAACAATGGAGTAAATACCCCTAAAATTACGCAACCAAAAACCACACAGCAATTAGTGAATGAATCGTATGGAACTGGTCTTAGTTCTGTCTTAAACCGAGCAAAAGATGTAGTTAATCCTAATACTAATGCCGATAAAATAAAGCGTCAAGCTGCTACTGGGCTAAATGAAAACTACGCACAAGAACAGGAACGTAAAACAAAAGCTGTCCAAGAAAACCCCTCAACTCGTAACAGCGCTAATCAGTTTGCTGCTAGTGGTTTGCGAGAAGTGGTTAATTTTGGCGCTAAAGCACCAGGCGCTGTAGCCAACCTTGGTGGCGCAATTGTTCAATCTAAAAATCCTATTGTAAAAACTTTAAGATCCACCATACCCGTTTTAAATGCAGCAGGTAACGCTGATTCTCGTTTAGGTGGTGAGGGCGGTAAGCTTATTCAAAGACAAGGACAAAACCTAAATAAGTTCGTTGACAACAAAGTTACACAGTCGCCAATAGGGGAAAGAAAAAATGAAAACAAATGGGCGGTAGGCGCAGGTAGCGCTGTTGCTCAACTGCCACTACAAATCGCTACTGGTGGAGTTGGTTTAGTAAACACGGGACTTCAAACAGCTTCAGATGAATATAACGCAGCTCGTAAAGCTGGTAAAACCAATGACCAATCACTAGGCATAGGTACACTTCAGGGCGGTGCATCTGCATTATCTGAAAAGTTTGGTATTGATCGCTTTATACCTGGTAAAGGTAATACTGGTTCACTGCTAACAAAAGCAGCTAAAAGCTTCATAACAGAAGGTACACAAGAAGCTCAACAACAATTCACCCAAAACCTTATTGCAAATAAGACATACGATCCGAGCAAAAGCCTTATAGAGGGTGTTGGAGAATCTTTTGTACTAGGTGGTCTTGCAGGCTCAGGTACATCATTAGCTTTAGATGGATTAAATCGGCCTAAGGCTCCAACTACCCCAAGTTTCACACCTGAAGATTTGTCGGTTATGAAAGACATATCGAATGCTCAGATGAACCCACAGGCTTATACTCCACGCGAACAAGCAATACTGCAAGATCGAGCTATAGATTTGAATAGAAGAACTGGTCTTGATTTAGTGTCTGGTTCACGGGCAGACATTAATGAACGTGCAGGGCAGGCAATAGAAGGTTTCCAAAATTCGCAACCACGATTCAACCCTATACAAGCTTCAGGCAGTTTAATAGAGAGGGCAAAGTCACGTCTAACACCCCTTAATCAGGGGGGTTACGCGCAAATACCTCTTGGTAAAGACTTTACAAATGATCTTTCACCGAAGCAGACTGAGTTTATAAACGATTACGCTGAAATGCTTGAAAGTATGGGATCTGGAAATGGTGTTCAAGTAAATCCAGAAACAGGATCAAGAATTTCAAATAATGTCCGCAGTGAAGATATACGTGGTAAAAATATGACTAAGTATGACTGGTTTGAAAAAGCTCGATCTGAAATAGAGTCTGGGAACGCAATGTATGGTGCAAGCGAAGATTACAAGTCACTACCAACCACAGTCACACCAGAAACTGTATCACGGGGTAATATCAAAGAAGCTTTAGCACCAAAGCCTGTGTCATACATACCTCGTTCACTTAACGATTTCGACCGAATGATAGGCGGTACTGGCGACATTGAATCAGAGATTAGAAATGATGCTGCAACAATGAGTACAGTCGGAAAAGATGCTAAAGCTTTACTTGAAAGCATACAAGGTGACAATGAGGTCACGAAAGCTGCCCGCAAAGCTATGGAAGACGGCTCGGAACTTCATTATTATGCTAAAAAAGATGCTAATGGTCGTTCTGTAGGTATCGAAAGATTCAACCCGAAGAACATGAAGATCGAAGCAGGCTTTGTCACGGATAATGACGGTAACGTTCTTGGTAATCACATTAAAGTTGATGACACAGGCATACAGACAAATGTAGGTGGTAATTTAGTAAATCTTAACTCAGTTATTGGCAACCCACTTGATTGGCAAGGTCATTATCGCATTTCTGAAACCATGGAGCGTAACATTAAACGCAATGCTCCAACTCCTGAGGTAGCTGAAAAGACTCAGAGATTTGTCATCGCTGCAAAAACTAAACGAGAAGCACAGTTTAGAGAAGAACTACAAGCAGTAAGAAACGAGTTTGCTCAACTAGATAAAGCAACCATGGCTGTTAAGCCTAAGGGAGTAGATGATAAGGCATACCGCGCTGATTTAATGGACTATTTTGAAAACAATATGTCAGATCAGGATTTCAAAGGTAAATATGGCGAAGCTGCGTTTACTCAAGCAACTGTGGCGAAAAACAAAACAAGATCAACATACGATCAACTTTTAGATCGTGTAAATGATGAATTTGGCAAGTTTGGCGAAAAGCAGGTTGATCGAAGAAAAGACTACATCACACACATCAACGAACTGAACGGTAGACCTAGTTTCGCTGGTGAGCTTTACGGAAGATTGCAAAACTCAATACTTGGTGAAGGTAGTGCACAGAACCGATCAGGTTTGCCTGGTGATATTGCGGGTCGTACTGAAAACTTTGAGCCACGCAAACGATGGAATCAATTCTTTCAAGCTCGTAAAGGTGGTGAGTATACCAAAGATCCATTTAAAGCGATTGACGCTTACTTAGAGCCGTCACTTTACAATATTCATATGACAGAACCTGCTGTGCGCGCACGAGCCGTTGAGTCCGCATTTAGAACTGCAGAACAAATTAAAAATACGACAAGTGAAGGTCTTACAAAGCAATTGAATGACTCACTTGCTCGATACCGAGATACCACTGGTAACACAAAATTGGTAAAAGGCTTCCAAGAATATGCTAATGCTCTAGCTGGAAAAACACAGAAACTTGATCGTGACATTATAGACATGAGCAAGTCGACTGAGCTAGGGCTTCGAGGCTGGCAATCTCTACAGGGAATTGCTGGTAAAGCTACTATTTTAGGTAATATCAACTCAGTCGTTTCTCAGACACTAGGTTTGCCGTCTGCAGTAGCAGATGCTGGAGTTAAGAACTATGCCAAGGGTATTGCAGCGTCAATTTCTAATGATGGTTCAATCAAGAAATCACCGTTCATAAAAGCTCGTGAAACTAATGTTGATTCTCGATTTAGATCTAAAACACAAAAGGTAATGAATGTTGGTGGTATACCTATTCAAGTAGTTGAATTAGCGATGGTAAAACAGACTTGGCAAGCGGAACACGCAAAAGTTAAGAGCGAGGGCTACAAGGGTATGGATGCTGTACTCGAAGCCGATCGCAGAACTGAACGTGTAGTTGCAGGGCGTGGTATTGCTGACAAACCAGAAATGTACCGAAGTACAGCTATGAACGGTTTAATGCAGTATACGCTTGAAGCAGAAGCCCAGTTCAAGAACTTTACTCAAGATTTGAACCCGATACAAAAAGCTACTTTCATAGTTGCTGCATTTGCTATGAACAGCCTATCAGAACTTGTCACAGGAAACACACCGCTACCTGATTTCTTAGGTGCTGCAATTGATTCATTAGGTGATATTTTTGGCGATGACAAAGAGGGTGCTGAAAAGCTAACAAGCCCACTACAAAGATTTGCAAGTGAAGCAGTTTCATTTAACCCATTAGTGACTGCTGGTGTTAATGCGCTAACCACAAAAGATATGCGAAAGTCACTATTTGGCGAAGACAGTAACTTGGGTAGATATGACGGTACATCTGCCCCAGTTCAAGTAATAAAAAACGCTTACAATGCAGTAGATAGTGCTGCAAACGGTGAGTGGACTAATGCTCGAAACGAAGCACTTAAAGACTTGCCGTTTGGTAATCAGATAAGAAAATCACTCACTGGACTTGAAGCAAATATGCGTGGTAGCGCTGTAGATAAATCAGGTGAGAAAACTTTTGAAACTGGTAAGAATGCTGGTAGCCAACTCAGGAACTTCGTATTTGGGGCAAACTCAACTAAAGAAGCAAGAGAATACTACGACCAACCAAAACGAGCTGAATCAAAACCTACTGGCGGTAACTTGTTGAGTACTGACGAACTTCTTAAAGAGCAAATGAGTAGCCCAGAACAGCAAGACTTCTTAAAACTAAAATCTGATGAACAGAAAGAATTAGCTAAATCAGACCCTAAGGCAAAAGCTTGGTTAGAACAAATTAAGACTACTAAACGTATAAACGCCGACGATGTTGAAAGACCCGAAGGCTTATCAGCAGAATCTAAACGTATTCTTGAATGGGACAATAAACGAACCCAAGAACAAAAGAATCGTCTACAGTACACTCAGAACGACTACGATTACAAACTTGCTAAAGCTAAATACGAGCAGGATAAGCTAAAAGGCAACGTTAGTAGAGCAGAGCAAATTAACCGTGACCAATCACTTAAAAAAGCAGAGATTGGTTCGCAATTTAGCAAAGATACACGCGAAGCATACAACTCTCTTACTAAAGCAGAGTTACAAGCATACGCTGAACAAGATCCTAACGGTAATCAGATTTGGAATGATGCAGTAGCTTATGGGGATAAGCTGGTCGAAGCAGGGTTACTTAAAAAGAATAAACTCCGTACTGCTTCTAAGGGTGGCGGTCGCAAAGGTAAGGGTGGCAGAAAAGGCACAACTGCTAAATACAAGTCAGGTGCTGGATCCTCAAACGACATAAGCAAGAAGCTGCAACTACTTGCTGGGGTAGGTTCATCTAAGAGTAAAACAAGCACATCACCACGAAAACACACCGCTAAATTAAAGGGTGTACGATCTGCCTAAGAGATTGCCAACATAAGCGAAATAAAGTATAATGTAGTTAAGAAGAGCCTACTGCAACGTCAGCCCTCTACAAGGAATACGGTTGGACGTTGATGAGGCTATTACTAAGATCAACTATGCGCTTAGAGGCATAGATGACGATGCACCAACAGTCGGTGATGACGAGTATTCTTACTGGTTGTCTGTTCTTAATTCCAAAAAAGACGAATACGCTCAGGATATTAAACAGCGATGGGCTGAACTCTTTGATGTCCAACCTTTAGCTGATGTTGTCGCATTAAGCGTTCAGCAATACGATATTCCAACCACTTTCCTAGCTCCTAGTGACGAGCTATATGTTACTCACACAGACGGTCAGAATAGCTATTTTGACATCATTAAACCGCAACAGCGACAACGATACGGTATTCGACAAGCTTACATTTCTGGTATAAATCCTAAAACTCTCAACTTTACAACAAGCTTTGTGTCGGGTGACCTAGCTATTGGTGGGACTATTTACCTACCTGGTTATTACCGACCTGCTGATATGACAGATGGATCTGATGTTTTGCCATTTAGTGATCCCCATTGGGCTGTAATGGCTGCTGCTGCTGAAATAGCTTTTAACGATGTGGTATACGAAACAAAGGCTGCTGACCTCACAGAAAAAGCAAACGACTTATACAGAAAAATGGCTCAGGCTAATCGCGCACTCACCTATGGCAACGGACGTAGAGCAGCTTATAACACGCAGAACTTCAAATACTATAACCCGAATACTAGAAGGTAGCTGTTATGGCCTATACGTTACAGCGACAACGCAATAACAGAAAAGCAAGACGAGAAGTCAACGTTCACCAGAACAGGTGGAACAAAGGCTACATCTCAACTATTGATAACTCACGTCGAGATACTGAGAGTTTTTCAGACCTTACAAACATGGAGGTTGTACAAGACTATGTTGCTCGACCTCGACCACCACTTGTGCCCTATGGAACTCAGCCAGATAAAACCGTCATTGGTCGCATGAACATTCGTTACAACTCTACTCGATCTCTAGTTTGGATGATGAACGACAGTGGAACAGGCAAACTTTACAAACAGACTGATGGTGGCGCTTTCACCACGATAGGTGGTTCATATAATTCATCAGCATGGGCTATGGGCGTGCAATCCAAAGCCAAGCTTTACATATACAACGGTGTTGATAATTTAAGTTTTGTAAACCTTGCAACTAACACAGTAAGCACTTACACCGCGCTTGATACACCAGTTATTAGTTCTGTAACCAAAACTGGAATGACTGGCTCTTCATTTACACATTATTACCGCGTCACCGCTAACAATGAAGTGGGCGAAAGCATAGCCTCGGTTGTAGGTTCTGTAACAAGCGGTAAAATCCGCGATTCGTGGATTGAGAATACAGATTACAACACTATTACATGGAGTGCTGTTACTGGAGCAACGAGCTACACAATTTACTACGGTGATAAGGCGACAGATACTTTTGAACTTTACACAGTAGCTGGCAATGCAACGACCTCATTTATAGATTATGGAACACTCACAGAGAACACATTTAAGTTAGCACCTGAAGGTAACTCTACACAAGGCGCGATCTTTACTTGGATGTACTGTGATGCTAAGAACTCGCAGTTGTTTGGTGTTACTGCAGACAATAAGCTTTATTATTCCGCCCCTGGTACAGCAGACTTTTCACCATATAACGGTGGTGGGTGGGTTGGAATAGATGAAAACGGTGATACGCAACTCAATTATGTAGATGGCTTTAGAAATGGTAAAGGTGATCCAGTTATCACAGTTTCAGCCCGTGGTGCTGCAGGTAAAGGTAAACTATTCCACATCAGTTTTGAAACCCTTACTGTTGGTGATCAGGTAATTGTTTATCCGAACGTATATGAAGCTAATGGACAAAGCGGTACATATGCGCCACGCGCAACATTAAAAGAACGTGATGCACTGCACTACTTTACAGGACAGGATGTACGTTCAACGGGTACTTCACAGAACATTGTAAACATTTTAACAACCAGCACTATTTCTCAGGTAATCGAACCAGATCTTGAGAAAATCACACTATCAAATCTGTACAAAGCTTGCGGTGTATCGTACCGTGACCGACTATATTTTGCACTACCTGTTGGCTCTGTTGAAAACAACGAAATCTGGTACTTAGATCTCTCACGTAAAAACGCTTGGGTGCTTAGATGGCCAATTCCAGCTAAAGATCTGTTTCTGTATGAAGATAACCAAGGTTCAACTCACTTCTGCGCTCTTGTGAATAACCGCGTACTAGAATTTACCCGTATAGGCGCACAACCACATCAAGACGATGGCACTGCTTGGCGTTCCAATGCTGGGTTTTCATCACTTGTTTGGGATGAAGATGGACTTTCACTAGCTTCAATCAGAAATATGTACATTAAGCTTCTTTTTCCAAAAGGCACAGTAAATGCCAATGCTACAGGACTAACCCGTAAAGGTATCACTACAACAGTTGGTGCAGATAGCTACACCGTAACCACAACCCCAACAGGCTATGACGATTGGGTCTATGACGAATATGAATATGACGAAGATCCAGGAGTTGTAGAAACCTACGGTAAGAGCGTAGCAGTTTTGAAGATTAAACCACGAGGTCTACTGAACCAGCTTGATTGGAATGTCGGTGCTGAAACTGCTGGAAGTGACTTTATTTTAAGTGCCGTAAATACAAGAGGCTTTGCTCTCGATCAACTAACACTAAAGGCTTAAAGGAGAAATATGGCTGCAAGTAGTTCAGATATGTTTATGAAAGTAGGGAGGGCAACCGCTACTACTTTATCAGCGCCAGGCTATACAGTCGGCAATACAACAATTAACGTAGCGAGTACCACAAATTACCCAACCGATACTGGTGTGTTCGTGGTTGTCGATGAAGTAGACAGTAGTGGCGAGCGAATATCAGGAAGCTATAACGTTTTCCGTGGCGTGGTTTCTAGTGCAACTCAGATTTCTAGCCTTGTATATCAAGGTGGTGACGCAAACCGTAACTACTCTGCTGGGGCAACAACTCGTGTATATATCGTTGTTTCAAGCTATCAGATGAATCGACTCATAGATGGTCTATTAGTTGCTCATAACCAAGATGGTACAATTAAACCTCAAACTGACCTTTCTTTAATCACTCCTAAAATTACTACTTCAATTAATGATGTGAATGGTAATGAAGTCATTAAAACACCTGCTACTGCATCTGCTGTTAATGAGTTGACTGCGACTAATGCTGCAACTGGAAATGCACCATCGTTATCAGCAACTGGTGGTGATACGAACGTAGGATTAAACTTAGTTTCTAAAGGCACTGGCGAAGTACAACTTAACGGTGTAAATGCTAGTGGTGCATGGCAAACATGGACACCTTCATATACAAATATAACTGTTGGGAACGGAACTGTTGTCGCTAAATACAAGCAGATTGGTAAAAAAGTGAGTTTCAGATTCAGACTAACTTTTGGTAGTACAACATCAATCAGCACAGCTCCTACAATTACACTACCAGTTACCGCAGCGACTGATGCAGTAGATTTCTTTTCAGGTGATGGTGCGCAGACTGTTGGTGCTTCAGGTGCTTCACAAGGTGGATCGGTATATATATTATCGACAACTACTATGCGACCAGTTTCGATTAACACAAACGGCGTATACATCGACATAACAGCAACCGTACCGTTTACTTGGACAAACACAGATAGATTACAGGTTTCGGGTACATATGAGGCTGCATAAGGAATATATGAATGACAGCCAAAAGATCACCGACCAACTCAGATTTAGCTCAGAAGATAGACGATGTGAGCCAAAATTTAGGCGAGCGCCTAGAGAAAGTTGAGGCTAAAGTGGCTACTTTTCATGATTTCATGATAGTTCAACAAGACAGACAAAGTAATGTCAGAAATGCTAGCGGCTCTATAAACTGGTTCGAACTCGCAAAACAGTTTCTCGTATTTCTAACGGCGGCAGCTAGCATTATTCTCGTAATAGTCCAGGTGTTTGCAGATAGGGTTAAGCAATGAGAAGTCTTAAACGTTTTTACACAAAGAACTATGAAGCAATTAAGCTCGGTATGTTAGTCGGCTTGTTGGTTTCAAATATATTTCTCATTAGCAGGGTAGCCGACAATACCCGTAAGCAAGTACAAACCACAGAGTTCATCAAAGAGCAGATTGCTAGAGATAATGAAGCACGAAAACAATCGCGCAAGGAAAACAAAGAAGCAGATAAAGAGTTCCGAGTATTCATATGTAGTCTTATTCGCGATCTTCTCGAAGCTGGAAACAGCGCTACAAAGGTAGATAGTCTTGATAGCTGTGAAGCAAATATTATCTCAAAAGATACTTCTTCAGACATTTCACCTGTACCACAAAAACCACAATTACAATCTAGACAAAACCCGACTACTTCAGAGCCACCTGATAAACCAGCGCAAACTACACAGCCTCAAGCCGATTCAAATGTGACATTAGGTGATGTTCTAAAAGAAGTACCTAACGTGCCCATAGACATTTTAAAAAGCTTGGGAGATCTACTATGAAACTACTAAGCGAAAAAACTCTAACTTTGTTACTTCTAATTAGCATTCTGCTTACCAACCTGCTGACACTTAATTATCTTATCGAATCTAAACGCCAGCGAGGGGTATCTTTTAGAGAACGACAACAAATTATTTGCATTCTGAAGATAGTTCCGACAGACAGAGTAGCTCACCCAGAAAAAGTAAAAGAATGTGAGAACAGGTAAATATTATGAACTTAGAACAATTCAAAAATTGGGCTATTTCACAAGGAAGTGTGGGTAAATTTACCGATGGTAATTATGTTGGCGAGTGCGTTTCACTTATTAATCAGTATCTTGGTAGGGTTTTTGGAATACGTGCTGGCTCATGGGGTAACGCAAAAGACTGGGCTACAAACGGTGAAGTAACTAAGTATTTCGATAAGGTCAGTAGTCCACAGGCAGGTGACATAGGAGTGTCAGGTGCTACGCCCACTAACCCATATGGTCATATTTGGATATACCTTTCACCAAGTTTAATTTTAGAACAAAACGGCAAGGTGTCACGAAGAGTGTCGACTAGTGCTCCTTATTTTAAGCCGATAGCAATATTAAGAAGAAAAGGAGGCGCGATGTCAGACTTTAGTAAAGAGGCAAACGAACGTCAGGAAGCTTTACAAGCTATCGCTAAAGAAGTTTCAGTTGATTACAAGAACTTTAACGATGTTCAACAAGTAATCACAAACATTCGTTCGCTCTACAAACTTATTAACGATAAAGATGCACTAATCAACTCACTCAACAAAAATACAGGTGAGTTTGAAGAAGTTGGTAATAATACTGGATTGTTCCAGAGAAAGAAAAAGTAATGGAATACGTTTTAGTAACAGGAATGGTTATCGGAGTAGTTGAGTTTATCAAGAGTCTATTCGATAGGAACTTTAGATCCGCTTGTATTATAGCTGGAGCTGCTTTTGTAGGTGGACTCTGTGGGTTCTTTGGTGTTGAGGGCGTTACTGTACCTCTCGGTATCGTAGTTGGTCTTGCAGCATCAGGTGTAGTAACAGTAGCAAAGAGGGTATAACATGGCTGAATCAATAATGCCTGAGATAAAAGTAGTTGATCCACGAGCTTACTTGGCACCAAGAATCAGAAAAGCTGGTGAAGCAATAGGTAGTATATTTCATTTCCTACCCGACACTCCCTTAGCTTCTCACGGCGATCATTTGCCAACAGCACTA
>Ga0070749_10001404_pt1 | contig 16293 bp, 22 predicted proteins | sample VirMetDEL_Nov_18_FD_75180 | JGI IMG/M metagenome (GOLD analysis project Ga0070749, IMG submission 75180) | Aqueous microbial communities from the Delaware River and Bay under freshwater to marine salinity gradient to study organic matter... | ecosystem: Environmental > Aquatic > Marine >...
ATAAAGTTTACATTTATATGTCTACAAAAATTTTGCAAAAAAATATTACATTTCTGTAAAGGATTAGTGCGATAAATGTCAACATCAATTACTGAGCAGCTTGATAGTGTAAAACAAATGTTGACACCAGAAAGAATGTCAACGCTTTCTGCGGCTGATCGTATCCAAGTAATGGATTTGATGGAGGCATTGGAGAAGTCTGTTCGTAGAGAAAGGGCGCAGGAAGACTTTCTTTCTTTTTGTGCTTCTGTATGGCCAGCTTTTATGGAAGGTGGACACCATAGGAAGATGGCAAGGGCGTTTGAACGTGTTGCTAGTGGGGAATGTAAGCGTTTAATGATTAACATGCCCCCTCGTATGGGCAAGTCTCAGCTTACCTCTTGGTTATTGCCAGCTTGGATTATGGGCAAGATGCCTGAGAAGAAGATTATTATGGCTTCCCACACCGCCGAGCTTGCTATTCGCTTTGGTAGAATGGTTAGAAACTTGATTGGTAGTGAAGAGTTTGGGGATGTGTTCCCCGAAACATCACTTACTGCTGACTCAAAGGCTGCTGGTCGCTTTGATGTATCAGGTGGTGGTGAGTATTTCTCTGTGGGTGTTGGTGGTGCAGTAACTGGCCGTGGTGCTGATTTGCTTATTATAGATGACCCGCACTCAGAACAACAGGGACAACAAGCTGATCCAAAGGTATTTGATTCTACCTATGAGTGGTTTAGTTCTGGCCCTCGTCAGCGTCTTCAGCCCGGAGGTGCAATCATTATTGTAATGACTCGCTGGAGTCAGAAGGATTTGTGTGGGCAAATCACGCGAGATTCCATGCAACGTGATGGATCTGATGATTGGGAGGTTATTGAGTTACCCGCAATACTGCCATCAGGTAGCTCGTTATGGCCTGAATACTGGCCGATTGATGAATTAGAAAAGCTCAAGGCTGAACTGCCTATATCTAAATGGGAAGCGCAGTACCAGCAGCAACCTACATCTGAAGAGTCTGCAATCATTAAACGGGATTGGTGGCAAGTTTGGGAAGAGCGTGATCCACCTGATGTGTCGTTTGTGATTCAGTCTTGGGATACAGCGTTTATGAAACATGAACGGGCTGACTATTCTGCCTGTACAACGTGGGGCGTGTTCTACCAAGAGAATGATGATGGGATGCTTGCACCCAACATAATCCTATTAGATGCCTTAAAAGAGCGTATGGAGTTTCCTACGCTCAAGAAACGAGCCTATGAGATGTATGTGGATTGGCAACCAGATGCGTTTATCGTGGAGGCAAAGGCCGCAGGTGCGCCATTGATCTATGAATTGAGGGCTGTAGGGATAAGCGTACAGGAGTACACTCCTTCTCGTGGCAATGATAAGGTGTCTCGTGTAAACGCTGTTGCAGATTTTTTTGCATCAGGCATTGTTTGGGCACCACCGAAAAGATGGGCCGAGGAAGTGATTGAAGAGTTTGCCTCATTTCCTATTGGCGATCACGATGACTTGGTTGACTCATCAACACAAGCATTACTTAGATTTAGGCAAGGCGGCTTTATTGCACTAGACCATAATGATTATGAAGAGAGCCAGCCACGGCGAATTGCTAACTATTACTAGGGCGTTTAAACTCGCCGGGATGAGGGAAACACTATGGCTGTAGATAAGTCACTAGACGCTTTAGAAATGGCTGACATGGCTGGAAGATTAGAAGCTTCTGAGCCAGCAATGGTTATTGAGATAGAAAATCCCGACTCAGTTGCAATTGAGACTGAAGATGGCGGGATGATTATTGACTTTGATCCCAAAGCTAAAGTAGACGATGCGCCATTTGATGCAAACCTTGCTGAGTTCATGGATGACATGGATCTCGATATGCTTGGGTCTGAGCTTGTTTCAGCATTTGAAGATGACCTTGCATCCAGAAGGGATTGGGAAGACACCTACGTTGAAGGTCTTGATCTACTTGGTTTAAAAATCGAAGACCGCACTGAGCCGTGGCCCGGAGCTTGTGGCGTACACCACCCCCTGCTAGCTGAATCCGTTATTAGATTTCAGTCTCAGGCAATTGGAGAGTTGTTTCCAGCGCAAGGCCCAGCAAGAACAAAGATAGTTGGCGAAGCAGACGATGAAATATATAAGCAAGCAAATCGTATACAAAACTATTTAAATTATTTGCTTACGGAAGAAATGACCGAGTTTCGTCCAGAAACGGAGCGGATGTTATTTTCACTACCACTAGCAGGTAGTGCATTCAAAAAAGTTTATTATGACCTAACAATGGGCCGACCTTGCTCAATGTTTGTTCTAGCAGAAGATTTAGTTGTATTTAACGGAGCAACAGATCTTAAATCATTAACTCGTATGACGCATCGAATGCGCAAGACGGGCAATGATGTTCGCAAGTTACAAGTTGCAGGTTTTTATAGGGACGTAGAGCTAAAGGGCGGTGACTCTTCAGTTGATCCTGTAAAAGAAAAATACAGTGAGTTGACAGGAGAAAGTTATTCTCCATCAGGTGGATCTAATTATTTATTTGGAGAAACTGTATATTCTTTGCTGGAGATTCAAGTAGAGCTTGATCTTGAAGGCTTTGAAGATATGAAGGACGGCGAGCCTACAGGTATAGCTATTCCTTATGTTGTTACTGTAGATAAAGACTCTGCTGCGATTCTATCTATTCGCAGAAACTATTATGAAGATGATCCGCTAAAGCGTAAGCGCGATCACTTTGTACACTATGAATATATTCCGGGCTTGGGCTTTTATGGCTTAGGTTTGGTGCATTTGATTGGCGGTCTAGTTAAATCCTCAACCTCAATACTTCGCCAGCTAGTAGATGCAGGTACTTTGGCAAATCTTCCGGGCGGGTTAAAGACAAGGGGTATGCGGATTAACGCAGACGATACTCCAATTATGCCCGGAGAGTTTCGTGATGTAGATGTTCCCGGTGGAACAATCAAAGAAAACATTTCATTTTTGCCGTACAAAGAACCAAGCACAACGCTCTATAACCTCCTTGGCAACCTTGTAGAAGAGGCTCGACGCTTTGCATCAATGGCTGATGTAAAGGCATCAGACATGAATAGCCAAGCTCCTGTGGGAACTACGCTTGCATTGATAGAGCGAAACATGAAGGTAATGTCTGCAATACAAGCAAGACTTCATGCATCTATGAAAAACGAGCTAAGGCTTGTTACAAATATTGTTAAAGACTTTGGGCCAAGCGAATACCCATATCAGCCGTATGGTGAAAAGCAGGACATTCAAAAAGACTTTAATGACCAGATAGACGTAGTTCCTGTAGCAAATCCAAATGCTGCCACTATGTCGCAACGGATTATGCAATATCAGGCGGCTATGCAGTTGGCGCAACAATCGCCACAACTTTATGATTTGCCAGCGCTGCATAGACAAATGCTTGAGGCATTAGGAATAAGAGATCCAGAAACACTTGTTCCAGAAACAGATGACCTTTCTCCTAAAGATCCAGTTACAGAAAATATGGATTTTATAAATGGAGAGCCAGTAAAGGCTTTTGCCTATCAAGATCACGAAGCGCATATCAAGACGCATATGGCAGCAATGCAAGATCCAAGAATCATGGAACTTATGGCACAAGCTCCGAATCAACAAGCTATTCAAGCCGCAGTGTCTGCACATATTGCAGAACACTTAGCGTTCCAGTACAGAGTAGAGATTCAGAAAGAACTTGGTTTAGATCTTCCTTCTGCCGAAACAGAGTTGCCGCCTGAAATTGAAGCTAAGTTGTCATCACTTGTTGCGCAAGCAGCAGAACAGTTGTTGCAAAAGGGACAAGCTGAAGCTCAACAACAACAGCAAGCTGCGCAAGCTAATGATCCAATCTTGCAGTTGAAGCAAAAAGAACTTCAAATTGAAGAGCAGACTGCCATGGCTAAAGCGCAATCAGATGCGCAACGAGTTGCAACAGCGCAAGAAAAACTGGCGCTTGATGCTCGTAAAGCAGAAATGAGAGATCAATTAGAGCGAATGAAGCTTGAGCAAGATATGAGCGAGCTTCAGTTAAAGATCAACAGTGAAGAAAGGATTACCCAAGCGGAGCTTGATGCTAAGGCTAAGATTGCTGGCGCAGAGCTTGGCGCAAGGATTGTTGATAAAACTAATGATCGAGATGCTGCAATTGAGCGAGCTAATCTTTTAGAAAAAAGCAAAGGCGCTGAAATAGGTCGCAAGCTTGCAGATCAGATTATGAATCCAAAACGCAATGGGTGATTTTATTGACCCGCAGTTTATTGATTTGATATTGTCGCGTTTAAACGACCTTGAGTCGCATTGTAAAGAAAAGCTGATTGCAGGATCAGTTGAGTCTATTGAAGACTACAAATTGTTTAGAGGGCAGCTAGAAGGATTACAAATGGCTGCTAGAGAAATAAGAGAGGTAGCAGATAAGACCTTTACAGAGATTTAGCATCATCAGGATGCGCGGGTACTACACTTCCCTTTAAGTGTTGCAGAGAGTGAAAAAATGACAGCAGCAGAAGTGGACTTAACGTCCATTGGCGCTGAAGAAGACAAAGCAGATACAGAAAAAGCTAGTCAACTTCCAGTGCCTACTGGATACCACATCCTTATTGGATTACCGGAGATAGAGGAAAAAACAGAAGGCGGCATTATAAAAGCAAGGACAACGCTAGAAATCGAAGAAACTGCTTCGATGGTAGGGTTTGTTATTGCAATGGGGCCAGACTGTTATAAAGATACAAAACGATTTCCTAATGGGCCTTGGTGCAAAGAGGGAGACTTTATCTTAATGAGGGCGTATAGCGGAACCAGAATAAAAATTCATGGCAAAGAATTCCGTTTGATTAACGATGATACACCCGAAGCCGTAGTACAAGATCCAAGAGGTATAAGCCGTGTCTGAAGAAGTAGCATTACCAGAACCCGATGATATAGAAATCATTGAGGTAGACGATACTCCAGAAGAAGATCGTCGCCCTGTAAGATCTGATGTTGAACCGTTTAACATTGATGAAGAGATTGACGTTCAAGATGAGCGTGTTAAAAAGCGTTTAAACAGGTTAAAATACGAGTATCATCAACAGCGCAGAGAAAAAGAAGCTGCGCAAAGATTAAGAGATGAGGCTGTGCAGTTTGCACAAGGAACCCAAACAGAGGTTCAGCGCTTACAAGGACTTGTAGGCCAAAGCGAACAAGCATTGCTTCAGAGTGTACAGAATCGCACTGAAGCCGAATTAACGGCTGCGAAGCAAAGGTACAAGCAAGCCCATGAAGAGGGCGATACAGATTCTATGGTTGAGGCGCAAGAACAGCTTGCGCAAATACAGGCAGATAGAGCTTATATACAGAACTATCAGCCTCAAATGCAGCCACAGGCGCAGGGACAACAGCAACCCCCTGCTAATACGGTGGGACAGCCACCGCAACAGCAACAGCTTGACCCGCGATTGCAGGGATGGCTGGGGCAAAACACTTGGTTTGGAGCGCCCGGAAACGAAGCAGTCACAGGATTTGCTTATGGGCTTGACGAGATGTTAGTGAAAAGGGGTGTCGAAAGAAACTCTCCTGAGTATTTTGGAGCTATTGATAAAGCTTTGAGGGATTCATTTCCATCAGCTTTTGGTGTAGAAACAAAAGATGAAGGCACTGCTTCTCAAGCAAGGACATCATCTTCACCAGTTGCACCAGCGCAACGAAGTGGTGGTAAGAAAACACAAGTTAAATTGAGTAGCTCGGAAATCCAGCTTATCAAGAAACTCGGAATTACCCCGCAGCAATATGCTGCCCAGAAACAGAGGATGTCGTAATGAGCGAAACAAGAGAACCAAGAGAATTGGAGTCGAGAGATAACACAGCTAGAGAGCAGCAGTGGACACCACCTAATCTGCTACCAGATCCAATCCCACAACCGGGATGGGCGTTTAGATGGATTCGTACATCTATGGTAGGGCAATCAGATGCAACTAATGTATCTATGCGCTTTAGAGAAGGATGGGAGCCAGTGAAGCTTGAAGACCACCCAGAGCTAGAAGTTATGCCTGATCATAACTCTCAGTTTCCCGGATGTGTCGAAATTGGCGGTCAGTTATTGTGTAAGGCTCCACAGGAAGTTGCGGATTCGCGCCAGCGTCATTACGAGGGAGTTGCAGCGCAACAAATGGAAAGTGTTGACCAATCTTACATGCGAGAAAATGATCCACGGATGCCTATGCTCCGACCTGATCGAAAGACTCGCGTAAGTAGTTTTGGTAAATAACAACTTATTTTTATTTGTTAGGAGAACTCAATTATGGCTACTACAGCCGCGCCTCATGGGGCAAGACCAGTTAGCACTACAAGTGCTAGTGGATCTTTCAACGGAAAGGTTCAACACCTAAGCATCGCTTCTGAATATGGCACAACCATATTTAATGGCGATTTTGTCAAAATGGTTGCTGGAGGTACTATCGAAAAAGATACAGGTACTGCCACGCTAACTACTGTTGGCATTTTTATGGGCTGTAAATATACAGACCCTACTACTAAGCAGATGACTTTCAGCCAATTTTGGCCAGCGTCAACTGTTGCAACAGATGCTTTCGCATATGTATTAAGTGATCCTGATGTGGTTTTCTTGATGCAAGCAGATGGCGCTATTGCTCAAACAGCACTTGGATCTAACTTTGATGTTATTCAAACTGCTGGAACAACCTCTATCGGTAACAGTAAAAATGCTGTTGATGCCGATTCAACCGCAACTACCAATACGCTTCCATTGCGAATCTATGATTTTTACGATGGGCCAGACAGCACTATTGGTGATGCATTCACGGACGCACTCTTCATTTTTAATGTTGGCCATGCGTACAGAAACACAACCGGCGTTTAAGGAGAACTAAGCAATGGCAATTTCAAGAGCGCAAATGCTTAAAGAACTCCTGCCGGGGCTTAATGCCCTATTCGGTTTGGAGTACACAAAGTACGAAGATGAACATACTCAAATTTACGACACAGAATCTTCTGATCGTTCGTTTGAGGAAGAAGTCAAGCTAAGTGGCTTTGGCGCAGCACCAACAAAAGGCGAAGGTGAAAGCATCACATATGATGCTGCACAAGAGTCGTTTACTGCTCGCTTTAATCACGAAACAGTGGCTATGGGTTTTGCGATCACCGAGGAAGCGATGGAAGACAATCTTTACGATTCTCTTTCTGCTCGTTACACCAAGGCGTTAGCACGAGCTATGGCATACACCAAGCAGGTCAAAGCTGCACAGCCATTAAACAATGGTTTTACAAACTCATTCCAATCGGGTGACGGCGTAAACTTGTTTACTGCTTCTGGCGATGGCGTAACTGGTGGTGATGGGCACCCTCTCGTAAGTGGTGGCAAGAACAGCAATCGTCCTGCGACGGCGGCTGACTTGAACGAAACTTCTTTAGAGGCAGCTATCATTGCTATTGCAGGATGGACTGACGAGCGTGGATTGCTGATTGCAGCCCGTCCTCGAAAGTTGATTGTTCCACCTGCGTTGATGTTTACCGCAACCCGCATCCTTCAAACCGAAGGCCGTGTTGGTACGGCAGACAATGATCTGAACGCTATCTATACAAATGGCAGCATTCCAGAAGGCTACTCAGTAAATCACTACCTCACAGATACAAATGCGTGGTTCTTGATTACTGACGTTCCAAATGGCATGAAGCACTTTGAACGGGCAGCATTAGAAAACTCTATGGACGGTGACTTCGATACTGGTAACGTGCGTTATAAAGCGCGTGAACGCTACAGTTTCGGCGTTTCTGATCCACTTGGAATTTTCGGATCACCCGGCTCTAGCTAGAGCTTTTAAGGACTACTCAGGTTATACTTGGGTAGTCCTTTTTTTATCCTGACTAATTGTTTCACGTGAAACATTAGACACTAGCCAAGACAGGAGAACCACATGGCTAATACAACCTTCAACGGTTCAGTTCGCTCGGAGAACGGCTTCGCAGTCGTTTCAAAAAATAGCAGCACTGGCGCAATTACAACGTCCTTTACGCTCGATGGCTCTGGTATGCAGGTAACCCCTGTATCGCTTGCTGATGCCGCATCAACTACCCTTACTGCTGCTACAAATGCAGGTCGCATTAATCTTGTTGGTAATAATACACAAGATAGCACCTATGTTTTGCCAGCCCCTACTGCGGGTATTTTTTACCGCTTTGTTTACGCTGGCGGTGCGGCGGATGCAACAGATGCGCTAATTATTACTCCCGGCAATAGCAATTTTTATATTGGCGGCGTTACCTTTTTAGACACTGATGGTAATGAGGTAAGCAGCGTATTTTCTGATGGTAACTCAAATAGCAGCATTCAACTGAATGTTCCTGCTGGATTCGATATAACTATCTTGGGTCTGGATACAACTAATTATCAGATCTTTGGAAATGTTACGAGTACCACTGCACCTGCATTCGCCGATCAGTAACCTGTTATAACGCATGGGGCGGTTTACGCCCCTTTGTTAGGAGAAAAATATGGCTGATGCAGTAGCTTCACAAACGATTCAAGATGGCCCCCGAAAGGCTATCTTCCGTTTTACAAATGTAAGCGACGGTACTGGCGAGGCTGCTGTAAAGAAGATAGATGTATCTGCTCTTTCAGTAGACCCAGTATCTGGTGCCGCATGTTCAAAAGTAACAATTGAAAAGATTTGGTACACCAACATTGGTATGGGTGTAAAGATATTGTTCGATGCAGACACTGATGTTTTAGCATGGCAGTTGAATGCAGATTACTCAGACGAATTAGATTTTAGCGAATTTAGTGGTATTCCAAATAATGCTGGCACCGGAGTTACCGGCGACATTATGTTTACTACGGTTGCTCATAGCAGCGGCGATGTCTATAACGTCTGTTTGAGTGTGATTAAACATTACGGATAAATCTATTGAATCAATTTGATCAAAAAATACTTGAATGTTTTCATTCATTTACAGATCCAAAAGACTTAATAAGGATTCGTATTTCGTTGGATCACGAAGAACGATATGTGATTTTTGAAACATATTCTGTTATTCCGCTTGCTCACAAAATGTTACTTGAGCAATTTTTAAATACCCCTGTAGAGTCATTGAAAACTATGGCTAAAAGTCTTTGTAGGGAAATGAGGGTAGTTGGATGAAAGAAAGCAAAATGCCGATGGTTGAAAAAGACGGCAAAATGGTTCCTGAGTTTGCTGCTGATGGCATTGGCAAAATGAAAGATGGAGGCATGGTTAAGTACCACACAGAGCCTCGTAAAGGCGTTGTGCATCAAATGGATCGTCGTGGATATGGCGCAGCTAGAAAGCCTTAATAAAGAAGATATAGAAGCTTCTATAAGGCAAGAGATTAGATCTTGGTCTAAGAGTGCTTTAGAGCAGCCAATAAAAGAGATTAACGGATTATCAGGGTGTCCATACGCAAAAAAGACATGGCAGGATAATAAAGTTAAAATAGCGTTTAAACACAGTGAAAGTTTTGCCGTTGTTTATGATGGGATAGAAAATTTTGACGATGACTATGACATTACAATAGTTGTTGATTTGGATTATGAGCAAGATGTTCATATGTTCCATCAAAGAATAGAGGCAATAAATTACTCTATTGGTTATGGAGCATATGATGATGTGAATGTTTGGGTTATGTCATCACATCCAGATGATGATAGTAACAATGAAAGTAATGATGATGGAGGCTTTGTTCAACACAATGATTACGATTACGCAATGTTGTATGTTCAAAGGCTTGATCACTTGCAGGAGTCTGCAAACAAGTTAAAAAATACAGATTATTATTCGTACACCTTTGGGTCGGGCGAGCCTAATCATGTATTTTTGCTAAGAGAGAAGTTTTATCAAAACCTGAAGGAGGTTCCAAATGGCTGGAATGAAAAAGAAGGGTGTTATGAAGAAGCGTCCTAAGAAAATGGGCGGCGGCGGGATGGCTAAGAAAGGCGTTATGAAAAAGCGTCCTACGGGCATGAAAGCTGGAAAGTCTGTTAGAAAAGCTGTTAAAAAGAAGTAGCAGTGAATGTCAACTTATGCATTTAACTTAGATCTCGGAGACGCAATAGAGGAAGCTTTTGAGCGAGCGGGATCTGAGTTAAAAAGCGGATACGATTATCGTACTGCTCGTCGCAGCCTTAACCTCATGTTTCTTGAGTGGCAGAATCGTGGGCTTAATTTATGGACGATCAAAGAAGGAACGCAGTCATTAACTGCTGGGACTTCACGATATGCTTTAGATGGAAAGATACTTGATATTGTTGAGGCGTTTATACGGACAAACTCAGGTAATTCATCAACACAAGTAGATCAAATGCTTACCCGCATTTCGGTCAAGCAGTATTCGCATCTGACAAATAAGTTGACTAGTTCAAAGCCATTGCAATTTTGGCTTGAAAAAACAGATAGCGGTAATGCTATTAATTTATGGCCTGTACCAGATTCTACAGAGCCGTATGTTTTGACGTTTTACTATATGGAACGCATAGCTGACGCTGGATCAACAGGATCTACTAATCCAGAAGTTCCATCAAGATACCTGCCATGTTTAGTTGCAGGTCTTGCATATCAGATAAGTCTAAAAAAACCAGAGCTTGCATCAAGGATTACGCTGCTAAAGCAATTATATGAAGATGAGTGGCGGTTGGCTTCTGATGCAGATAGGGAAAAGTCATCATTATATTTTGTTCCCGGAGGGTATAGATATTGAGTATTTATGCTAGGGGGAAATATGCTTTTGGATTTTGTGATGTAACTGGATTTCGATACAAGCTTAGAGATCTAGTGCCATTAATTCGTGATGGCCGTGATAAAGGCTTTAGAGTTGGTTACGACGTTTTAGATAAAGATAACCCTCAGTATGAGCTTGGTCGCATGAATATGTCTGACCCTCAAGCGCTTAGAAACCCAAGACCAGATAATGCAATTAGTGCTAGCAGAAGGCTAGGATCGTTTGATCCAGTAGGTGGTGGCATTACAGAGCTTGGCTCTAGGACAGTAGGATTAGATATTGCTGGTGAAGTCGGAACAGTTACAGTGGTGATAGGCTAATGGCTTGGACATACACAACCCTTACTCAGGCAATTAAAGACTATACAGAGAACACAGAAACAACTTTTGTCTCAAATATACCTGTATTTGTTAAAACAACCGAAGAGCAATTGCTTCGTTCTATTCAGTTGCCAGACTTTAGAAAAAATGTCACAGGCACGTTAACGCAAAGTAATCAGTATCTTGCTACTCCTAGCGACTTTTTGTATCCATATTCTTTATCAATCAATAACTCTGGATATGAGTTTTTGATATTCAAAGACGTTAATTTTATTAGAGAAGCGTTTCCTGATAGCACAGCTACTGGGGTGCCAAAGTATTACTCAATATTTGATGATGAAACTTTTTTAGTTGCTCCTACACCTAATGGCAATTTTACCGCAGAACTGCACTATTCCTTTTTGCCACAATCAATAGTAGACGCAGCTACAGGTACTAGCTGGTTAGGCGACAATGCAACCAATGCGTTGTTGTATGGAAGTCTTGTTCAAGCATATATATTCATGAAAGGTGAGCCAGACATTATTCAACAATATCAACAACAGTTTGAGATTGCTGTTGGCCAGTTAAAGAAAGAAGGTGAAGGCTTTAACAGAACAGATGCCTACCGAACTGGTCAGGCAAGCATTAGTACCAAGTAATGTCATCATCTATTGAATTAAGTGTGGGCGCATTTGATGTAGTAACAACATCAAATAAGGGACATGACGTAGAGTTTTGGGCCGAAACAGCCACAAATCGAATTGTCAGTGTTGGCAATGAGTCTCACCCTGTTATTGCTCAACAAGCAGAAGCGTTTAAACAGAGTGTGTTAAACTGTGTAACGTATTACATGAAGGAAGCTTTAAAAAGCGACAGAACTACGTTGTGTGGTGAACTTGAAAAACAAGGCCAAAGCGAGATGGCTGAAATAATTAGGAGGCTATAATGGCTATTACGACAGCTATGTGTACAAGTTTCAAGAAAGAGTTGCTTGAAGCGGTTCATAACTTTAAAAACTCTGGGGGTAGCACCTTTAATTTGGCGCTTTACACAAGCTCTGCAAGTTTGAGTGCAAGCACAACTGCGTACACAACTTCTAATGAAGTTAGTGGAACAAACTATACAGCTAAAGGCGCAGCGTTAACTCGTGTAGATCCAACAACATCAAGCACCACAGCGTTCACAGACTTTGCAGACCTGACATTTTCAAATGCAACAGTTACTGCACGTGGATGTCTTATATTTAATGACTCTGCATCTGGTGATCCAGCGGTATGTGCGCTTGACTTTGGTGGCGATAAAACTAGCACAGCAGGAGATTTTACGGTTCAGTTTCCAACGGCTGATGCATCAAATGCGATAATAAGAATCGCCTAGTATGTTGTGGCGCAACAATCTCAACAGAGACAAATGACTTTAAAAGAATACTTAGAGTGGATAAAACAACAGAAAGATCAAAGTCATAATCAATAGGATTTAATGTGTGGCAAATATTAATGGATGGGGTAGAGGCACTTGGGGCGAAGATGCGTGGGGTACGCCCGACGTTGTTGATGTCACAGGTCTTGCTGCAACCGGAGCCGTTGGTACAGTCACAGTTGATGCAGAGGCTAATGCATCGGTCACAGGAGTTGTTGGCACAGGTGCCGTTACAATTCCAACGGTTGATGCCGAAGCAAATACTTCCGTTACAGGAGTTGCGGGTACAAGTGGGCTTGGCAGTATATCGCTTGTTACAAACAATACCCTTCCTGTCACAGGCAATGCAGGAACGGGCGCTGTTGGAACAGCAACAGTCGATGCAGAAGCAAATACCACTGTCACAGGCGTTTCTGGAACATCTGCGGTTGGCACCGTTACAACCGATGCAGAAGCTAATGTTGCGCTTACAGGAGTTGCAGGAACGGGTGCTGTTGGCAGTGTTACAGTTGAAGCAAAAGCTAGCACTTCAGTTACAGGAGTGTCGGCAACAGGTAGCGTGGGTTCTGTCACTACGGCAGCTGATGCTAACATTGTGCCTACTGGCGTTAGTGCTACCGGAGCGATTGGCCCGTCAAATGTTTGGGGGCTTGTGGATAGGGATCAAACGCCAAGTTATTCAACAATATCAACTAGCCAAACGCCTAATTGGACGGTTGTTGATGATAGCCAAACACCTAACTGGGAAGAGGTTGCCTAATGGTACAAAGAGTTAAAAAGGTAATTAAAGGTTTGGAAAAGGCATCTAAGTCTCACAAACAACAAGCTGAGATGTTAAAAAAACATGTGGCTTCTATGGAAAAGAAGAAGTCAAAGAGCCGGAGAAAGTAAATGGCAACTTATGTAAATGACCTTCGGCTGAAGGAAATCGCCACTGGAGATGAGGCGGGAACTTGGGGAACAAGTACAAATACCAACCTTGAATTAATTGCAGAGGCATTTAGCTTTGGCACAGAAGCAATCACGACGAACGCTGATACTCATACTACTACTATCGCTGATGGTTCTACTGATCCCGGTAGGAGTATTTTCCTTAAATACACTGGCACACTCGATTCTGCTTGCACCATAACTATAGGCCCGAATACCGTCTCCAAGCTCTGGCTCATAGAGAACGCAACCAGCGGCTCACAGACGATCATTATCAAGCAAGGCAGTGGGGCTACGATCACAGTCCCGAATGGTCAGACCAAGGCTATCTACTCTGACGGTGCTGGTTCTGGCGGTGCGATGGTTGATGCCTTTCAAGACCTGTCGATCCCAGACCTGTTTATTGACGATGACCTGACGTTCACCTCCGACAGCGCAGTCATTACCTTCGGCGCAGATGGCGACACGACCCTTACGCACACAGATGGAACGGGCCTTACTCTTAACAGCACCAATAAACTAACTTTTGGCGACGTAGCTTCTTTTGTACAACAATCTAGTGACGGTGTTCTTAGAGTCGATGGTGAGGCAACTATTGACCTTAACGCATCTACCGCTGTCACTGTAAGTAACGACCTAAAACTAGACAGTGATTCTGCTGTACTGGGTTTTGGCGCAGATAATGATACGACGCTCACGCACACAGACGGATCTGGCCTGACGCTTAACAGCACCAACAAAATAATGTTTAACGACGCGAGCCAGTTTATACAAGGCTCCAGTGCTACGGTCTTGGCGCTTGGCGCGACTGATGAGATTGACCTGACTGCTACGGCTTTAGATTTTAATGGTAATGCAGACGTTTCTGGAACACTGGCTGTTGGCGGCGTAGTCACTGCTAACGCTGGCGTGGTTGTAGACAACATTACGATTGATGGAACAGAGATTGATCTGTCTTCTGGAAACCTCACACTGGATGTGGCGGGTAACATCGTTCTGAATGCTGATGGTGGTCAAGTAGTTTTTAGTGATGGGAGCACTCAGTACGGAAACTTCTTGATGAACAACAGCGGAGATTTAAGTCTTCATGTTGAAACCGCAGACAAACTTTTCAAAATTACTGGCACAGATGGAAGCTCAGGCATTACGCCACTCAGCATTGATATGTCAGCGGCGGGTGCGGCTACTTTTAACGCAGGAGCTACCTTTGGCGGCGACGTAACAGCAAACACTGGGTCTTCAACAACATCTATTCGCATAAAAAATAGCGCAACTGGATCAGGCAGCACTGATGGCGCATTGCTGCAAGTGGACTCAAACGAGTTTTATATTTGGAATTACGAAAACGATGACGTAATTTTTGGCGCTAACAATACTGAAATAATGCGGATTGACGGGCCTACAGGCAGAGTGGGAATCGGGACTAACTCCCCCGGCGGTCTTCCTCTGCACCTCAAAGTAGCCAGCGGCGACAACAAACTGCGAATGCAAACCGCAAACAAAGATGCGTTTGTGATGGAGTTAGAAGACTCTACGGGCAATTTGAAGCTCGGCACAAACACTACGGCAGGTGCGTTAGTGATTGCAGATAATGGAAACGCTGGTATTGGCGTTGTACCAACTTTCACGCCGGGAGGTAGCAGACAACTATTGCAAGTTACGAATGGTGCAAATGGTGGGCAGATTTCATTGAGTAACAATGCTAGTGAAGCTGAAAACCCACGAATCTTTGCTGACGCTGATAATTTAGGTTTCTCTACTGCCACCACGGGCGGCGGTACTATGCAGTTTTTGACAGGTGGAGTAGAACGATTCCTTTTGAGTGATGAAGCAGTTATTAACGAATCGGGGGCCGATTACAATTTTAGGGTAGAAAGCACCGGCCTTGCGTTTATGTTTTTTGTTGATGCTGGCAATAATGCAATTGGCATTGGTCGCCAACCCAGTTCCGTCCTGATTGATGCGCAAACCACTTCATCTGGTACTGTTACTGCTTTAAGACTTAGAAATAGCGGTCAAGTAGCAAATTCAGCGGTTAAACAAGTGTTCTCTCTCAACCGCGATGGCAGTGATGTTGATTTTGAAGCGGCAGCTATAACTGTTGCCAAGCAGCAAAATTGGACAGCCACAGCCTCAACCATTGATTCCTACATGGCGTTTAACACAATAGATAACGAAAGTTCTGTCGAGCGCATGAGGATCTCAAATACTGGCGTAAGCATGGGTATTGCTGCTGGATCAGGCAATGCTGACATGAGGTACGACACTAGCAACAACACTGTCCTTTTCGACACTTCATCTCAGCAGTTCAAAACAAACATTCGAGACAATACAACTTATGGTTTAGCAGCGGTAAATGCTTTGCAATCAAGAATGTTTGAGTACAAAGATGGTGGGCGCACAGACGTTGGTTTGATAGCGGAAGAAGTCGTAGAGGTAGTGCCAGAACTTGTTGGCTTAGATGATGAAGGCAACCCACTAACTGTTGACTACAAGCGTTTTGTTAGCGTTTTAGTAAAGGCGGTGCAAGAGCAACAATCTCTAATAGAAACATTACAAGCCGAAGTAGCGGCACTGAAAGGAGGATAGCAAATGGCTATTAACACAACTTGGTCGGTTCAAAACATGACCCATGTAGACGCTGATGGTGGCGTCATTCTGGCTTACTGGAGCTTAGTTGCTGCTAGTGATGCTGGCGGTGGCGAAACTGCAACCGAAGGCGGCAAAGCTCGCTTTACCTATGATGCGTCTGCAAGTGGCTACATTGCCTATGCGGATCTCAAAGAAAGCGATGTGCTTGGCTGGATCTATGAGGCCAATAAAGAAGGCGATGAAACTGCTGACGAGTATAAGGCTCGCATTGAATCTGAACGCACCGCAAAGGTGCAAGCGCAGATTGATCGTGCCGCAACAC
>Ga0070749_10001405_pt1 | contig 16292 bp, 20 predicted proteins | sample VirMetDEL_Nov_18_FD_75180 | JGI IMG/M metagenome (GOLD analysis project Ga0070749, IMG submission 75180) | Aqueous microbial communities from the Delaware River and Bay under freshwater to marine salinity gradient to study organic matter... | ecosystem: Environmental > Aquatic > Marine >...
TATTCAGCTTGAAGCGGCAAGACAGGGTCTTGACCTTACTGGTGGCGATCCTAATGGCCCTTTACCTGCAAAAACATTTACGCCAGCGGAAATTAAGGCTCTTGAAGATGAAGTTGAGGAAATTGGCAATCAAACACGTAACATTATTGAAGACAATTTTGTTAAGCAACGACAACAAGCAGAAGCGGCTTACCCAAACATCCTCAACGAGCTAAAGACTCAATACAACAATTTAGTAAAAATTGCACCAGAGGCCGCTTATCGTGGCCGTGCGAGTGACTTAGAAATAATCTTTGCCCAACAAGCAAGAGAGCTTGCCGATAGAGGCGTAGAAAGTATTCTCGATTTAAGGAATATCAACGGTTCACTGGTTGATACACGCCAAGGCAGAGAAAACTTTATCGGTAGCATATCAACAGATCGGGACACGGGCGCAGTCAAGTGGGGCGACATATTCAGTGGCGTTCAGGGCGGCGCTAACTATGGCATTTCCTTCGATGGTCAGGGTATGCCAATCATGTACCCCGTCTACGAAAAGAGCAAAAGCCTTACTCAGCAAGTTCTTGGTAGCGATCTTTTCAAAGTCTTTTCGGTGGCTATGGCCGTCTATGGAATTTATAATCTTGCGACAGCACTTGCCGCCCCGGCAGGAGCCGCCGCCGCAGGAACGGCCGCCGCCGCAGGAACCGCGGCATCAAGCGCAACTGCATTAGACACAATTTCAAAAGCCGCCGCGATAGGCACTGGCGTGGCAGTTGTAACCGGCAAAGATCCTGTTGAAGGTGCTGTAGCTGGGGTTACTGCAGGCGCTCTTATTACAGGCGCTACGGCCGTTGGTAATGCCATCGGCGAGGTTCTTATTAGTTCTGGCGCTGTCACGTCAATTTCACCAGCGGTGGCAACTGCAATCGGCGTAGGAACAACCGCAACAGTCGCTGGGGTAGCCGCAGGTCAAGACGTTAGCAAGGCACTAGAAAACGGTATCAAGGCCGGCGTAGGAAGCATTGCAGGATCGTATGTTGGCGACCTTATCGGCACAAAGATTGGCGATGTTACCGGGTCAGAAATTGCTAAGACAATTTCGACGAATGTCTTTACGGGTGTAACGAATGCCGCCATTACTGGTGCAGATATTAATCAAGCGGCCGCAATGGGCCTTGTATCGTCCCTTTTTACACCGGGCGAAGACAAAGAAAGCATTCTTGATAAAAAGGTTCCGGGGTGGAAGGATGCGCCGAGCTATGTCAAGGAAAGTGTATTTGCCGCCGCCAACGCGATTGCGACAAACCAAGACATTGATGCCGCCGCAAAGACGGCGTTTATCAACTCGGTCGTTAGATCAAGCGAGATAGTTACTAAATCACTTTCGCAAGTGCCCGGGTTTGACAAATGGGCAAGCGACCCAAAGAATCTTCCGTACGCCAAGATGATGGTTGGAGGTTTGACCTCGGGACTAACGGCTGGTCTGGAGGGTAAGAATGTAAGCAATGCAATGGAGAGAACCTTAACCTCCATGGCGACAAAGTACATTCGGGACGAGGTATCTGGCGCAGTAAAGTCCGGTGGACTACAAGCAACTCAAACGCTTGAAAAGGCATCCTCGCGATTGCCGACCATTCAAAAAGAGGTTACCGATTTAACGGGTCAGCGAGATACGGCGTACACAACCTATAACAGCATCAAGACACAGCTTGACCAGTATCAAACCGACGTTGAAGAGAAGGAAAAGATTTTTCTAGACGCTAAGTTTGAGATTGAAAACAAGGTCGAGGATCTTCTTGATGAGCGTGGCGACCTATACAAAGACTACACGAGGCTGTATGACGATCTAACAAAAGGTCAAAACAATTTAACTAAAGCCAAAGAAAAACTTCAAGGTTATGTGGATGATTTAAACGAGGCCACTGCTGACGGCAATAAAACGTGGATCAATCACTATCAAACGCTTGTCAACAATCAAACCAACGAAATTAACGGAATTGCCGATACGTTAAATGATCAGCTAAAAAGCTACAAAACGTTAGAAGGTCAAATTACCGGCATCGACAAACAGGTCACTAGCACCTACAACACGCTTGATGCGCCGATTTCAGCGCTAGAGACTGCTATATCAACGCGTGACAATTATTGGTCAAGCAACTCGTCATCATTTAACTCTGCTGTAGAGAAGATAAAAACGATTGACGCGCAGGTTGCGACGCTTACCAAAGAATTTACAACCATTGATAAACAGGCGACTGATGCGGCTACTCAGCTTGTTAGCTTGAACGAACAAAACGAAAAAACAATGGCCGACATTTCTAGTGCGTCGGCAAACATTGGCTCCGTGACTAACGGGCAACTTTTTGACAAAGACGGAAAGAAAATCGAGGATCTTGGAGAGGTTGTTATCAATGGCACTCCAAGACAACTTAGCGATGTAATTGTTGAGGCAACGCGAGAAGATGGATGGGAGTTTGCAGTCGCACCGAACGGACAAGAGGTGCTTTGGAATCGTGATAAAGGGCTTATTGAAATTTACAACCCCGGCGAAGAGAAGCCAGTTCAAACTTACGAGGGTGCGTGGGGCGAAGATCTTGGTGGGGACTTTGGTACGTTAAGTAGCATTCTCAATGCCGGCTCGGATGCGGCTTCGGCGCTTGGCGATATGTTCTGGTTTAATAAGTCGTTCAGGGATGCGTATCAAGACCTTAAGGGTCCAACGAAGACTTACCTTAATGCGCTGGCAAAAGCCGCTCGACCAGAAAGCACAACCGTCGATGCGTTGGTGGGTATTAACGACGGCTTTCGGTTTATTGCCGATGCCTTCGGCGCAAACAACGCGCTCAGCCAATACTTCAATAAAAACCGCGAGACCCTTTACTCGTTGTATAGCGCTCAAGCGCGTGGCGATCAGGCAGAGGCGAACCGCATTCTTGAAGAGGCCAAAGAGAAGGGTACGCTTGATAAGCTCATCGCCGTTGCGGAAGCAATCAAAGCCTATCCCGGCGCTATCCTGCAGGCGGCAGGAACCAGTGGAACGGCTCTATTGGTTGCGTCTGCAACCGCAGTATTGAATGCACCTGTATCGGTAGCCTTTATCGCTCAAGGCGGCCTTGGCGCAGTGACCGGCGCTGGCGTTGTTAAGGGAACCATCTACGACGAAGTGAAGAAGGCGCTGACGCAGGCCAATCAAGAAAAGAATTTGGGCCTTACGGCATCTGAGATTGAAATGAAGGCGCAGGAGGCGCAGGCGTACAACGGCAAGAACCTCGATCAAATACTGCTTGGATCACTGGTTGGTACGGCGGCCGCTCTTACCGGCCATGAAGCCGCGCTTCTTTCTAAACAGCTTGCGAAGACTGTTGCAGTTAACGTAACGGCAAAGGTCGGCGCAAAAGAGTTTGTCACCGGCGGCGTTCTTAAGACAGTTGTTCCAGAAACAGTGCTTGAGGGATCGCAGGGCTTCCAACAAAAGGTGGCTGGCAACGTTGCCCTTCAACGCGAGGGCTTTAATGTTGATACCTTTGCCGGTGCGGACATTGCAGGCTTTTACGAAGGCGCCCTTGGCGGGTTGTCCAGTGGTCCCGCCGCCATTGCTAACTTGTCGCAACAGCTATCGCCTGAAGAACAGGCCGCGCTTCCAACGCTCAGCCCTCAACAGCAGGCGGTGATCGATAAAGCGCAAGACATTGCAACTGATTTTAATGAGCGCATTACTGAGCAACAGTCCATACTCAACGATCCAAACGCAACGCAACAAGACAAGTCATTGGCGTCTGCGCGTATTACGTCTCTTGAAAAGCGTCTTGACAGTGCTATTGATAGAGAGCTTGAGGCATTTAGCAAACTTGATTATGTCGTTCAGGAGCCATCGGTTGCTCCACAACCGGATCTCCCGCCGGTTGAACCGGTGGTTCCTACCTCTCCCGAGGTTGATGCAGGCACGATCGTTCCCGGCATTACCGATGTAACGCCAGAGGTTACCCCGGAAGTGACCCCCGAGCCCACGCCGGGTGTTACTCCTGAGGTTACGCCAGAACCCACGCCAGAGACGACACCGGGCGTAACGCCTGAGGTAACACCTGAGCCAACCCCTGAAGTTGCGCCAGAGCCTGCGCCAGAAGTCACCCCGGGTATTACGCCCCAGCCTGAGCCAGAAATCCCTGAGGAAGAGGTTCCAGCCCCCGAAGTACCGACACCCGAAGTACCGACACCCGAGGTGCCCACGCCAACACCCGCTCAGCGGGCCGCGGCCCAGCGCTCAGCGTCAACGCGAGCTAATATTCTTAAGTCAGCAAGTGCTCTCGCTACTGGCATGGCGTTGCCCGGTATTACGCAAGAAGAAATACCCCCAGAAGAGCAGAGACAGACGCCTCAGGGGATTTTTACCGTTGGCGAGCCCAAAGAGTTTGAAAGCCCACTCCAAGCATTTCTGGAAAAAGTGGACGAAGAAAAATATACTCCTGAACAGGAGCAGAAAGCCGAGGAAAATCAAATGGTTCCACAAAGCACTTACTTCAACTACGGCCAGACCACTGAGGTGGATGACGCACTCGGGGTGCAGGACGCTACCCTTCAGATGCTCAGAGACCCGTACGGCTCTGCCTACAAGCAGATGATGACGCAGGAATACGGGCAATTAACCCCGTTCATGCAAAGCATCATGCAACCTTACGGCAAGAAAGATGGTGGTCTAATGAACGCTTCCCTCATGGCCGCAAGTGGCGGTAGAATTAGGGGAGGGCTTGACACCGTCTACCATTCTGGTAAGCACCGGATTGATTTCCGTGAGGGTAAGGCGGTAAACGGCCCCGGAGACGGGCAGTCTGATGATATTCCGGCGATGTTGGCAGATGGTGAATTTGTCATTCCCGCTGACGTGGTGGCCGCCCTTGGCAACGGATCGACCAAAGCAGGAAGCGAACGGTTATACGACATGATGCACACCATCCGTAAGGAAGTCCGATCGACCGATCCGGAAGAGTTGCCGCCGGAAACTAAGTCACCCCTTCAATATTTAGCCGGTCTGAAGAAGACCCGCAGGAGTTAACCATGGCGATTACCCAAGGCGGACCATTACCTGATATTACGCAGGTAACGACAACCGAGCAGATTACCCCCGATTACTACACGCAGTACCTTGGCGAGCTTGGTGAGGCCGCATCCACGGCAATGGACCGTACGCCCCAAGAAATGGTGGCCGGTTACGATCCGCTCCAAGACCTTGGGTATTCCAGCGTTGAGTCAGCCGCAGGGGCCTATCAGCCCGGATTGACCGCCGCAGGACAAAACATTGCCGATGTAGCGGCTGGCCTTGATACCTCGCGTATCGGCGAGCTTATGGACCCCTACACGCAGAACGTAGTCAATGAGATGGAGCGCTTGTCCCAGCAGAATGTTCAGCGCAACCTTCTCCCCATGATGAAGGGGGCTTTTGTAGGGACGGGCGGTCTAGGCGGTCAGCGCTACGCTGGCGCCCTTGGTCAGTCCCTTGCAGACATTCAGGCTTCATTGACCGGCCAACAGTATGGCGCCCTTTCTAAGGGCTATCAGTCGGCCCTCGACGCCGCATTGAAAGAGATGGATACCCGGTCAGCGGCCGCCGCCCGTCAAGGCGCACTTGCCGCTCAGGAACAAGAGCTCGGCCTTGCAGGCTCAGAGGCTCTCCGGCAGGCCGGCGCAGAGCGTCAAGCCTACGAGCAGAGCTTGCTTGATGCGCCCCTCCAAACGGCCACAACGGCCTCAGGGCTCATGCGTGGATTTCAGATTCCAACGACAACCGAAGAGACATTCGTTGGACCTAAGGCTGGGTTGTACAGCAAGTCTGATCTTGAGCAAATTCTTGGAACGCTTTCGGTGCTTGGCGCTGTTCGGCCATCTGGTCAGGGCGGGTCAAGTCTGCTTGGATCAATATTTAGTGCCGTTCCGGACATTATGAGCCTGTTCCCAGACACCAATTGGGAGGACGTGACCTTTGACTTACCTGCGGGTTATTACGACGCAGATGCCGAAGATGCCTATTACGGCAGTTTGATGACCTAAGGATTAAAAATGCCTCAGACCAAAGGCGGTCTTGACGCCGCATACTTGCCCGAGACCTCAATGGAGGCCCGGGAGGCCAATGAGCAATATCAAGCGGCGCTTGCCCGACTGACTGAGGCGCTAGACGCCCGCAAGAACCGGGTTATTGATCCGGTCATGATGAGCGTTGCCGCAGGCTTTCTTGGGCCCACTCAGACAGGTTCTTTTGGCGAGGCTTTGGGCCGTGTAGCCGAGGGCCTGCCAAAGGCTGTTCAAGCCGAAGAGGCTGAGCAAGCAGAGCTCGCTAAAGCCGGTTTGGGCGTTGCCCAACAAAATATCGCCCTTCAGCGTATGCGTGAAGCAGATCGCGCAAAAAGGGCAATTGCAAGGGGCATCGGCGCACGTCCCCCGGGCGGCGCTTTAGGCTCCGGCATGGGCACAAAGCCGCCTTTAGGCGGGGCGCTTCCCGGTCCATCGGGGGGCTTTAGGGGGATGACCGGTGAGGATTACGCAGGGATTCTTGCGGTTGATCCTAGCGTCGATCCTGCCGCGATGATGGAAAAACTTACCGAGTTTCAGCGTGGGGCACAAAAGCCTACCGAGGGTGGAATATACAACCTCGATACGGGCGCATTTACACCCCGCCCCGGCATGGCCCCGGTCAAGCGCCAGCTTTACAATTTCCCCGAGCTTGGGCAGGTAGAGATTCCTCCGTCGCTTGCCGCTAAACATGAAGAGGCTGTTTTGAGCGGTGACCCAGTGCGAGTTCTTGAAATTGAAACTCAAATTGTTAAGGGCCCTCAGGCAAAGCCTGCCGAGCCCGCATCCGGAGTTGCGCCCGGAGCCAAGCCAGCGGCTACTGGAATACGTTCACAGGCTGACATTGAGGCAGAAAAACAGGCCACTTCAGCGTTGGCAAAGGGCCGCGCCGAGACAGAAGTTGGTCGACAAAAAGATATTCTTGAAAAGGGCGACCGCGCAACTCAAGCCATTCAGTTGGCTAATAATTTAGAACAACTTGCAAGCGCTCCTGACGCGAAAGAGTTTTTGGGTTTGGCCCGTCAAAACGACGAGGTTATGGCTATGATCACCAACCTTTTGGGTAGTGGTATTGGCCTTCCCGGCGGCATGAGCGTTGGTATTCCTGAGTTGCCAGAGATTTATAAGGCATTAAGGCTGACCGAAGATCAACAAACTCGTTACCAATTCTTCTTGCAACAGGCTCGTGAGATGGCGATCAAGATGTCAGAGTTTGCCAAAGGCTCCGTATCTAACTACGAGCAAACATTGTTTAGTCAGGCTAGTGTGAATGAAAACGACCTGCCTGCAACCATTATGATGAAGGCGCGGGCTATGGCCGCTCGCGCTGAATTTGACAAGCAACGCGCTGAGCTTCTTGATTCAGGAAAATATTCTTCAGTCGGCGAGCTTAAGCGATCGCCAGAATACAAGCGCATTCTTCAGGAATTAGATTCTAAGTATCAACGGCTACTTCAAACCAGTGGGTATTTGCCTAAAAACGCGAAGGCCCCAAGCGGAGGCGGTTTAACTGCTGATCAAATTCGCGCCGCAAAACAAGCGCGTGGAATCTAACGGAGCGCCTTATGGACCTTTCTAAACTAACAGATGAACAAATCAATATTGCTGTACAAATTATTGACGAGGCTGAGCGTCAAGGCGTTAACCCAGATTTTGTGTTGCCCCTTGTATTTCAAGAAAGTCGTTTAGGCGCGAACACCGGTCCCTCAAAAGCAGGCGCCATTGGCGTCATGCAAATCATGCCCGAGACAGCCAAGTATCTTGGGATTGACCCTGAGGATACGAGTCAAAACATTGAGGGCGGTGTTCGCTACATCAAGATGTTGAGCGAGAAGCTCGGAGGTGATCCCAATCTTGTGGCTGTGGCTTACAACGCCGGTCCCAATAGCGCCTTCTTCAAGTCCGGAAAGACAGAAGACCTACCCGACGAGACGGTCAATTACGTTGATAAGCTCATTGAGTATGCAGGCGGCACATTGCCCCCGCCGCTGGCAATTAAAGAGGCTCCTGCCGCACCTAAAGAAACTCCTGCCGCACCAGTTGTTCCAGAAAAAGGATTTGACAACTCCCCTGCTATCGATGCGTTTGGGCAGGCGGTTAATCAAGCCGTATCGCCCCCCGCGGCCCTTGGGGCGTCTCCCCCCGATGTCACAGGAGGGCCGATGGGTGGGCGACCTCAGTTAAGCTCGGCGGAGCAACGCCAAATTGAGTCTAAGCGACGAGCGGGTCAAGGCTTAGGGCAAATGGCTGGACTGGGCGTTGCCGGGATGCGGGGCGCAAGAGATATTTTTCGCGGTGGTATGCCCGAGCCAACACGTCCGGGTCCTGTTGCGCCGGGTCGCCCGGGTATGACTCCGGGCCAGAAATGGGCAGAAAAAGTGACGGGTTATGTGAAGCCCGGAACGCAGTCCGTCGTTGAGGCCGCAACCGACTATCGACGTGCTATGCCTCAGGGCAAGGTTTCAGGTCCCACAGCCAAGCGGTATGGCTTGAATGCTCCGCTTGATATAGCGCGTCAGCAACCGCCTAGATCCGGTTTGGATCAAGTTTCTAGAACGTTCAGTCAAATTGCTAACTCGTCACCGGTGCGAGCCGCAGGAAGATATGGATTGCCCCCTCTAGCCCTTAGCTATGGGGTGGGCGAGGGCATGGCGGCCATGGAAGGATTAAAAGCAAAAACGCCCGACTACCTTGGTATTGGAGCGTCGGGCGTGAGTGCGTTGGGTTCAGGATTGTCACTTGTTCCTCACCCCGTCGCAAGGGGCGTTGGCATGGCTATGATGGGCGCCAAGCCCGCATTGGATCTATTACGAACACCGGCCCCTCCCCCTGATGCGATGGTCGGTGATACGATGGTCCCGTAATACCTCCTCTATCCCTAGATTGTGGCTTCTAGGGAATTTTGCCCCCCTCTATAGGGGGGTTACTTTTTAGGATGGAGGCCACGCGAGTGTTAAACGATGATGCGATATGAACGCATCGCTCGTGCTCCCGAAGCGCAACAACCGCCTCAATCTTTCTAGCGAAGTCAACAACGTTCACGTCGTCGGCGTACAAAGCTGTTTTGTCCTTATCGTCAACGTAGAAAAAGATTTGCTTGATTTCATTTTCCGTTAGTTTTTCCACTTTTACTCTTCCAAAGTTCGTAGTTGATAATGGCGTTACGGACCAAAGCCTTCTGCGCGACGGACGTGTACGGGTTGTATTCGCTGTCTAGAAACTCCCCGATCATCTCTTTGTCGCGCAAGAAGATGTTATGTCGCAACGCCTCGCGCTCGTCGCTGAACAGACAGCCGTCAGCGGTTTGATAGGCGACAACCTTCTCAGCGCTCATAGCTTAGGCTCGTAATTGTTTTTGACCTGCCAGAACTGAAGCAGGTTGTAGAACATCTTCCAGCCCTTCCTCAGTTCCTCGTCGGTCCACTCTTTGACAACATACAGGCCAACCATGTTACGAGAGACAAACACGTTGGCGCATCGGGCGGTCTGCATACCAAGGCCAACCCGGTATGCGGCCAATTGCATGAGGTGCTCGTCATAACCTGCAACCTGCTTGGGGTCGGTGAAGTTCTTCGTCTTGATGTCAACGACGATATTGCCGCCCTTGGAGTGCATATCGACCTTTCCGCCAAACCCTAAGGAATGGGCAAACGATCGCTCGCAGATCCATTCCTGCTCGCCAAAGTGCTCATTGAGCGTGGACTCAAAGCCCATGGCAAGCTCGGGCATGGGGCACGGGTCGTTGGGCTTCTCGTAATAGTTCTGCAGGACCGCGTGAATGTCGGTGCCTGCATCGGCCGCGGCCTTACCTTCTTCTTTGGAGTCCTTAAGAATCCGGTCGATGTATTCCTCTTCCGGTTCGTTGTCCTGCTTAGGAAGGGTGAGAGCGGCCAGTAAGACCTGCTGTTGCAACCAGCGGATCAAACCCGGCTTGGCGGCCACATTCAGGATCGTTGTGACGCTAGGAACAAGATTAAGGGCGCGAGCATCACGCAATGTAGTGTTACGCTCCACGCCCTTAGAACTAAGCACCGTGTACATCGGGGTGCCGTTGATGGTGTACCAATGTCCGGCTTCGCTTGCTACCGGATCTTTTGCGACAAGGCTCATTTAACCTCCGAGGGGATGAGTTGATATTCAAACAGACCCTCACGAACGTGCCGTCGGTTGACCGTGTGCCCGCCAAAGCGGTCCTTGCGAAGACTGCGAAGGTGGGCGCTCGCGCTTGCCTCAGGCGTGTCCGTGAAGTCTGAAATCATTCGTAGGGTTCTCCAACGACCATCCTTCATCAAGTCATAGATACGAAGGATTTGCCCGGACAGCCTTACGCTGTCACGGGCGTGGTCGTATTCGACCCCATCAAACCTAAACTGCGCTTGCATTCTTACGAGGGCGCCCAATACGGCGCTTAGTAAGTTTTGCTCGTACAGCAGGTTTCTTTTCCTCGGTCTGCGCTACCGGGGCCTGCAACTGTCTACTTAGCTGACTTTGAATCATCGTAATGATCATATCGGTCCGCAGGCGCAGGGCCTCCATAACTGCGTAGGCTTCGGCCTTTGATAGGTTTAAAAGTACTCGTTCCATCGGTTTCTCCCGTTACCAAATTGGGGCGCACGTTACGTCAATGACCGTTTCTTTCGTATGACCACTAACTTTGCGTTTGCCAAAAATCATCACGGCGCGAAGTTTTTGGGACTCGCATTCCTTGATGGCGTAAATCACCTCGTTCCTGCTCATGGGGTGAATCTCTTTATCCACGATCAAGCTCTGGTGATGAGACGGTGGCGGAGGCTCACTCTTAAAAGCAGAGCAAGCCTGCAGGCTCACCATTGAACAAAACACCATGAGCGTAATCATGGGCCTAGAACGGAATGTCATCGTCGAGATCATCAAAGCTCCCTCCCTTTTCTTGCGATTTGTTGTCACCATTGCGGGCCTTCCATTCGGGGGTGTCCATAATCTTTTCCCGAAGGGATTGGCTGAACGAGTCAAAAAGCTCCATGTCGGGCTCATCGATACTGAAAGTCTTCAGCGCGTTGACGCCCTCAGGTAGACCTGCCTTTTTGATCGAGGCTGGCACGGGGTTGATGTTGGCAATGTTGTGGTACTCCTTGCCGTTATTGCCCGTGCTTTTGGTTACCGTGATCATTGCCCAATGGCCCAGAATGTTTTTGAGGTCAAAGCCATTCAGTTCTGCTTGGGTAAAGTCACGCCCACGCCAAGAGGCCAGATCAATCCTCAGGGTGGCTTTCTCGCTAAGGGATAGGGTGTAGTCCCGACTGATGCTCATGGGATCGCCCTTCGTCGTTACAAGAGGATTGCCGTTCTCATCTTCCCCGTGAACTTCAAAGAAGACTTTGATCTTCATCTTGTACGAGTCCTGACCCATGTAGGTCGTCTTCTGCGTACCCATGTCAACGATGCGGTAGCACCGTGCTAGGTGCATACCAACGGGTACCGGTACAAACGACCCCTCTCCGTTACTGCCTTCTTTCGCTATAAGTCCCATGACTGTTTCCTTTGATTGTGACGTTAAAAATTCCGCATTCATACTCGATGATTCGCCAATCGTCCTCGTTCGCCGTACCGGCTTTTGCTCGGGCAATTGCTTCCTCGGTCTGCTGTCTGCGCTCTAGTTCAAGCTGGTGATACTCTTCCTCGTTCATGTAAACCTCCTTGTTTTATGGAAGAGCAATGACTCTATCATGTTTAATTCTGAGATACAACAAGCATTCAATTTGAATCTGTGTTTTAATTTGATCTGAAACTTTGAAAGGAGATTGCATGACACTAGCTGAATACCTACAGAAACGACCACGGGGTGAGCTAACCCGCTTGGCCATTGGGCTTGGGGTTTCCAAGACATGGCTCTCGCAGATTAAGCACAAACGAGTTCCGCCAAGCGCGGCCTTATGTGCGGCGTTAGAACAAATCACCGAAGGAAAAGTAACGAGGAAAGAGTTAAGACCAGACCTGTTTGGTCAACTGCGATAAGCAATGGAGGGATTATGAAAAGGCCATCGTTTCAGTTCTATCCAGCGGATTGGTTGAGGGACACGGCGCTTAGATCGTGCTCAACCGGTGCCCGCGGATTGTGGATAGACATGATCTGTTTTATGCATGAAGGTAATCCGTACGGACACCTAAAGGTTGGTGGGAAGGTTATCCTTAGTGAGAACCTTGCCCGTATGGTTGGAGATAACGTTGAGGTTGTGAACAAATGGCTTGAAGAGCTATTTGAGGCTGGGGTGTTCGATGTTTTAGAGGACGGCACTATTCTCTCGCGCAGGATGATTCGCGACGAAGAGCTAAGACGGGCGCGGGCTGAGGGCGGAAAACTGGGTGGAAATCCTAATCTTGTGAAGCGTGAGAAGGTTAACCTCAAGGTTAAGGAAGAGGATAAACAAAAACCAACCCCTTCATCTTCATCTTCATCTTCATCTTCTTATAAAGACATTGTGCGATTCGCTGACTTTTGGAATGCGTGGCCATCAAGTCCGAGGAAGGTGGGTAAGGCGGCCTGCTTGAAGAGATGGGATGCCATGGGTCTTGACTCGCTTGCGGATCAGATCGTCTCTCACGTCAACTCGATGAAGACAACGAAGCAATGGACCGACGGGTTTGAGCCTGCGCCACTGACGTACATTAACCAGCGCCGCTGGGAGGACGATGTTGCGAAACCCGCCGAAAGGAGGGCAATATGAAAAAGGACCAGCCGGCGGTGTCCCGCTCCGACATTGACAAACAACACCGGCATTGGGGGCCGGAAAGCACCAGAATCACGCTCCTCTATCCGGTGACCCCATTCGACCAACGAAAGGAATACAAATTGGTTTTATTCTCCGAGCCGTTCTCATGCCGCGCCTATGCGGAAAAGATGGACCTCAGCACTGACAACGCGAGGAAGCATCTTGAGCAAAAGGTTTTTGAGGGCAAGTTGAAGAAGTACCGTGACGTAAAGGGCAATGTCGTTTACGTTGATCTCGGGTCAACCATTATTCCTCACGACCCATTCAATCTCATCAAGCGCAAGGTCAAGCCAGAGCCTTTGACCGATCGTCAATGCATTTTTCTCGGGAGGGCGTCATGTCGAATTGGGCGGTAGGTTTTGTGATGGGGGTTCTTTCAGTTCTTAGTGGGCTGAAGATCATGGACAGCATGGAGACGAAGGCTGACGTGCAAGAGGCCAAGGCCGAGGAGTTGATTGCGATCTACAAGCGCGGCCAGCAGGATGCGTTGAAGTTGCCCGCCTCAATGGAGCTTGAAGATACCTGCTTGAAGGTCTGGGCGAGCAAGCAATGATCGACGACCTTCTTTCGCGCCTGTCCCGCGTGAAGGGACGCAACGGATCATGGACGGCTTGCTGTCCGGCTCACAACGACAAGAGCCCATCGCTTGCTGTGCGGCAGGCAGATGACGGCCGGATTCTTCTTCACTGCTTTGGTGGCTGTAGCGCCCAGCAGGTTGTGGAGTCAGTGGGGCTGACCATGAACGATCTCTTTCCGCCCGATGAGAAGCGTAAGGACTACCCGGTCGAGGGCAAGAAGCCACTGCGCCCGAAGTTCTACATGACCGACGTGATGCGCGTGATTCACCGTGAAGCGTTGATCGTATCGATCGTGGCCGCTGACATCGTGGCTGGCAAGAAGGTCTCGGAAAATGACAAGGACCGCGTTCAACTCGCGTTTGAGCGCATCGATGAGGGGTTGAGGTATGGCACAAGCAACTGACTTTTTGGAAGAGCGGGCGAAGGCCCTCGATGAGGCGCGACGTGTTCGCTTGCTGAAGTCCGAGGACATCGATACGCAAAAGTACTTGCGGGCGCATGACGTGACGCACAAGGTTTTGAACGCCGAGGTTTGGCTGGACCAGATCGGGCAAGACTTGATCGCAGGTAAGAAGGACGACGGCGCAACGCATATGCCATGGCCGAAGACGCAAGGGCGTTTTGCTTTCCGTCCGGGCGAGGTCACGCTGTACGCTGGGTCGAACGGTGGTGGTAAGTCGCTGGTCACCGGCCAGATTGCAATGGGCTTGGTTCAGCAGGGTCAGTCGGTTTGTATCGCATCGTTTGAGATGAAGCCTAAGCGCACCCTGTACCGGATGCTTCGTCAGTTCTCGTGCGAGAACATCGACCAGCCGAAGTTCACTGACAAGGCGCAGTTCGTTCAGAAGTCGCTTGATCGATTCCAGCTTTTCGTTAACGGCCAGCTTTGGCTTTACGACCAGCAGGGCACGATCACAACGGCCGAGACAATTGCCATGGCCAGATACTGCGCGATGGAGCTTGGCATCAAGCACGTCTTTATCGACAGCCTGATGAAGTGCGTCTCGGGTGAAGATGATTACAACGCGCAGAAGATGTTTGTTGACGAGATTACGGCCGTGGCTCGGGACCACAACATTCACATTCACCTCGTTCACCACATTCGCAAGCAGACGAGCGACGAGATTAAGCCAAACAAGAACGACATCAAAGGCACGGGCGCGATTACTGATCAGGTGGATAACGTGTTGATCGTTTGGCGCAACAAGAAGAAAGAGCACGAGCTAAGCCAGAACCTGAGCGTGGACATGGAGGCGCCCGACGCAATGCTTATGTGCGAGAAGCAACGTAACGGCGAGAGCGAAGATTGGTTTAATCTTTGGTATCACCGGGACAGCACTCAGTTTGTTGACTCGCCTGCAGGATCTCCGATTCGGTTTGATGAGGCGGAGCAGTTTTGATTAACGGAGTTGAGGGTCAGGGAGAGGACGAGTTTCGGCACCGGTGCGCGGTGCGGTATGTGATCAACCTGCGAAAAAACGATAGGACAGAGGCAATGCGATTACTGAACAACTGGGACGAGAAGCACCCCGGCTCACGACTGCGGAATGACGTGATGACGCAATGGTCGAAGGGCAACCGGGGCGAATGGGGGGACTGGCGTGATTGAGCTCACCCTTCCATGGCCGCCCACGGTCAACACCTACTGGCGTATGTGGCGCAACCGCATGGTTATCTCGGACGGTGGCCGGAAGTACCGCAAGGCCGTCTGGGAGCAGGTCATCCAGCAAGCATTGGGCAAGAGGGTGCGTAATCGGGCCGTGGTGACGATCCAAGCGTTCCGACCTGATAACCGTAGGCGAGACCTCGACAACCTGTTGAAGGCCGTTTTAGATGCCCTCACGGCGGCCGAGGTTTGGGATGATGACAGCCAGATCACTGACTTGAGAATTTATTGGGGCCCCGACATCGGGGGTTATTTGAAGGTAAGCATCGTAGACACGGGAGAAGACGATGACGGAAGAGATCAATCCAGAACTAGCGATTGAGTACATTTTCAAGCACGGCAAGCGCTACGCGCAGGCCAAGGCGGAGCGAATCTACTTAGAGGAATACCGCAAAAGCCTGAGGGCGATTCTTATGAAGCGAAGCCTTGAGAACGCGGTTAACGCGCAGGAACGCGACGCCTACAGCGACCCGGAGTACGTCAAGTTACTGCAGGGGCTCAAGGCCGCGGTCGAGGTGGAAGAAGAGATCCGCTGGGGGTTGGTGGCCGCGCAGGCTCGCATCGAGGGTTGGCGCTCGATGGAAGCGACGCAACGGGCGGAAGGCAGGGCAACGCTATGACCGACAAGCGCAAAGAAGAACTGGACCGCGACTTTGACGAGGCTTGGGAGTTCTTATATCGGCAGGCCAAGAACAAGGAGTTGGTTCCACGGCCGCCCGTGCTGATCAGCGTTGACGACGCAATGGAAGATTGGGCAGGCGGTTTACCACTATCAGGCGACCAGCGCCTAGCCTTTCGGGCTGGATGGGTGGCGGCCATACGCGCTAGAGAAAAGGCGTGACCGCAGACGAGAAGAAACATCTCAGCCGGGTGGCCGACCTTGGGTGCGCTGTATGCCGAAGAATGGGCTTCCCGGGCACCCCGGCCGAGATACATCACAAGCGGGCAGGCACGGGCGCTGGAAGGCGCTCAAGCCACTGGGAGGTTATGCCGCTCTGCTTAGAGCATCACCGGGGCAACACGGGCGTCCATGGGCTTGGAACCAAGGGATTTCCTAAGCGCTGGGGCTTTACAGAGGACGACCTGATCGACGACACCTACGCCGAGTTAAAGAAAATTTACCCAAAGTACCCAGATAGGCCGTAAAGTTTTACTAATTCTTTGCAGTTTTCTTCCCCTTTTGTTTAATTCTGTATTAATATTCTTTCTACGGACACGTTGTCCGGAACATTGAAAGGAACACAGAAATGAACGCAA
>Ga0070749_10001408_pt1 | contig 16284 bp, 30 predicted proteins | sample VirMetDEL_Nov_18_FD_75180 | JGI IMG/M metagenome (GOLD analysis project Ga0070749, IMG submission 75180) | Aqueous microbial communities from the Delaware River and Bay under freshwater to marine salinity gradient to study organic matter... | ecosystem: Environmental > Aquatic > Marine >...
GCCAATAGTGCTACTAGTAACAAATATTTCATTCTACTTTCTCCTTCAATAGTGATGGGATTTTCTTAACCTCGTGACTACTGCATAGTTGATGAATCTTACCATCAACTGTTCTAAAATATAATGCAGTCTCTAGCCTTCCATTAACCTCATACACACGCATACTTAGATGATGTCGTAATGCATGCATCATGTGATAGCTATCTTCATTTGTCATACTCACTCCTTAATGTCTTCTTAGCACGAAATATTTGCTGCTTAACAGAATTAGTAGAGGTTCTAAAGATGGCGGCTATATCCCCATTACTTATTCCATTTAAGTTGTGCATTGTAAAATAGATACGCTGTCTATTAGGTAGGTCATTCAACTTCTCTTCTAGTTGCAATGCCTTTTGTTTAGCTTCCAATGCTGTCTCAGGTGTCTCATACACAATCTCTCTAATGTCCACTCCTAGTGGCTTCTCTGTGCAGTTGGTCATACACCCTTTAGCTAATGTGCCTAGCCATGCATGCATAGGTTTAGAAGTGTCATATGTATGTAGATATTGAAACATTTTTGTGAATGTTTCTTGTGCTATCTCTTCAGCAAGTTCATGCCTAAAGCTATTCCTACATATATAGTTGTACACCAAATACCAATACTTATCCACTAAAAGGGAGCAAGCCTTCTCACTCCCCTCTAGTGCCTCTTCTACTAAGATGGCATCAGATTTCACAGACACCTGCACTACACGCCAACTGTTGTGCTCCTTCTACGTTGTCAGTGGCTTCAATGAACTCATCCCAATTAATGTCTTGCGGTGTTAACTTGAGTAGCTCATTGTACACCCCCTCATTAACCTCCTCGTATGGTGCTTGCCTATAGCTACCACCATCCCAAGGTAGGAAACTAATGCCACTAATCTCATTAAAGTGTTCCCACACCCATGCACCTACTGAAGGCCAGTCTTCCTCTTTAACATACACCGTTACAGATGGCTTGTGCTCACACCAATGACGCTGATAGGTAAGCCACAACTTCAAGTGTGTGAAAGAATCCAATTCATCCCTAGTGACGCAATTGTCAGGTGATTTGATGGGGAAACTAAACACAGTAGTGTCATTAGGTTTCATCACATCAGGCTCACTGTAAACACCTTTGTCCTTCATAAAAGCCGTAATTGGGTCTTTATTATCATTCCTAACACGGCGAATATACCACTTGCTATGTCGAGCATGAATACCGCTAGCACTATCTACCAATTGAGATACAGTTCCAGATGGCTTAACACACGTTACAGCAGTAGATTGGGGGATTGACAGGACTTCTGCAAACTCCTTATTAGTAACAACAGCAACATCACGCATAGCCTCCAACCTTGATGACAGTCCTTTGTCATTAATGTTGTTTAGTAATGGGCAATCCAGAATACCTGTGATGGACACACCAAGCAATCGCTCCTCTTCTGTGTTCTTCTGCCACACCTTCCTCAGATAGGGGAAGTCTGTAAGTGTAGATTGAAAAGTTCCAAGGATGGATGCAAGGCGCACCTTACGTTTAAGACTCTCCTCATCATCATCTGCCCTAGCAACAATTTCAGTTAGGTTACAGAATTGATATGGACGCAAGATGATTTCAGAACATGGATTAGTGCCGAACTAATGGTCTGCATCCCTACGACCATTCTTCTGAACGGTAGACTTAGCAGCAGCCCTTGAGAAAATTCCACGTTCACCGCTGAAAGACTGATAGAGGGACAACCACTCAGCCATAAACTCACCTACTGTAGGCTTCTCGTTGTAACTTGCGCTATTGTTTGCAAGGGCTCGTTGTCCTTCTCGCTCCCACCACTGTCCAGCTTTGGCATGCCGCATCCTATCATCTGACAAATCACTTAGGCTAATCATTGCACTTCGACGTACCCCACCAACAACCACGACTTCTCCAATCTTGCACATAATGTCATGGCATTCCAAACTAGTAAGCTTTCGACCTGCCGCACCTTTAAATTTATTAGTAACAAACTCAAAGAGTTCAGTGAGTGGCTTTGGCCCACTAGCTCTACCGCCAAAGGTTTTGAGACGTGCCCCGGCTGGACGTACTTTGGATACATCCCACTTAGGAATTTCACCCGAATATAATAGGGCAATGAGTTGACGTAAACTTTTTGCCCAACCTGCTTTACTATCAGACACAACGATAGTAGTTGCACTCTCAAATAACTGAGCAGGGACTTCAGGAAGTTTGTTAACATACTTACTCTCCACACTAAAGCCTACGCCAGTACCGCAAAGGAGAATGTACATGGCTTCATCAAATGATTTAACATCATCCACAGGTAGGTATGAGCAATTATACCCTGCTGTATTATCACGATCTAAAGCATCACCAGCAGTCATCATGGCTCGCATAGATGGCATAAGGTCTAGGTTATGAATTGCATCATGCAACTCTTTGTACAACTCTTGAGGGATAAGATACCCATGCTTGTCATCAAGTTGTTTCTTGATGAATGACATGTACCTATCCACTGTTTCATGCCAATGCTCACGCCGACACTTATCGTCTAAGAACCTACTATACCTACTCTTAGCGATGAACGTTTCATACACACCCATTTTACTCATCTTCTGCTTCCTCATTGTAAATAGCAATTTCAATAATACCTAAATAAATAGTGACGTATACACCTTTAACTGGGGTTAGGTCAAACCCTAGTGCAAATCCTGTTATGAATCTAACCGATACACCAACATATCTATTCTCGTTTTGCATTTTTCTCTTCCTTAGTTTTTACTAAATGACATTTCTTACATAACACTTGTAAATTTTCCACCTCACAATACATCCGTTCTATATACACATCCCAAGATACAAAACCAGTAGCAGGGTCTACTACTGGCTCAATGTGATCTACCTGTACATTAGAGGAGGGATAGTTTTTGTTGCATTTAGCACACTTGTAATGAAGTGCTAATCTACCTGTAGCCTTATTAGTTTTCTTCCCTACGCTTGCACTAGCCAATGCCTTCCACTTAGGTTGCCATCGACGCATGCCACCACGTAGGGCACTAATGATGAAACTTCTGTAGCGCCCTTCTGTCCATGTCCCTCCATTCCTAACCTTATCAGTCACTTTTCTTCTTGCTAGATTTCTTAGCAGGAGCTAGGTCAACCCCATACCATTTAGCAACCGTAACAAGTGCATCTTTCATTTGAAGCAGTTGCTTCATATCCTCATCTTTATCGGTAGAAAAGACAGACATAAATTTCATGGTGTTACTCTCATAGTCTTTAAGGTAGCGCACCATCTCATCATAGCTATTCTGCAATGATGCTGTAGTGATTTCCAACATACTATCCCCATCTACTTCCACTTTAAAAGTAAAGTTCTTCATAAATACTCCTATATTATTTAACTACACTAGTAATAGTAAGTTCTTTCTTCTTTATCTCAGCTAATTCTTCTTCGATTAAAGCGTTAGTTCCTACCCACCAAAAAAGTAACACGACTAGCCACATGTAACCTCCTATTTTAAATTCAACCACAAACCCACTTGTGCAAATGCATACCCTGTCCATATCATGCCGTTACTAGTATCACCTTTAACCCATTGAAGGAATCCTACTAACAGATAGCCAATGCCTGTTGCACCCACTATGATTTGTTCTATATTCATTTATCCCCTCTCAATGCTTCGAACACAGATGGGAAACATTTAGCTAACTCCTCTTCAATTTTATTTGCTATGTCCCTATGTTCCTTCTGTGTACTTGCATCTTTACGCACATCTAGATAGTGTATCCAATTACGTAACGTCCCTTTCATGTACATTCTACTACAAGTTAAGCCTTCTGGCAACACCTTACGTGCAACTTCTTTAGCCACACCATGTTTTAACGCTTGACCATATATCGATCTAGCTCTAGACACTAGGTCTATTTGCATTGTACACCACCACTTAGCAAGTTCTATGTCTTCATTGGTAAGGGAGTTCTGCCTATTCTTCGTATCCTGTAGCCTAGCTTCAGATATGTCGAATGACTGCACCTCTGCATATCGTTGACTAAACTCTTGGAAATAGAAACTCCTATGACGTAGCATCTGTCTAGCTATATCCCTAGTTGTCTCTATCTCAAAGCATGCATCAACCATATCCAGTGGACTCCAATGCTTGTGCTTGATTAGATATTTGACCAGCTTACCAGCAGTCTCAGTGTTATACTGATTACTTGGGTTTGAAACTCTTGCCATATAAGCTATTAGATTCTCCCCGTCCGGAGTAGCCCAAACTAATTTTGCCCTCTGTAAACTCATCTACTTCTACCTGCCAATCTCTGTTTTGCTCGTTACTAATAATGACACTCTTCCTACTCCTCCCACTCATCTCCAATTCCATCGTCTTCCGACTCATCGTCTTCCTGTTCTTCTTCAGAGTAGTCATATGCTTCCATAAATTTGTTGTAGTTTGCAACCAATATGTCAGGTAGTAGTTTCACCATATCCTCTACAGTTAAGCCTAGTGCAACAGTAAGCTCACCTGCGTCATCAAAGTTCTCCTCTACGAAACGTCGTACAGCAAGTAGCTTGTCATTATACGTTGCCATACTTCCTCCCGAGATAGTCAATGGACAGAAACATCTCGTCAAAGTGTCCGTCGCTAACCTCGTTCATCACCAACAATCCACGCCAATGTCTGTTGCTTAGCTGATCCATGTAGCTTTCATCGTGAAGATAATAACTCCCCACAATAATACTAGTAATAGATTTGCCATCAGCTCTTTTGCCATAAGAAACTTGTTTGCCTTGCTGATGACCAGCAACACATGACATATGTAGCTTATTGATAATAGCTGTAGAACTAGCAGCAGGTCTTCCCATTGCACCCACAGGCCAATAATGATTGAAGCCAACGCCATTAATGAAAACTGGATGTAAGAAGTCATGTACTTCCCAATCTTTTTCATAGCCCAAATCCTTTGTAGAGATAAGACCCTCAAGTGTAGGATTGTTGTTAACTGCTCTATCAATGCGATTTTCATGGTTCCCCAATAACATCACCATACGTGGTTTATAAACTTTATGCTTGTTAGCCTTCTGTGTCTGCTGTAGTGAACGCAGTGGCTCTAGCATCTCTTTCATTGCTTTCTTAGACACCTCCACATCGTTCTTATACCGCAATCCTTCAAAGTATTTGCTACCTTTAATGTCATGCGAAGATAGTGACGGCATGTCTGCGAAGTCACCAAGGTTCACCACTACGTCAGGGCGATATTCACAGATGGCTTTACCTACCCAAGGTAGATGCTCTCGTGACACACCATCTTTAACCTGCACATCAGGGATTACTAATATTCTCATTTCACTCCTCAATTACTAGATAGGCTCTAACGATGTTGTGCATGATGATGCCGTCGTTACCTCTGGTAGCTAACAACTCGTTACTCTTAGTTGCACTCTCTTCAGTGATGTACAACTTAGGGGTGGTAGTGTTCTGTGTACACACAAATAACCCTGAGTTAACGTGCTGTAATACATACCCTTCCTTAATTACTTTCATTGGTTATCTCCAACACTCTAGGAACATCAACAACCTCCACTAGGAATTCAGGCCCACTAGAATACAAGAATGTACGCATCTCAGGCCAACACTCCTTCTTAAAAGAACAATAGGAACAACTGGTACACAGTTTCTTATTCTTACTTGTCTTACTAGCAGGTACGCTGTCTAGGCGTGGGATGGAATCAGGTGTCTCCATACTCACTGTCTCAACTGCATGTTCTGCTTGCATCTTGAACAGACTCTTATTAACCTCAATAGGGTAGTAGTTAACGTGCCCTAACTCCTTCTGAATAGTAAGAAAACCAGCATTATTAGTATTAGTAGCAGCAGCATATCCGTTCAACTGTTGATAGTAACCAAAAGGATCATCGACTAAGCCATTCTTAAACTTCTCCTCAGAATATTTAGTAACACTCTTAACATCGACAACACACCCATCAATCATGGCATCAATGCGCCCTCGCACTATCCAGCCATTACCAATGTCATATGTAACCCTCTCTTGCTTCATCTCAACTGTATGTCCCGCATCCTCTGCTACATTCAGTACCAACTCCTCCAGTATATCACCATAAAAGAATTTGAGCAAGGATTTCCCATCGGGCTTGTCAGCTACAGCAGGTGTGTTATACCTATACCATAACCTACGCGGGCAAGGATCACCAATTTCACTGAAATATAGCACCTTGCTCTCACGTTCCTTGTCCTTCGGGTCAAACCATTTGCCGTAGCTAACATCCACCTTGTTGTTACTAGTAGCGGGAGGTGTACTCCCGGCAACAACACTGTAGATGTCATCTACTAATGTGTCGATAGTTTTCATTCAGCAGCCATCTCCTCTGCACGTTCTACATCCAAATCCCCACAAGAGTATGCCTCGAACTTACGTGCCATGTTTATGATTTTGTCAGCCAAGTCATCAAAGTTAACAGAGCTTTTCTTATCCGCAAACATGTTAGTAACATCCACGACTGCTTTAGTAGCATTAGTGATGGAATTCTGCCGTACAATAGCTCGATCACCATGCAACGGAGGGATAGGAAACACCTTCGCAGGAGGCCCATAGGACGGCTTAGATGGGCTTGTAGGCGCACTAACAGGAGGGGCAGCACCACCCCCCTTAGCAATGGTACGTAGCGATTTAAGGTCAATGTTCTTGCCATAAGAATTCTCTGTAAATTGAAAGTCTACTTCATCGCCAATGGCGAACATAGGTTCCTTAAATCCATAGCTAAACCACTCACCACTAGCGAGCACACTGTAAGCAGGTTTCTTGCCAAAGCGTGTGGTAACTTCTTTACTAGTAATTTTCTCAATAATGTAACTCATACTGTTAATTCCTTTTTGTCTTGCCAGTTAATACCAGATTCTACACCGACACCTAGTCGGCATGGAAAGTCAATGTTAAAGATGGATTTTAAATATCGTGGTGCATCCTCCAATGTTTGTTTCGCTATTATAGCACATAAATTCAATTTGTCAAGGGGTGTGTCAATGATGACACTATCGTGTACGGTCATTACTAACTTAGCATCTGATGACAGTCCTTCCTCTTCTAGTCTACGCAACAAAATACCAACCATCATAGGTACTACATCACCTGTAGCAAACCCTTGGATGGGCCAATTCTTCAACTCAGTAGGTGAGAATGTATCCTTACCTAACCTATCGTTATAATATTTAGAAAACAGATAGTGTCTACCTGTAGGTGATACGTGGTAGTAGGAATACTGTGGCCCTTTCACATCCTCTGTGTAATGAACTACAGCATTATCCTCTGCCATCTTCACAATGTTTTCGTGATATTTCTTAACTCCTTTATACCGATTGTAGAATGTATCAATGAATTTCTTAGCTGTCTTTCTATCGCATCCACTTTGAGCCATAAGTGTAGCAACTCCTCCTCCGTAGACCAATAGGAAGCTGAATCGCTTAAACGGTTTCCTCTCAGAATCGGTAGGGTATCTTCCATACATTTCCTTATACAATTCTCTGTGCATGTCTCTGCCATTATTAATATCCTCAATCAATTGCTTATCGTCGGATAAATAGGCTAATGCAACCATCTCTAGTTGGCTATAGTCTAACTCTAGAATGTGCCCATCTGTATGCCTACTAACATAGGCACGTTTAACATCACCTGTATCTGTTTGATTTTGCAAATTAGGATTGGTAGATGAGAGCCTACCTGTCTTAGTTGCACAATGATTCAGATTAGGATAGATGTTACCGTCAGGGAATCTAAGGGATAGAAGCCCTTCGTAATAGGTATCCTTAATCTTAGAACATTCACGTATTCTCAACAAGTGTTTAGCAACTACATCTCCTTTGTCTTCCAATTGTTTCAACACTGCGTCATCAGTAGAATAATAACCACTCTTACCTACAGTACCGATAGGTGAGTATTTACCCTCCACTTCACGCACCTTCTCTACATTCTTATACTTGTCATTACCATTCTTATACTTACCAACCAACTCCCTCTCTACATACTTCTCCTTTCCACCAAAGAAATACAACGACAACTGCTTAGGACTAGCTGTATCTAAGTCAGACACTTCATGCTCAACTGCTTTCTGATGCATGTGCAATGTGTGTGCATACAACCTCTTCTGGTCTTCCACATATTGCCAATCAACTTTCATACCATTCCTATTCATCTCGATGGTTGAACGCAATGCATCCATCTGTGTGAACATTAACGGCAACAACTCATACTTCTCTGCTTCTTCCCATTGACGCTTAAAAATAGCGGCTGTATTGCGTACGTCACCTTCAAGGTATTTCAACAATTCTCTAGACGGAATCTCTGGAGTATCCACACCTGATTTCCAATAGGCTTTAATCTCATCGTTCTTAACAGCATCAGCACCAACATACTCAATGGTCAACTCATCTAACGATGCATACAATTGCCTCTGTGAGGACAGGATGTAGGCGGCTAGTTGTGTATCCCAAATACGTGGCAACTTGTTACTAGTATTACGATAGACATACAGCAAATCGAACTTAACGTTGTGACCTATGACAAGAGATGATTCATCACACACCTTCCTAATTATACCCGCATCAACACCCTCCTTCTTGTAGTGATCGAAATACTTGCCATTAACTTCCATCCACCCAGCAGCTACGATGTAGTTACCTAGCCACATTGGATTGGCTTTATTGTTGCCTACTGGACAACGGATAGTTGTTTCTAAGTCAAGAACAATGTTCATTTTACAGTCCACTTACTCTTAAATCTAGCTTTAGCAGGTTCTATTTCTAGCTCAAATGCACCATGTCTATGTGCCTCAATGGTTTCACTACCTCCAAACAGTTTGTTCTTAGGTACATGTAGAAACCTCTTCAGGTCTTCACCTGCTTCATTACTCTTACCAATTGTAACTATGGCATCAGCTTCACCAATCTTGTCTGTCTTACTCCCTCGTAGTTGGTTCATGTGAATCCACTTCTCACCTTCACCAGTACCATCCACTTGAGAAATGGCAATGACAGGACAATATTCTTTAGCTAAGTCTCGTGCCCACTCATACAATTGACCAATTCGTAAGTCCTCCCTATCTTGTTTGAATCCATCCACCTTATCTAACTGGTCAAAGATGATGAGTCCGGGCTTGAACTCTTTGAATAGAGATGCAATCTTATTGACGCTACGTATACCGCTATCATCATCTAACACCAGAAACCTATTGCCACCGTTACTAATAAACCCTTCTTCGTAATAGGTAGTGTTGCTAAGCAACTCACCTGTTGTCACACCGTGAAATGCTTGTATCACACGCATCATCACTTTGTTACTAGCTTCCTCATTGTTAATCCAAATTACATGCTCATCCTCCTTCAATTGTGTAAGCATATGGCTTGCCTCACTAGCCGTGAATGTTGTCTTCCCTGTCTCTGGTCTAGCAGCAATGATGATGAAGTCACCTTTACGCAATGGGCCTAGCGATACACGCAACTCTTTCAACCTCCAATCCAAACCACCTGTTGATACAACTTCAGAAATGTACGACAAACTAGGATTAACGAATACATCTTCCTTCTCTACACTAGCACCAATCTCCTTCTTATACTCATTCAACAACGGCTCAATGGCAGATAGCTCACCTCCAATTCCCATGCCCACCTTCAAGCACACATCATAGATACGTGTAGCATAGTCAACCTCAATTAGCTTAGCCAACAAATCCTTTGTGATGGGTGTTGGTTTGTCTAATGCGTCCTTCAGATTGTCAAATGCCATCTCATACGCTGATGGGTTAGATAGCTTCTTACCCTTAACGATTGAAAAGAATGTTCTAAACTCTGCGTAATCCATCTCCTCCCTAGTAGGATTGTTTGTCCAATACTCACCTAACACATTGAACAAATCCAACGTTATCTTAGAAACATTATGCTTCTTAACGTGGTCTTTGAATCTATGGTAGGCATCTTTCTTACTAGTAACAACTAGCAAGTCAATGTCGTAACTCATTCTTCAACTCCGAAATGTTGTTTGATTCGTTCGTTCATAACTCTGATTCTACAATGTCAATGTGTCCTTCAAAATGGTAACCACTTGCCCTAAGGAACTTTTCAAACATTTCAATCATCTCCATAAGTGTTGCCTGACCATTCATCGTCATTTCAATTTTTTGTAAATCAACTTCTCGAATAAATTTAAAAGTGCCAAAATCATTCAGTTGTTTCATTTGTTTCACCTAGAATCTTTTTTGCATAATCCATGATAGCCACACCGACAAAATCATTAAATGACATATCACGCTCCTGAGCCATAATCATGAGTCTAAGTAATTCTTCGTCTGACAATTCAATTGGTATAGTTACACGAGTATCATAATCTTCACCGTTCATAATGGCAATAGTTTTCTGAATAAAGTCATCGTCAGATTCTAGACCCACAAACTTTACATCATCATATGCAACATTGTCATCACAGAATTTATCCACCATGCGGCGATATGCACGATTATTTAAATAATCACAAATTTCTACAAGATGTACATTTTGTGTTTTAGTATTGAACACAATGTTTGTACTGTATCCCATGTGGTCGCCGTTCCAATAAGTGAGACTATACATATCCGGCTCACCACAATGCCAGTCACTACCTTCAGTAATTTTATAATCAACTAACTCCATCCATTTTTTAAGTGTAATCATCATTCAGCTCCTTAACACCCATCCATTTATTTTCTTCACCCCCATCATAATCTGGGTGCAACTTCTTAGCTTCCTCAATTCCTGCTTTAAGGGCAGTCATAATGCCAAGTCGTGTCAGTGCATCTAACGCCTCTTGCGGGAAGTCAAATTGATACACCGCACTACCATCCTCATTCTCTCTAACCAATGTTACATCTGCAATCATCATAACTCCATAATGCTTAAGTCGTTAATAAAAAAATCTTTTGGTTGTTTGTTAAACATCGATGTGATGTTAGGCAATGTCACAGACAACTCACGCAATAGCGATAGTGCCGCTTTGTGCCCTGCTTTATCATCATCCAACCATACTAGTATTCGTTTATGTCTGTAATGTTGTAACACCTCCAATGCTTTAGCATCCAACTTTGTACCAAGCAAACACAATGCAGGATATCCAGCTTCATTCAACTTGTAACTACTAAGCAAATCCTCCACTAACACAATGGGACAATCCTCATCCAACAATGTGATGTTCTCAATCATGCTATATCCATTGGATACGAACGACAAATACTTAGGGTTGCCACTATACTGCCTGATTTGATAGCCTGACATACCTGTATTGCTATACGTAGGTAGGACAATGCCACCATCAACCTCCACTATACCATACTTCCTACACAACACATCGTCAAACTCATATTGAGCCAACCAGAACTGACCTTCCAACCTGAATGTATCATACTTTGTGTTCTTTGTCAAGTCCTCATATGTTGTTTTCTTGCTACTCTCCTTCACCTTGAACTCAGGTCTACGCATAGATTGTAGCTCATTGGATACGTAATAGCCACTATCCCCACAATTATAGCAATGCCAAATGTACATCCCATCAACTCTTTTTACAGAGAGTCTACCACGCCAATCAGTACCACTAGGACAATCGGAATGGTTGTACGAACGTTGCTCATCCACCTCCATATCTTGATAGTCAGAAGCATTATTAGTAATAACGTTTAATGCCTCAGTGCCTTTGTGTATGGTCATTTCTCTTCCTTATCGTAGAAATAAGATTTAATTACATCCGCACAATCATATGCCGCATTGCTACCAAATTGTGAGAAACGTAACAAGAACACACCTTGATCTTCGCACAATGATATGCATTTGTCAACAATGGCAGAAGCAAACTTCTCCCTGTCAAACCGTACACCGTCAAGTCGTGGATCAGAACAATCCACAACAAATTCCTTCCATCTATTATTCATGCACCACCTCGCTAATGACAGACCTTAACATCACGCAAACACCTTGCTGTACAACTCTTGTACACTCTTAGCATCGTCAGGTGTCAACTTCTCTAGGAAGCTAACTTGCAATGCATACGCCACATTGTAACGCTGTTGCTTACGTGCCCAATTAATCAGGGTACGTGGCGACATTGTTAACCCTATGTTACCACTCTCATACGCATTACGTACCAACGATGCGAACCTCACCATATCAGAAGCAATGGAGCCAGGCACATTACTCTTACTAGTAATGACATTCACCTCATGCTTAGCAGACAGATAGCTTAGGCGAATAGTATTGGTGAACCTATCAATGGTAGCCGTGTTCTGTACGCCTACACCAGAGAACGCACCACTAGTATCACCTTGACCAACTGTATTACCTGCAAACACAAGCCTAAAATCCTTATGCGGATTTACTGTTCTATCCTCACTAGTGCCTGGTTTCTCTTTGAGGTAGAGGTAGCCACCATCTTCCAATAGGTTCTGCATCCCCATAGCAATCTCAGGTGACATCAACTCCCACTCATCAACTAGGCACACAGCACCATAATTAGCCGCTTCTGTTACAGCACCATCCTCCCACACAGTAGCACCACCACGCACCACCAGTGTACCGAATAACGATGCACTCTCCACATCACCAGACATGTTGATGCGAATGAATGGACGGTTCAACTTGGCGCATACATACTTCACCAAGCTACTCTTACCGCTACCAGTAGGGCCAGTAACCAGAGTCTTATCACCATCTGTGATACCTGCTACTAGTAATGCGGCTTCATTTTGTTGCACTACATAGTCAGGGTCAATGGATGGTACAAGACGTGCCACATCAGAATTGGTAGATGTTGGTAGTACATTAATACCAAAGTCACCGAACGTAGGCTTGTAGCCAAACACAGAGCTAAACCACACCTGCCCGTCTGCCAATGTAGATGGCGGTTTAACTTCAGGTGCTGTTGCTTCAGGTACATCTTTGGGAGTCTTACCCAAATGTTGAGCAATAGCCTTAGCCACTCGGTCATTCAATGCCGCTGTTGTCATGTCAAATACTCCTATCGATGATTGACAAAATTGTTGATGATAACCTATCTAAACTACCTACGAACACGTTCTTAGTGTACAACCTTTCGACATTTCTGTCAAGTATCCCTACACCGTATACGTCTATTCCCAACTTCTCAGCATGGTCAATGGTGCGCTTAGTGTACGCATCAATATCACCTGCATGATCCCTACCTGCTGGACTACCATCAGACAATACTAGTAACACCTTACGATGTTCTTTGCGTTGCATGAGTCTATGCGTAGCATACGCAATGGCATCACCATCGCTATTCTGCCATAGTCCACCACTAACTATGTTAAACCTATCTACCAACTCCTTCTGTGAGACATTCTCACCAAACTCATTGAATAGCCACACAATAGGGTCTTCCTTCTTATCATACACATTGGTGAATCCATAGATGGAATGTGCAATGTTCAGAGGTTTCAATGCTTGCGATAGTGCTCCTGCACCTGCACATGCCATGTCAAACTTCATACCACTCATACTACCACTACAATCCACCAATAGACACACCGCTGTATCTGTTGTGTCACTCGCAACCTTAGTGCGAAACACTCTCTCAGATATCTTATCGTTACCACTAATCAACCTATGCAAACTACCATTGTGTAGCTTACCTTTCTTCTTACCATACTCATATCTATCCATGCTACGTGTCTGCAACTTGATACGCAACTTGTTAGCCATTGGTCTAGCATTACTAGTAATGTATCTGTTCACATCATTACGTCGCAGACAACCATTACCCAAACCTTTTTTAACAATGGTAGGGATAGGTTTGTCAAAGCCACAGATAACATAGTCTTTCGGGTTAGGAATTGAGTACGCACCTCTCTTAGGCTTATCCATCACCATATGTATGCCTGTTCTACTAGGCTTATGCTCATGCCCAATAGCTTCCCTCAGCTTACGTACAGTTATGATGCGGTCTTTACCATCATCCTCAGCCTGTTCCTCACCATCCCCATCACTACCCTCACCACTACCACTACCACTACCTCCACCATCCTCACTATCTTTATAGTCAGCGGGGTCTTGCTCATACAAGTCAGCAAGAATACGCTCGGCTAAGCCCATGACAGACCTTGCGTCACCATTCTGACGCATGTCCACCAACTCCTCATCATACTTGGATAGCTTCTCCAATCGTCCAACTCCAACCTCATCTAGGTAGGTAGCCATTTGATGCATAGCTTCGGTAGATGAATCAATCCAATTACGCAATGATGCATCCCATACGAATAGTGGTAGTGTTAACAATTGTTCTTTTTGTAACTCTCCATCTTTACTCTCACTCCTACCACGTACATCTTCAGCATACAGATACCAAAAAGCGTTACTAATAGCAACATCACCTCGATACTCCTTATCATTACGATAGTCAATGCGATGGTCTTCCAGTAGATTGTTGATGAGAGCAAGCAATCCAGTAGGTTTAACCTCATTCAAATAGTTAAAGTCACTATGCACTACATGGCTTGTCTCATGCTTTACAAAGTAACGCATACGTTTCATCCATTCATCACTAGTGCTACTAGTAATGGCAGGTAGCCACATTGTACGTCCATCTGTGCGTGGTGTAGATGTTGCATCATCCCATTGCACAGACACACCTGCATTTTTAGCACATGCAGATACGTATGTTTCGAATTGTTGAACATCTAAATAACTAGTCATTACATCACCTTTGTTACATCTGGATAGGCATAGGTTACAAATATCCTATTGAACTCCTCGTCTAGCCAACTCTCCTCATCAACTACACCCTTGTCTCTACGTATAGATTCTAAAAGCAAATCATCTTTGAACGCTTCAAATTCCTCATCAGTATTCAATTCAATATACCTGCTTAGCTTTTCTATTTTCTTACCCATATTACCTCCAAAGTACATCAAAGAAACCTGCCACCGCTACTAGGAATAAAACAAACATTACTAGTAACACAACAGCATCTGCCCACATCTGTTCTTTCCTCATTGGACAATCCTTCCCTTGTCTACAATCTCCATTGCAACATTTCATTTTATCAACCATGATGGCATACTCCTACGTGTATATGTTAAGAATGAACGCTTTGCACCCATGTAATAGTTACGATAGGATGTTACAGCATCGTCTGTTTTGTACTCATCTGGCATAGCCAAAGCATAACATGTTTGTTCCACCTTGTCAATACCCTGTGGCGAATTAGCAACAACATACTTTAATCGTCTGTATGTTGCATGTTCCTTACCGTACCTAGTTGTGTATTCCATAGCCAATGCTACAAAATGTGTATACAACCAATCGTAGTTTGCTACACTAGCACCTGCCCACAATGTGCATGGATGTTTAGCATGCGTAGCTTTGTATAGCACTTCATCATCATTACCATGTTGGCGTTGAATAGTTGAGAGCATTTGTCCTGCTTCCAACACCATCTTAACAACATGTTTGTCACAATGATATTGTGCCGCAATTACAGGGTTATCATCTAATACAAAGATGTTCATTTTACCCTCACCTTACTAGTAACAAATCTTTTCTTTGCAGTAGATAGTGGCACGTAGCACACCCACCCATTTATGTATTGTCCACTAGTAAACCCCCCGTCTTTCAGTAGGTCATGCATTTCATGGAATGATTCTGTTCTAAACTGAAAATAAACAGACTCGCTGATTTTGATACGCTTATATTTCATTTGTTTTCCCCTGTTACTAGTAACAATCGTTTAGGTTTCTTCCTCTAATGTCTCGCAATACATCCATACCCCGTGGTCATAGCCACGCTGGTATGCGCTTCGTTCATCATCCGATTTGTTTTCAGGGGGACATGATGCCACTCTAAAGAACCCATCATCAACACCACGCTCAAAGGCGTGAATCAGGCTCCATGTTTCTTTGTTCACCATTTCATTCTCCTGTTACTAGTAATGTTTTACCCAATGTTCCCAATTTAAACGACAATGCATTGCACCGTGATTTAGTTGTGCGTGTAGGCCATTGACGCAATGTCTCGCTGTTAAATGTCAATGAGTTATCCGCATACGTAAACGTTGCAATGTGATTTCCATGTAGATAGACATCCGCATGTTCAGGCTTGAACGGCGAGCATTGCCTAAACCCAGAATCATATTCCACCCGTGTATTGCTACTACCCCACGTCTTACGCTTTGCAATAGCCAATATCATTTCCAATTCTATTTTACGCATGATGTTCTCCTGTTACTAATAACGCAATAATGAC
>Ga0070749_10001412_pt1 | contig 16264 bp, 25 predicted proteins | sample VirMetDEL_Nov_18_FD_75180 | JGI IMG/M metagenome (GOLD analysis project Ga0070749, IMG submission 75180) | Aqueous microbial communities from the Delaware River and Bay under freshwater to marine salinity gradient to study organic matter... | ecosystem: Environmental > Aquatic > Marine >...
AAGGCAATCGACGCCAAGGTTGCCACCTTTGGTGAAAGCCCCTCACGCAAGCCTGCGTCTGCACGCAAGTCACGCGTACACAATGAGCGCAAGCTCAAAGGCTTCATCACCACTGATGGCGCACCCATAACAGACGTGCTCGCGGATGCCAGCGCAACCGAGGTCAAAGCGTTTGTTGCCTTAGGCAATCACGCCAACCCACGCCCAAGCGGCAACTGCCCCAAGGGTTATCGCTTCCGTGGGAGCAACGCAATGCGCATGACCGTAGCCGCGCCAGCGAAGCCAACCAAAACCAAAACCAAAAAATCCAAGCCTACGCCTGCACACGAGGGCAAGGAGGAGTATGCGATCAACTTCAAGCATCGCGATACGCTCACCTTCGTATGCGCCCAGTTGCCCAAGGAGGCGCAAGAAGCCATCAAGCTCATCCGCGACATCGTGGACGAGCAGGATGAGGCAGTCGTCAAAATGGGCAAGCTCAAAGCGCCCGCAGACGCTGGCGAGGCAATCATCAACGTAGTTGCGCTCTAATACGCGCAACGCAAAAGGAGGAACACAACAATGCCACTACACAAAATGAGCGATCTAGCGTCCGCGTTTAGCCGCGGACTCAATGGTGAACCACTACAAGCCCCCAATGCGCCCATAGCGCCTTTGGGTGGCTTTCCATGCGATGTGAATCGCGCGGTCGAGGAGATGCATAGCAATGGCGCTCTCGCGCGCGCAGCCATGTATGAGGATGATGAACTCACCCCCGCGGAGCAAGAGCTCGTGCAAGAGGAGCTTGAGCAAACAACCTTCGCCTTCATGGAGGACGCGATCAATTCGCCTAGCGTGCATTACGCGCGAAAAGACCGCGTTTGGTACTCATGAACCTAAGCCCTAACGCCCAGCTGTTTTGGGGCGAGGTAAAACGCGATTGGAGGAAAATGCTCGAAAAGTGGGCGGAGGTGGAAACACCTCCCCCTCCTCCATCGCAGAGTTACAAGCAATGGTGGGATGAAAATGTCAACATACCACCTCCGCCACCGCCCATGCCACATAATCCGTATTTTGAGTATGAATGCGCGATGATGCACGCATGGATTGACAATCTCGACGAGCGATTAGATTCAATTGCACGTCCATACCGTAAAAGATAATCGAGATGCAAACTCGTAAAAACTGCACATACGAAATATGCCAAAATCAATAACCATAGAAACAGACCCATCCGAACTCGCTGCGCTACTGCAGACGAACAAGGATGTCAAAGATGCCCTCTTGAGTGTGCTTAAGGGCGCGAAAATAACCATGCCTGAATCAGAGGTAGCGCGTATATCGTCCAAGATTGAGTCCAAGATTGGCACTCGCGCGATGCCTTCCGCTCAGGAAATTGCAGATGCCGCACTTGCAAGCCTCGCGAAAAGGACAACGCCTACCGCTGTGAGCGCTGTGACGAAATCGAGACTAGCATCCAAGGCATCCTCATCTAGCGATCCCGTGATGAAGTTCCTATACGCGAACTGCGCGCCGGGATTGGAGCTAATACATGGCAAGCAAAATGTTCGCTTGCAAGGACCTGCGGGCTCTGCCAAAACCCACCGTGCTAGAGAGTTCGCGAATGAAGCGGGCTTCGACCATGTCATTGAGGTGCATTGTATGTCAGACATGGAACCACGCGACCTAATCGCAGGCCCCACGCCAGGCGAGCAAACAGATGGAGGCTTTCGCGCTCCATTCGTTGATGGCAAACTTGCAAAAGCTCAACGCCTAGCAGCTAAGGGCGAGACGGTTTGCATCATCCTTGACGAGCTTGGCAATATGCCCAAGAGCGCCAAGCAAGCGTTCCAATCATGGCTTAGCCCATTTGGCCCTCGTGGGAACGAGATGTGTAAGCTCATCACGGGTCGTGCCATAGAGGCAATGGATGCGGATGGTAACCTTCTCAAGCGTGGCGAAAAGGGGTATCACGAGCCATACATAGAGGAGATTGATGCACCATTCAAGAACATCACCATCATAGGTACGCAAAATGTAGGCGCGGAGTATGACTGCCCAGAGGATAGTCCTGCGATTGTTGCTCGCCTTATGGCATTCCATGTTGAGACAGATGCTAAGCTTGTGCGTACGGTGTGCGAGCCAATCATGACCTCAAGTTACAAATGGTCAGGCACTAACGCTAAATACGTAAGTAAATGCTTGCAAGCCTTACTCAAGGGCACGATTGATGCCAAAAATAAATCAATGCTAAATCGCGAAATTAGCCTTCGTGAGTTCCTTGTTGTATTAGCAAAGATATCGCACGTGAGTGATGACCTAGGGGCGATAATGACAAACCTAGTAGAAACCCTCAAATCCGATGGCATAAACACATGGTGTGTAGCTAACGGACATGATGGTCGCCCAATGAAAGAACAAATAGCAACATGGGTTGAGCTTGTCGACGCCCATTGCCCAATAACCGATAAATAATTATGACAACACCAATATCACCAAAGGTCTACGGTCTACGCAAGTGTGGCGTAAGACGCGTAGAAGACCAACATCGTTCACGCACCCTGCACGACCTTGATGCAGGCTCTAGCCTTACATGGGTAGATGATGGAGCAAACTCAACCGCCCATTGGCGTTTTGACGGCAAATCCCATCACATCCAAGTTAATCGCGAGATTGTTAGCCTCATTGATGCGCCCACTGCGTTAATAAGGAAAGAGCATAAGCGCCAAGAGATGCAATTCGTGAAAAGTGTACACAATCACGAGGTGGCTCATGCATTGTACACGAGTCGTGACTTCAAGGGCGTGAACCAAATGTGCAAGGACAATGACTTGTCGTTCTCAGACTTCAACCTCTTCGAGGATGCACGTATTGAGGGTATATTCCGCCAGCGTAGACCATTCAAGGTCTCCAAGAAGTTGGATATAAACCATGAAGGCTCTTTTGCTATCGAGCCCATGACATACGGTGTTCGCAAGTTTGAATGGATGAAGTGGAATGCATTCGACTTCGATAGCCCGCGCAATATGCTCCTCAACTTCATTAAGGCAGAGGGTACAAAAAAGCATCTTGATGCTTTGCGTGACCAATTCAATGCGCGCGCCGACTTCACGATAACAGGTGACCCCGCGATTGATGGTGCTTGTGGTGCTAAAACTCGCGTGTCGCCAGATAAAAGTGCGTTTACGGGCTCAGATGGTAAGCGTTATGGATTTGATTGGTTCTTATCCATATGGCGTGATGTTGCGGGTAGGCGTGCGGAGCATCGCTATCCAACCACAGAGCATCTACTAAGAATAATAAAGTACTTCAATAAAATATTCCCTGCACCAGCGGGCGGCGAGGGAATCAAAGGTATTGGTGGTACAGACTATGGGGAATCAGCAAAGCGCGCAGGTGAGGTCGTGCACGAGCCTGGGGGCTCAGGTTCACCTGCGAGCGTACCACCACCACCACCACCTGAAAAACCAAAGCCCACCATTGATAACTATCGCGACCACACGGTTGATAAAAAGCGTAGCGAGCCCGATGAGGCTAGAGAAAAAATCAAGGAAAGCATGGGCGATAGAGCGAGCCTATACTTCGATTGGGATTGATAGAAAGGAAAAATATGCCAAAACCACTAGATAACAACATACTCAAGCAATCCATACTCCCGTTTAGGCAGGCACTGCAAGGCGGGGTGAGTAAACGACTTACTTGGAAGTCGGGTAGGTTTAGCACCAAAGCATATGCGAGGTGCAACACCAACAATGGATTGTTTATACGAAATAACACAACGGATAAGGGTAAGCCCAAGATTGCTCTTATCGTAGATTGCTCAGGATCAATGAGTGGTAGACCAATATACTATGCGGCGCATTTGTGCTACATACTCAATGTATTGCATCGCTCAAACAATATTGACGCAAAAATATTCTGCTCGGGATCAGCTAATGGTTCTTTCAAAGTTCCGCTCCCTGTGCCCGACGAGATGTGGCAATACCTACAAGCGGAGCATGGGACGGAGTATCTATCCCAAACATTCAAAGCCCATCGACAAGAGATTGTTGATTGCGACCTTGTTGCGTGTTACACGGATGCGGATATATCCGACAAAGACCTCAAGCCAAGCCTATGGCGCTCACATGGTCAATCATGTGTAGGCTTATATTGCGGTTATAGAGGTCAAGCTGAAGTAATGCGTAGATACTTCGATCACTCAATTGCGCGAACTGATGTGCGTAATTTGTTCCTAGATTATCTACGACTTGTTAAACGCCTAATGGGAGGACAATAATGATAAACTACATGACAGATAAAATTCGCATCCCCGATATGGTGGATGAGAGTAAAAAAATACCAATACGTGACTACATACGAAAGTATCGTGGCTTCAAAGTACGAGACATCGGAGATAAGCCCTTTGATGATTACGGTGTACTTAGATGCGAGCTCATGATGGTTGTTACTAGGATCGTTCGCAATTGGGGTAAAAGTGCAACCAAAGTACACGAGTGGGAAAGACGTATAGCGTCCATAATGGGTTACCTTACCTATCAAGAAGACGATTGGGGGGATCACGAAATTGAGATGATTCTTGATGAGGATTCTCCCAACTATGGGTCAACCGAAATAGAACGTATAAACGCATACAAGGTTTGGGACTTGAGGTGGTTAGATAATCGCGAGATGCTCACGGGTTCAAGCTCACGCCAATGTGATTGGGTTCAGTTGTGGCGTTCTATGCAATGGGACGCTCTACGCTCAGTGTTATTTGCTGACTCGCGTATAGACGAGAAAGACCTTTTTGGCGCTTGTCGCTCAGAAGGTGGCTTGAATGTACAAAGCAATCCACTAGCGTTCTTAAATACCATACGATTGTATGGCTATGTATGCCCAACCAATGGTAAAATTGCGTGTGCGGAGAAGCCATTAACGCTTCAAGAATCAATCGAGAGTGCATTGAGAAGGCTTCAAGGTAATGTTGGTAAATATCGCAAAGTTAAATGCAATGAACTACAACCTAGAATATTCCAGCGTTATCCAACCGTGAATCAATTCGATTCATGGATTGATTTGATTAAGCAAAAGGAATCAGAGGTCGTGAAAGGTTGCAATTATGACTTGAGGATTACAACTCGCAAATTCAATAACCAATGCGGTGCGGAAATAACACGATTATTCCTTAGGCATGGCGTGTCACCGAGACAAAGACTAAAATTTGTTACGGAGTTTGACAAACCAACCATCGCCCTACAACACGTCTCGCAGGTTTTACTAAAAAGCGATCCACTTAAAGCAACCAAGGCAAAGTCTACGAATGAAGCGATCGAGGACTACCAAGAGTTCCTTGATTGGATTGAAGCTTGCTACGATGCGAGTTGTTTGTATGAGGAAAAACATGGTTCTCCCATTCTTGAGTGGACGGATAAATTCAAGATGGAAAAACATGAGAATATAATCACAGGCGAGGTGAGCTACACACTGCCCTCTACGCCTATCATATACGATATGGAAGCATTCAAGGAAGTACTTATGTTGATTTACATAGCTTGCTTCACGAACCTAACCGACGTTAGCCATCTACATGAGTTCAAGGAAAATGAAAATTGGTTACCACGGACTCTCGACGAACCCGATTTGCCAAACATGGCGGCATATTTGATATGCTCACATCGTGGCAATCATTCACATGGTGGTCATCGTATGCGCTTAAGCTCTGAATGGCACGAGCCAAATGGATGGTCAAAACACCTTGGACCTATGTCTATATTATACATACAAGCGAAGTTCTACGCGGAAGACATCATAGACGATCTAAAACACCTAAACCTAATTGAAGAATATGAAATTACATTTGACAATGTATAAGTTCGCACTAATGGCGCGATTCACAATAACAAAATTACCCAATCAAATTTTGTACCTATGGCGTACATCAAGCGATTGGGCTAACGCTAAAATAAGGAGAAATAAAAATGGAAGAAAGTAAACCCAAGCATGGTGGGTACACGATTGTGTGCGTAGACCCACTAGACCTAGCATTACAACAAACGATAGGCATCTTCGAGACACAGGAAGATGCGGTATTCTATGCAGAAAATGATCGTGGATGCCAAAAGGATTGGCATTGGACGATTGTTGCAAATGAAAAACCCGAAGATGAGGAATCAGGTATCGAGGTTGCGCAAGCGAGGGAGGGTATTTTTGATGAAAGTTGATACAATGCCATTCTTCCCCATGCGACCAATGAGCTCATACGAGCTAACCATATCGTGTGACCACATATATCGACCAAAAGTTGATGGAGATAGGGTACTAATTGATACCTTTGCCAAGCAAGCATGGAATCGCCATGGTGACCCGTACTCAAAAGCCCACAAGTTACCTTGGGATGAGCTTGAGTACATTCGTAACTATGTACCAAAAACCGTCTTCCGACGGTATATTGATTGCGAGTTCCTTTGTAAGCACATGATTCACAAAGGTAAGATTGCGCTCATAGATTTTCCAGAGCGCGAACTAACATTCGAGGAGTCCATGCGAAAGATTGATGATGCCATAGCTATCCAATTAGGTAGCTTAACAAAATTAAGTGAAAACATTCTTATGCTACCATACTTCGACCCACTACACATACACACATGCGTACAAATTCAATATGAGAATTTACGCAGAGTCGCGCGTGCATGGATGGAGGAGTTCGATGAAACAACTCCATTCTACGAGGGCATGGTGTCCGTGCATAAGGACAGTATGTACAAGAAGACGTACAAGCCTAACCAACCCACGAACCTATGGATGAAATATAGGTTCTCAACAAAATAATCCAAAAGGAGGATAATGATATGCCAATCAAAAGAAAAACCAATAACGCACCTACGAGTGCAAAGAAAAGTAAATCCACAACCCCACACTATGCCGCAAAGGATTTGGGGTTAGATGCTAAAAAGCTCACCAAGCTCCACAAGAGTATTGGCGAGTTAAAAGCAGCTACGGATGCGATGAAAGATCACCCCATCAAAGGAGATGTACTAAGCAAAGCGCGTGAGCTTATTCTATCACGTCGAGCCACTAGCTTCTACATTGATTTAGGTGATGGTAAAAGCCTACTCATGAAACCCAATACGCGTCGTTATCCCTTGAATGACACAGCCGCGGAAGCGATCGAGCGTGTAATTGAGTTTGATGATGAAGAAAAACCCACGGGTTATGATGTGAGCGATTATTACCAAGAGTCACAAGAAATCAAACTAGATGCCGATAGCATTCATGATCGTTTAGGAGAGGATGAGTATGCAACCTTCCAGGCGGACCTGGCTGAGTTCTTAGCGAAAAGGAAGCTTGGCGATTGTTGGGAGATGTCATCCACGTTGACCGCAAAGCCCGACTTCTATCAAACCTCTAGGTTTGGGTTGCCATTGGAGATCAATCAAAAGATTGAGGAGATACAACCTCAAGTTATATCCATAACCGCAAAGCAGGAGATCCAAAATGATGACGATTAAACCCACTACGGATGTTAAGCCTAAGCGCAAACAAGAACTAGATACGAATGTGAACGTAGGCGTTACAAGCGTAAACCAACTCCAATTGAGCAATCCCCAATTAAACCTAATTGGGCGTGCGCTCACAGGGAATATGAAGGAGAGCGAAAGAGATATCGCTTATGAGCTTGCCATGAACATCATGGAGCAAAAAGCCAAGCACATGAAAAGTATTAACTCACAAGCCGAATCTATACTAGAACACCTAAAGGAGAATAAACCACAATGAATGAATACTACTACATAATACCCGTCGAGCTACAAGATCGAGTGCTTGGCGAAATTGAACTAACCGTATCCGCTGAATCTCGTCAAGATGCAGACAAAAAAGTGCGAGAGCTTTGCGAGACTCAAATAAAAGCCAACTTCAATAGTGAGCTCGTCCATTGCGAGCAAAACTTAGAGGAAGAGCTTATGCGTAATGATTGGAGAGCAATGTTATGAAGATACTCGTAGCCGCGGAAATAGCGCTCGCGCTAAGTATAGGCGCTTACAACGCTTACTTGTATTGGAAATCACAAACAAAAAAGGAGGAGAAAAATGAATCTCAAAGCAATAAGACTAAATCTAGGTATTACGCAAAAGCAAATGGCAAAATTCCTAGAGTTGAACTATAACACCTATATCTCATACGAGTATGGCAATAGAGAGCCATCTAAATTCGTATATGCCCACATAGAGAGATGCCTAGAAGGGCATCTTGCGTATGATATAGGCAGAGCTGCAGGCACGAAGGAGATAGGCGTCAATATTGGCGTCGCTCCTGTAAAGAAAAAAGCAAAAATGGTGCAATTTAGCCCACAAAAAATAAAGGAGAAAACAAATGCAAACATTCATAACAAGTCCTAACTTCAAGGCTACCGCAAAAGCACTAGACGATAAGCGTCTAGGTAAGCAACGCGTAGAAGCTATGCAAATAGAGAATACTCTAAGAGTGCTCAATCAAGGTATCCCCGCGTCACGTGCCATAGGCACGTCGCGTGGGTGGATATCGCACCCTGCTGTGCTTATGTGGCGTGGATTCGAGAAAATGCTAGGTGTTTACAAAAACGCGATGATTGATGAATGGATAGCGCGTGGATTCAAAAACACAATGAAGTTCTCAGAGGATACGAAGTTATACGCAATGCCTAGGTGGTACTCTAATGGAGAATTGCTTAATCGCGTAATTAACTCACATCGCGCTAACCTCGTGAGGAAAAATCCAGAGTTCTACTTACCTAGGTTTCCCGAGCAAGAGCAAGGTAACGAAGTTTCGTATTATTGGCCACGCCCTGCGATAGTGCTATAATTTGGTAGCGGTTTGGTAGCGGTCGAAGTTTTTATTTCGTTTTACGGGAGTTGATGGCACCCGATGGCACCCGATGGCACCCGCAATTAGACATAATCAACCCTATAATGGTACCTAATGGTACCCATAATGGTACCTAATGGTACCCGGAGTTCGTTATTCTTCGCTATCGCTTGATATACCGTGCTTTAAGCCGTCTATAAGGGCGATATTGATGTAATCTTCATCGGATGCTACCTCCTTGCCCCATTTAACAAGCATTTTGTGGATTTCATCTTCCATTTCCAAACCAAGCTTTACGTGCATCTCTTCTTCTTCAGAGACGATCTTAATGATTGGTAAGTCGTTTTTAGAGGGCGTCTTCTTCATCGGCTAAATCTCCCAAATGTGAATTCACTAAATCAGGATGGAATCCTATCGCCAATAAAGCATCTTTCATCATCTCTATAGCGTCGTGGATGTCCACCCCATCACTCTCAATAGTGACAGTTTTATTTTCTAGTTGCAGTATTATTTTCACAGCTCCGCTTTTGGCTAACAAATGCGCTCTCGCTCTCGCGCACGAAACAGAAATTATCAGGAACAATAAGTTTTTTTGTGGTAAATAAATCGACGAAGGCGGATGATTTGGATATTACAAGATCCGAGTAGTATATGGCGTCCATCGTTTTAATTGTTGTATCTATATCTTTGCCTATATATCTATCTATTATGCTAATATTAGAATTAAAAACCATATTTTTAATTAGTTCATAATATTTATTATCTCCAGTATCTGAACATATAATAATGTTTGTTTTTTGAGTTGCTATACTATTAATAAAACTAGGTAGTTTAGAAGGGTCAATGATGGGTCTTATTATTAATGTTTGATCAACTGCTTCACGAAGATGTACTGTGATATTATTTGATAGCTTATTAAAAGGATTTTGTTGTTGTGGTATATAACTAAATAAAGATTTAATAGATTCGGGTATAGGTTTTTTAAGCGAGGATATTAATTTAAAATCTTCCCTATTAATAGTTACAGCAAAAATTTTTTTACTTTGAATATTGGGATTTGCTAGTAATTTTTCTAGAGAGATATGTACAATATCATCTTTATCAATATCTATGTATTCTCCACGAAAAAATATTTCAATAAAATTTAGATCGAGACAATGATAATTTACATACTTAAGCTGATTACATACAACATATTGATATTCAGAACCCAGAATAGCTGATAACCTTTGAGTTGTAGTAACGTAATCCGCAAAACCAGAATTTCTAATTATTGTAAATTTTTTTATCTCTCGTAGCTCTGCATGAGCTTAATTAAAGTGTCAAAAAACCAAGAAAAGGCAGATACTGTAAATGGAAACAATGGGGATATGGCGACCCCTTGCCAAGTTTGCAAAAAAGAAACGATAACGCCTGCCCAAAATCCCGTACAAAGAGCACAGGAAAACATCTCCCCGACTCCTAGGGTTTTATCAAGAAACTGCCGTATTGGTCTAGTGGGCTTGCCATACATTAATATGGCGGTCAAACCCGCGCCCGCTAGTAAATCAATCACTAATTTCTAAAACACCAAGTGGGATCAACTACCCAGATTTTTTTTTCCATTTACGCGATCTAAGCGCTTTATGGAATCCTGGGTAAGATGTTGTAATGCTGGCGCAATAAGTTCGGCTTGAGATACAAGCATTTCCCCCACGGCTCCATCATCAAAGCGAATTTGGACTCGCTTCCCGTCCTCAGTTAATTTCATATCTGGGCAACCTTTGGCTCCACAGCACAATGTAACTCCTTGCTTTGTAATAATCATTTTTGAAATAAAACGAAAAAGGAACTAGAAATCAACTTAAAAAGAAATCAACTTTCAGGTTTAATTTCAAGAGCAGTAGCTTCAAAACCAAAAGTTACCTGGTAAAGACGATTTAATGTTTCTGTATCAATGTCCTCAGTTAAGCTTCCACGAGAAATTTCTAGGTTTGTGGGCACACGAGAAGTGATAGTTGCGGTAAGTATAGCATTAATTCCATTCGCAGAATCGACATCTAATGTAGGAACTGATTCATAGCCACGACCACTATTGGAAATATTAACAGACGTAATTGCCCCAGTTGTTGCATCAACTGAAGCTACTGTAGCTACGGCAGAGGAGTCTGGCGAGCCCCCAGAGAAATCAATAGGATCACCTACTACATAGCTCTGACCTCCATTATCAATCGAGATGGTCTCAACCTGTTCATATGTTTGGAGATACAAGTAATATTTCTCAATTACATGGTAAAGAAACTTACGATAATCCCCACCATTTGTAGCCGCTTCACCAGATGTGAAATCATTTTGTGAAAAACCTAGGCTAGAAAGAGGGATACTTAAAACACCACTGTCATCAGTTCCCGTGTTCGTAAGAGTACTAGATAGACTAATGACTGTACCTTGGATGTTTGCGATTGTTATGGTATCTGGACCTGTGCTCGCGGCTTCGAGAGTTATTTGCGAGGTTCCTGCTCCATTTATAGCATTTACTGAAATTAAACCTTCCTCCGCGGAGATGAATGTGGAAGAGCCATAAGCAAGATTTCCACCATCAACGGAATTTTGGTCACCATTGAGAGCATTACGAGTTTTATTGCGAGCTACATCAGCATTACTCAAGGCAGAGATTAATAACTCGATCGTATTGTCTGCGGGCGTACCAGATAAGGAAGTAACATAAACTACAGTTGCTGTGTTTCCATTAATGTTTATGGATACACTATCTCCATCAGCAGGTACTGCTGTGAAATTAAAAGCATTTTCAATTTTAGCTTTTGTAGCATCCGTAGAGGTGAGACTATACCCGCCAAGGACTTCCCCGATATCAAGAATTGATGTACTCATATTTTAGTTTTCGTTTGCGATTTCAAGACCCTGTTCATTAAATGTGAAAGTTACAGAAAATGGTCTCGTCAATTCTCCTGTAGCTGAGTTTTCCTGCAATGTGCCTTTTGTAATTTCTAGTTTTCCAGGACTAAGGTTAGTAAGGCTCGCTGTAATGACTGCACCCTCCCCAGTTGATGTAGTAACAGAAACATTAGGGGCAGAATTGTACTGGCGACCAAATGGAGTTGGATTATTTACCGATAAGGCAGATGATCCATTATATAGTATTTCAGTTATTGATCCATTTCCATCAACAGAAACTGTCGCAACGACGCCATCTCCGAAGTCGATTGTGTCGCCTGATCGGTAATTAATACCAGGTGCCACGATATCTAAACCAGAAATATGCTCGAGGTCATTTAAATACTCATAGATTTTACGCACAAAGTGGTAAGCAACTTTTCTATAGTCTCCACTAATTTGATTAGACTCCTCTGCGGTTAATGCATTAGTTCCAATAATTAAATCATTAAGAGGGAAAGCAATATACTTTTCGGTATAATTAAAGCTATTGGATTCACCAGGATCAGCTGAACCTGTTGTTCCCACGATCGAACCCCAATAGTTACTCGCACCGTAACCTAAAACAGAGTCTGATATATAAAACATATCTTGCGAGGTCAATCCAGTGCCCAAATAACTTAATGATAAGGATTTTGTTCCAAAATCAACTGTTTCAATACTCGTAGAGTTTCCTGCTACTACCTGTAGTCCTGAGAAATGAGCTACAATTTTAGAAACAAGTTGCTCTGCATTACTAAATCCAGCAGCTTGACCCCCAGATAATGTCAATGGATAGTAAATTGCTGCATCAGCTACGGAATAAAATGGATCAGTTCCCACGCTACCGTCTGTAAGAGAGGCAACCACCAATGTACTACTACTTAACGAATTAAGTACTTCTGAGAGTGTATAACTAACTAAAGTAATTGCTGCTTCTGATGGAATTTCAGCTTGAGCAGTAGCTCCACCTTGTAAAGCAGTGATAGGTGACGCTGAGTTTGGCCAATTACTCAATGCTGTGCCTGCATTGACTCCACCTGAGGTAAATAGCGAATCAGCGGTGTCATCGGAGTCGGTGTCCGTAGGGAAAGATAAAGAATCCCCGCTATTAGCAGAGGAAAAATCGACGGAAAAATTGGTAAGAGTTGCATTAGTAACTGCTTGTTGTAAATCACTAACCAAATAATCACTCATTGCAATGTCTGTTGTAATCGTGAGCACTCCAGAAACTTCCGAAACCTCAATGCCAGAGACCGTGAGGTCGTTTTGAACGAAAACTACTTCCTGGTTGTCTCCAGTGGAGCCAGTTGCAGTGGATTTATAGACAACATTATCATGAGCAACACTAGATTTTACCTCGGTTTGAGTGCTGCTATCTGTAGCTGAGAACTCAGTTATACCAGCAGCATCAATAATAGCCTTTAATGAAGTAGAGGTGTAATCTTGAATCTCATCCGTAAGTGATATCTCCAAAGTACTACCAGAGACATTAACAGAATCCGAAGGTTGATTCTCCGTAATAGTAAACTCAGGGTTACTCACAGAAGCTTCTTCCTCGGTGTTCCACTCAAGCTTCAAATCATTTGCCTGAAAGCTCGGCTTTTCTCCAACAACTTCTGCTTGACCAGGATAGCCATTTGAGGTAGCAAAATTTAGAGTTACGGTTGAATCTACTTCGGTTACTTGGATTGATTTAGTTTGGCCTTGAGCATTGCCGCCATTTGTTACGACTACCTCAATAGCAACCCCATTACCATCAGGACCATTAGCAGTCGCGGTGTAGGTGATTCCACCAGTATTAGCTGATGCTTCAACAGTGGCGGGAACTGATTGATATTTAAAATTCGCGGAAGAGGTGGAAGTGCCATCACTTAAGGCAGCAACGACATTATTTCCATCTTGTATTGAAACCCCTCCGAGTGGAGTGGCGTCATATGCAATATCAAATGAGGATTGTAATCCAGAATTTGTTTGGGTTGCGCTTGGTGATGGGGGAGTCCCAGTTATATCAAAAGTGATATGTAATTCGCTATTTGTAATAACTGCAGTCGCGTCGGAGTACTGAGCTGAAACTAAGTCCTTCAACTCAGCGAGCGTGGAGAACTCATTATTTCCAGAAACTGGTGAGGCGGAGTATGAAAATACAACGGCATCATCTGCATTGTCTCTCTTTATTGAAAAAGTGTCACCCGCGAGAAACCCCTCAGTTCTAGGCGAGGAAAAAACAAGAGTACTTCCTCCTCCTGTTGGGTTCAATTGCTGGTAACCAGGAAAAATTTTCTTAATATCAGTGCTCATGGTATATATCTTGTTGTCAACTATCTTAAAAATTAATAAACCGAGACAGCGCTTCGGAATAATATTGCTTCCTTAATTTTTTCTCTTCCTTAGCTCGGCGTTTATCTTTCCTTGCCTTTGAAATTAAAGCCAGTCCCATAAGACTAGCAGCTAAGCTGCTGCTTAAAATTTTAGTCTTCCTTCTTTCCACGGGATAAGCGACCTGCAATTCCACCCAAAGCTGCGCCAGCTAAAGCGCCATAACCTAAAACCTTACGATTCATGCCTTTTCTTAGGCCTGCTTTTTGGTGCCAATTTGCACCATACTTATTCCTCATGAGTTGTCGGGCTTGTGCTTTCTCTCGTCTTTTAAACTCTGGGTCAATCTGGACTACCTTCTTTCCCTTGGGGGTCCAGACCGTTTGGTTTTTGCCCCACTTAGGCATTTTTGACCTCATCTCTTTGCGACGCAAATTTACTTGTCTATTATTATAAAGACCAGCACCCACGGCACCGGTTGCGGCACCTAAAGTAGCTCCACTAATGGTTTTATCCTTCTCATCACCTTTGGATTTAGAGAATTTATAATCAGCATTAAACTCATGAAATGCTTTACGACCTAATTCAATTAAGTAATTCATAATATTAATATTTTGTCAACGAAGGTTTATAACATGAAAGTTGTCTGAAGGGGCATGTGTTGCATTACTACCTCGAGCATGGGATACTGAATTTCGGTTGTTGCCGAAGATGAAGTGAGGGTGTAACCAATTGCATAAGCATCTTCTCCAAATGTTCTTTCCGCATAATGTTGATAGGGCACTTTTCTGACCTTATCCCCTATGAGTATAGAAGTATTTGCGGGCTGTTTAAACCTAACCCGAACTACTCCACGGAAAACACTTATAGGAAATGGATGCCCTGTTTCATGTGGCCAGACATCATGAAGTGCAACACCTATTGGATGCTGCGCAGTGAATGCGAACTTCGTGTTATTTGTTTCATTGAACCCTGCACCTTGACCTGCATACGCAGAGCCCGCTGCGTAAGATAAGGCATTTTCGTAGGAACTATTCATGGTGTACCAAAAATCAGAAAGCTCGTTATCTCTTCGGGATAACCACCAGTTGCCATTTAGTCCACCATTTCTACCAATTTTTGTACCATTGGGCATATTCCATCTAACATAAATTTGAACAACCATATCCCCATCTTCATTGGAAATCTTGCGTTGCTCCTCGGGCCATAAAAAAAGATCATCATCGGGCTCTGTAGGATCATCAAAATCCCAATGAAATCCAGATGCGACACCCCAGCCTGTTTGGTCTATTGATATTATATCACCCGCACGACAAGGCGATGCCGCTTTTATTGACTGTACCTTGTGATGGTTCACTGAACCGTTGTCTTTTTCCTTTTTACACAGTTGGGCACCTTGCGACCATTCTTCATCTTCATACCAATGGCTTCATAACCTTCCCAACATGGTCCTTTATCAAGATATATTAAATCATGCCCAGCCTGGAATCCCATCTGTTTAATTCGTGATACACTTTGTTGATCAATTTGTTGCTTCTGTATTTGGAAGTTTTGAAGTGCAGCCTGAAGTTGCTCAAATAGCTGGCGACTAATAATGATCTTAGTCTGACCCTCCTGCTGAATACGCGAAGCCTGCTCTACTAAATTCTGTACTATATTTGGGTCTATTCCCGGCCCCATTGCAAATTCGCAAATATCCTCGAACTCGGGGATGGAAAAACTAACGGCATATTGCTTCATCTTTTTCTCTTCTTTTGCTTGCTTTGATAAAGCGCCGCCAACACCAGCGAGTTGAAGTCCCGCAATTGGGTTTGTTGGGTCTTGTATTTTATTTAATCCTCTTGATATTTTACCACCTATTTTCTTACCTTTTGTACCAAGGCCCCTGATGGTTTTATTTATACCACGCGCAAAACTTCTTCGTAAATTCATACTACTTACCATGTGTCAACGATGCGATCACATCACCGAGCTCTATTTTCTCATCCTGAAAGAATTTAGTTAAGAGTCTATGAAGACGGCGAAGGGCTTGCCCCTCTATCTGTCGAACTCGCTCTCGAGTGCATCCCATGATCACCCCAATTTCCTCTAAAGTATGAACACGCGGGTGATCCAGGGTGGAAACATATTCCCTGAGCCTATTATTTATCTCGCGCGCGCGTTCTTTTGATTTCGGGTGGGACATTTCAAAAAAATAAAAATTTCAGGCTGAGGTCGCTAGGGGCGGACC
>Ga0070749_10001413_pt1 | contig 16260 bp, 24 predicted proteins | sample VirMetDEL_Nov_18_FD_75180 | JGI IMG/M metagenome (GOLD analysis project Ga0070749, IMG submission 75180) | Aqueous microbial communities from the Delaware River and Bay under freshwater to marine salinity gradient to study organic matter... | ecosystem: Environmental > Aquatic > Marine >...
GGCGGAGCATCCATCGGGCTAGTCGTCAAGGTTCCGGCGTTACCGTCCCACGCCACACCCGGCTCCCACCCCGCCGGGGGTTTAGCCGTAGCGGGCTGATACGAGGACGTAGGCCCCGGCGAGACTAGCGACTCAAGGTCGTCGTCAAGGGACACGCGGCTTCTCCATCCGGTCAATAGCAGACAGCGCCGTCACCTGAAGGCTGTCAGCCATCTGCTGCATCATTGAGTCCACAGCCACAGCAGCAGCATACCCGTGGAAATCACCCGTCCCATGCGCCTCAGCAGCCTGAGCCCCCGCCTGCCGCTGAACCATACGCATGTACTCAATCAGCGACTCAGAGTCAATCCACACCCGGCGGTCAGGCATAACCATCAAAGTCAAGTCCCTCACGGACATAGGCACCCCGACCCGACATGCCGCCTGCGATGCCGCTGCACAGACTGATAACCCACATCGAAACCCCAGTTGCGTAACACCGCTGCTACCTTGCCTGAAGCCACCCGACAATCAGGAGCAACCAGAACCTCCAACTTCTCCCGCTGCTCCTCAGTAATCTGCTCCAACACCACCGAGATAGAACACCGCTTCTGATGAGGCTGCACAATAACCTCCGACAGCAAAGACTCAAGATCAGACGCAAGATCACTCATGCCGGTTCTCCGCCTTACACCTAGAACATCTAATAGCCCACGGACGAGTCACAGACAACGCAATGATCCGATTGCACCTCCAACAGCGCGGAGCCTCATCCGTGACCGCGCTACGCCCATACGGGTCTGTCACGGGCGCACCTGACAAGAGAAGTTCACGCTCACCAAAGGGCGACCATTCTCGTCCTCACCCATAGGCAGCACCGCCCCATCCGGAGCGATACGCATAATGTGAACGGCAGAAATAGTCTGCTCAAGAACAGCCCCCAGAAGAAGCCTAATCGCATCGGCCTTGTCCCGCGCCGCCGGATAGTCACCACGGGCCGCACGACAAATGACCTGCAACCCCGGCTGATCCACCGCGAGAGCCCCCGCACCCATAGTGAACTGAGGCGCAAACCCGGCAGTCTCAAACACGCACACACACGCATCCGGCGACTCAGGCATCACCGCGAGAAACAGATTCGTGCCCAAAGTGCCCTGACCCTGCGCCTGCAAATAGTCACCCACCGCCTCAAGGACAGTCACGTGAACCTCCTATTCAGCATGTTCAGGACACGTGCAGTCATCCTAGCCGCCATGTCCTTTGAGTAACGCTTAACCGGGTACTCCAAATACTTGTATCTGGTAGGCGGAGCGTGCTTATTGCCCTTGCCCCAACGGCCCCCAGAGTTAGGCGGAATCTCGTGGACATAGATCGCATACGACGCGGCAGCCCCGCCGTAGGTAATCATCACCATCGCCTTAGTGCCCGACATGACCGGGAAATGCACCTGCCCCGACGCCCGCAACACACCCATGTCCACCGGCACAAGCGCCTGAGACAGCACGAACGCCTCCTGCGCCTCCTCATACAAGGCACGGGCAGCGAACCGTGGAGCATCTTTACCGGCAGCGGTAAAGGCATTCATCAAAGGGGCGAGGCCCTTAAGTTTGATAGTAGCCACACCTACTCCAACCCCGGTTAAGCGCCGAAGCCTATGACCGTGTGATGATCGCCCTTCTCGTCCTTAATAGTAGCCACAGTTGTAACCAGGGGTGAGTTTCCATTAGGCAAAGTCAACTTATCTTTCACCGAAACCGTGGCAGGCCCATACACAATAGCCCGACCCGCCTCAAGAATCTCCCGACCCTCAGCATCACGAACCATACGCGAATCCCACACAAGCCGACACCGGTAGTTAGTGCCAGACCCCGACCACGACTGCGAACCATACTTATCCATAGTAGAAGTCGCATACACCGTCACCGTCTCCGGCATCATCACATAGAAATCACGCGCAATAGCCATCAAAGCCTCTGATTGTCGTGAACCCCAGTAAAGAACTCATGGCCCTGCATACCCAACTCATCACGCATAGAAGCCGTCTGAAGATTCTTAGGCGACACCCACGGCGTAGGAACATCACGCCGCGACGCCAAATCAAGAATCCTGTCCGCCAACGAATAGAACGCATTACTACGATCCGAATACGACAGCGACAAATCCCCAACAGACTTAGACGTAGCAAGCCGCGCGAACTTAGCCGCCAACGAAACACACAAATCATGCGCCGCCTGATAAATACTGTTATCAGTATTAGACAGAGCCCACGCGATCTCTTCGTCCGTGACAAGTTGATCTGTCGTGTCTGTGTCACCGATCAGGAACCGCACCTTGTCACGATCGCTGACAGAAGGATCACCCGTGTAAGTCCAAGTCACGCCAAGGCTCCTAACCCCTAGTTGACACCTATTCTACGGGGTAGACCGACTAACGGTACTCTTTCCGCGCCCAGAACTGCCGCTTGTACGAGTTCCACCACAAAGCCCGCAACTTAGTCGTGATCCTGCCCTGAGCCGCCCGCTCTTTATCCCCACCCAAAGCCATCTTCCACGACTCACGGCGAATAGGAATAACCTGCACCATCGGAGTACCCGCAGGAATCAGGCCCTCCCACTTCACATCATCCAACACGAAAGGAAAGTTCACGGGAGCCGAATAAGTATCCGTATCCACTAACCCCGGTAGCACCGTGAACATGCCATTCGGGTTGTGCATAGGAGGCACAAACAAACACGACCACCCTGGCGGTGTCTTGATAGCCCACGGATTAGTCCACTTAGGATACGGCGCACCATTCCTAGCCGGATGCACAGGAGCCTGCTCCACCGGATGAAACGAAATAGCCGACTGCGACGGCCACTCGTAATAAGGCAAACCGTCACGCTGAGTGACCTGCACATCCACATACGTCGGAATGATGTACCCGGCTGTCAGCGCATCAAACACGGGTATGCACTTCTTCACCGTATGCGGTGTACTGCCGTCAACAATCTTCCGTTCCCCAGAAATGTATTCCGGGGTCTCCTTGTACCAATCCGGCAACATGGCTGTGGCAGGACGCGGCTTGTATTCATCGGCAACATACAACACATCTGTGAAAGTAATGTTCATGCCGCAGATGCTACCCCCCGATAGTTACTCAGTAGGTGCAGCGACCCAAGAAAGCGAATCCTCGTCCCAAATAACCAGTTCGCTGCTATCGCTGGGGAAAGGAACAGGAGGAATCCAGTCCTGAATCTGCTCATCGTAAATCCATGAGGCGTAAGGCTGAACCTTACGGAACATGCCATCCACATACATGCCGCCGATGTAGCAAACACCACGCTCTTCGGTACATGACACTATCTCATCAGAATCTTCGATAAATAACTTGACCACTTCGACGGAATCTGCCTCAACAATGTTAGATACCAGGCCACTCTTGACTACGGCGAATCTCATGCCCACTCCAATACAAACACGGCACCAGCAGCCCCGGCACCACCCGCGTTAGAGTTACCGGAAGCGCCACCACCACCGCCGCCAGCGCCATTACCCGATCCGCCATTGGTGTTGCCGCTACCGTTACCGCCGCCACCGCCAGCATACAAACCGCCACCCAGGTTTGCCGTGCCACCGGAACCAGCAGCCCCAAACTGTGTGGGCCACGTCGAACCCGAACCCGCACCATTCCATTCGGGGTCCACAGTATTATTGCTAAGGCCGATGTTAGGTGCGCCTACTATGTTGGGGCGGACGGCGGCATTACCACCATTGTCTCCGCCAGTTCCTCCGTTGCCAGTTCCGGCACCGCCGCCGCCGCCACCTGAGCCGCCGTTGCCCGCATCCGCAGGCACAAGGTTGTTACCACCCGCATAATAGTAGGAACGCAAACCTCCATTACCGCCATTGGCAGTAAAGTTGGTGTCGAAGGACGTAGTTCCTCCCGCCCCTCCGCTGCTAGAGGAGCCCGCGCTACCGCCTGCGCCAATAACGGCGGCATAACTTCCAGCGCCATACCACCGAGGCGCACCTCGTAGACCAGAACCGCCGCCGCCGCCGCCCAAGTTGCTTGTGCCAGCAAACCCAGCAGCACCACCGCCACCGCCGCCGACAACCACAACCTGAGACTTATCTGTGATGACGATAGTGCCAGTTGTGTTGTATTCGGTAACTGTGCCGACAGCGGCAACAGATTCTCCGGGGTAAGACCTTGAGTAAGTCAATGTCATTGTAGAAATAGCGGTAGAAGTAAAGGCTACTTCTGCGACATACTCCGTGATTGTGTAAGTACCTGCTGCACCTGTCCCAAGGCTAGTTCCGTCCGATCCGAAGAAGCCAACAGTAAGAGTTCCAGAGGAAACGGTTACAACATAAATACCCGGTGCGAGATAAACCGACCTTCTGTAAGGAGTATCAGCGGCAGCCATAGTGAACTGCTGAACTCCCGGCGCTGTTGCTGAAGTATCACCGACGCGACGAAATGCCATTAGGAAATCTCCGAGCCGAACACAGAGAAAGAGAAATCAGCAGATGACGCATAGACGGTAATCACATCACTAGCGTTAGCAGTCGCTCCGATAGACCAAGTTTCCGTAGAGTTTGGGCTAATAGCCGTGTCATACGCAACGTAATGCTCATTGGCAAGCGAAGCACCATCGGGGCGAACCGCGATACGGTAACTGCCCGAAGAGCCCCCACGATTACACACGACAATGGTAGACACCACAGTCTCAGTAGCAGACGGCACCGTGTACAGCGTCGTGTCCGTAGTCGCTGACGGCGCAGACTGGCCTAGAACCTTGTATGAAACAGCCACGATGGCCTCCTCACTTGTAACCCAATAATAGGGGATGAACCCCAGTTGCTATCACAAACCGCCTAGAGCGAACGGGTGCGGGAAATCCACAAGCCCATTCAGCCTGTCGCCAGACAACTCAGCATCCACCACAGATGCCTGAGCCAACGTCTCATACCCCTGCACAATCACCAACTGAGCCTGCAAATAAGCAACCGTAGCGAAATACGGGCCAGCCGCCATCTCCGTGTAAGTAGCGAACTCAGCCTCAGCCGCATCATAATCCGCGTACCCGAAAGCGAGCGCGTCATACGACGGCGGGTCAATCTCGATACCCTCCGGCGTGACAACCAACTCAGCAGCATCCACCCGCTCCTCAAGAAGCGTCCACACCGCCGCCGACACAAGCCCCACATACTGAGTCACAGACAGGCCCCCTTAGATCGGCATCAGCATGAACGGGTGAATAGCCTGCGCCGTAGCCGCCTCCGCAGCCGCCTGAGCCCCCGACGCATTAGACGCCGCACTACTGATCTGAGCAGCCAACCCCGACACCACCGTCGTCGTAGCCTCAATAGTGTCAACCCGCGTCTCCAACGCGACATAATCCGACAGCAACACATACGTCGCAGCCTCAGCCGAACCCGCCGCAACAGCCGGAACCACGTCCGCAAGATCAAGACTATTAGGGTCCGACGGGATGACAATGAAATACGTCCGACCCCCGGAGAAAGCCTCCTCAACCCTGTACACCCAGTTCACCGGAGCAAGGTCCGCGTCATCCGTAGCAGGCAACACCACAGAGAACGAACCATTCGCATCAAGATCGACCGTGACCGTGCGCGGAATAATGATCTGATTCTCGTCCGCGTCAATGACAATCTCTTGAGGCGTGAACTTCACCTGCCCAGCGATAGGGTTGCCCTGAACGTCAACGTACTCGCCTGTGACGGTGACGGTAGACAGGTTCGGGGTAAGAGCCATCAGTTACTCCGCAATCCATTCTTGAGCGTCTTCGTCCCAGAAGAAATCTTCACCTTCCGGCTTAGGTACAGGTGCCTCCCAATCAGTACCAGTCCACGACCATGACGGGAACGGCTGCGGACGTTGCCATACGTCATTGTCTAGGCGACGCCAACCAATCCACGGCTTCATGCCATTGACTAGCGGAGCGTCCTCGACAGGAAGAACAGTTCCGTGATTCGGACGCCATTCCTTCGACAAGTCAATGACAATGGCGTTACGCACCATTCCGTCATCACTAATAATGAGGCATCTAGTTTCCATGACTCTCCTCACGACAAAGCCACGATCCTGACGAAACCGTCTCCGCCTTGGCCTCCCACACCACCCGCGATGTTAAACCCCGCGCCGCCGCCGCCTCCGCCGCCGCCCCTTGCGCCAGCCCCCCCGTTGTAGGGAGTAACGGTATTACCCGCGCCACCGGCGCCGCCGCCGCCAGCGCCGAGAGCGCCCGTGGGCAGCGAACCTGCCGTACCGTCTGCGTCCACAGCACCCGTGCCACCGCCGGATACTCCAACATTGACAAACTGAATACTGTCTACCGCCGTACCTCCCCCGTTACCCCCAGCGTAGTTAACACCGCCTGTGCGAGAGCCACCACCGCCGCCACCACCGCCAGCCAAAGATGAGTTACCGCCAGCATTGTTATTGTTGCCGCCATTCGCGCCGCTTATTTGACCCTCGCCGCCACTACCACCAGCGGAGGAAGCACTAGCATTGTTAGACGTGCCAGCGGCACCACCGTTACCCGGCGCAACAATCCAAGTGTCAAAGACCACGGTGCTACCACCCGCGCCACCCGCGCCACCCGCATTACCCGCTGCACCCCCGGCACCGACAATAACTTCGACCGAGTTGAGATTACCTTTAGGGAGAAGGTAGCGAGAGAAGCCGCCTCCCCCGCCGCCGCCACCGCCCTGCTGATACGTTCTAGTGCCGCTACCGCCGCCGCCGCCGCCGCCGCCAGCGCCGAGCATAATAATGTCAAGCATGGTGGCCCCTGCCGGGATCGTGTAAGTACCCGAAGCATTTATGTCTGTGGTACTGATAACGGAACCGCCAGCAGCAATAGCCCCCCAAGCCAAACCACTAGCCGTAGATGAATCAGCCTTCAGCACATCCCCATCAGAACCCACCCCGACACGCGCAACTGTGTCCGCAGCCGTACCAGCGATCAGGTCACCCTTCGCATCCACAACCGACTTAGCAACCTTCGTCGTGTCCACAGCCTCCGCAAGCGCCTGCATGTCACCAGGCACATCCGGCGCATCAGACCCCGCAGGATACGGCAAACCACCAGCAGTAGTAGGCATCTAGATCACATCCCCGCTAGAAGAAACACACTCAACCCAGCATCCCCAGCCCCAACAGCAGACCAGTTAGCAACCTCAGACGCCGGAGAAGCCGACAGAATAAACAAAGAAGCCACATCAGTACGATACGCGAACCCACCCACAGACACCGACAACGCCAACATAGCCGCCTCGTCAGCAACCACAGACAGATTCGCCTTAGTAGCAAGCGCGTTCACAACCGTAGTGGAGAAAGCCGCATCATCATTCAGCGCAGCAGCCAACTCATTCAGCGTATTCAGCGCACCCGGCGCAGCATCCACCAACGCCGCAATCTGCTGATCCGTGTAAGTGCGAGCCGCACCACTACCCATGAAGAACCGCACGACTACACCCCAATCCGCAGCACGTTCACGGTCTGCGAACCAGAAGCCACAACCCCGTACAACTCCTCATCCTTAAGCAACTCCACGCCCACCTCAGCGCCAGCCACCACCTCGTAGCCGTAACTCGCCGTCGTCACACCCGCGCCGCCGATGTACAGCGACGCGCCACCTGACGGGTTCTGCACCATGATCGTGAAACCGTCACGGTCACGCTCCGCGTCACCCAACTTAGTAGCCGTAGTCCCAACAGACACGCGCTCATGCCCAATAGCCATCCCCAACTCCTAACCTTAGATGTGCCAAGCGGCGGGGCCAGCGAGGATCACCCGCCAGACCCCGCCGCTACGGCTGGAAACTACTAGACGGTCTTAGGCAACCGCGCTACCGAAGTAAACGCCCAGGTCCGAAGCGACAACCTTATTGTCGAACGCAACCTCAGCCTCCACACGATCAGCCTTCAGCGCGTCCATGCGAATCTGCGAGACGCCGACAGTCTGACCAAGGCCACCCGAAACGCCAGTCCAAGAGAAGATGTAACCGGCAGACGGGGTAAGAAGGCCCGGGTTCGGGGCAACGTGACCAAGCCACGCAACCTTGCCAACGTTAAACGAGTAAGCAGCGGTGCCGCCCTCGTTATTCGTGGCCCGGATGGACTTGGCGACAAGCACACGGTCAACCTCAAACATGCGAGCAAGCATGTCGCTCGTCACGACCGAAGAAGACGTGTACTTGATGCGGTCAACAATGTCCGGGTGATGACGCAACTTGCGGAACGTCTCATACCCAAGGACAAGGGTGTTCGCCTCGAAACCGGTGGTGGACAGAATCTGGGCCTTGCCGCCCTCTACGTCCTCAATCGGGTCCGAGTTAGTGTAATCCGACCATTGCTTAAACTCGTCGGTGGAAGGGCTACCGGCAACACCGGTGTAATCCTTGCCCCACACCGAAGTGGTCATGTAATCGGAAACGAACTGCACCTCACGACGAAGAAGCAGACGCTGAGTAACGAACTCAGCCGCCTCACGAAGCGGGTTCAGCGGAGCGTCCGCGTTAGCCTTGGTCTGGTCGCCCACATCCTTGTGGAAGGCCCAAACGTCAGCCGAGTAAGACGCGGTGCTGAGCGTGTAGCCCGAACCCGCAGACTCCGTGGCATCAGCGCGACGCTGCGCCTCATCACGGAACCAGTCATTCTTCGTGTAAGTGAAATACTTGTCCGACTTCTTGTCCACCGGCACGACCGGGAACACCTTATCGGCAATGAAGTTCTCCGACTTCTGCATGTAAGCAACGGAGATGTTAGTCAGGATCGCGTCAATGTGAACCTGGTTGATGCTGGGCTGCGCCATCGTTACTGCTCCTTATCTCTACTCAGGCCGTCAGGCAGCCCGGGCGGGGCTAGCGCAGTTGACGACGGCGGTTGCGATTTCATTGTCAGCACCGGCAGCGTAGATAACGGTTCCGGCGACGTACTCAGTCGTGTCGGTGCCCGGAACCTTCGCATCTGCCTTGCCTGCATTGTTGGTCCCGATGAGGGTGCCAACGGTGAGAGCGGCAGAAGCGACAACCTTAGTGCCACCCACAACCACAATCTCAGCCTCCTGCCCCTCAAGCGGAGCATTCTGAAGCACGCCAATCGGCTTATCGGTAGCACCGTTGCAGACGGTCACAACGCCACCGGTTCCGATCTCAACGAACTTGTACTGTGCGGCGCTGAGGTCAGCCCCCGCGATGAGGGTGATCTTCAGCGAGTAGTTACTAATCTCGTAAGCCACGGATCAGCCCTTCTTCTCAGCGAGGTACTCGGTGTAAAGAGCCGGATCGCTGACGAACACGTCAGACAGAGCCTGCTCAAAGGTGGCAGCGGTGCCGTCAGCGACAGCAGCCTTAGCCATCGACTCAGCCTTATGGAAGGCAGAACCGGTCTGCGGGGCGGTGCGCCCAATCTCCGTGAAGATGTCCGCGCTCTCAACCTTCGCATTAGCGGCGGTAAGAGCCGTCTCCACGGCCTTAGCAAGCGACTCATCGGTGTCGGCAAGGCGACGAAGCGCCGGTCCAACAGCCTCCGGGTCAAGGCCAAGATGCGAGAAAGACTTAGCAGCCTTCTCCACAGCCTCAGCGTCAGCGCGAGCATCGCGCTCCTTAAGCAGAGCCTCTTCAGCGGCCTGCGCCTTAGCGACGGCCTCCTCAGCCTGCTTCTGAACGGCCTCAAACGCCTTCCGGACGGCCTCAGGGGCCTCCTTCAGCATGTCCTCCTCCGTAGCCTCAGCGGGCTCAGAGGGGGCGGCTGCCTTCTCCATGTCGGCAATCCGGGCCTCAGCCTTGGACAGAGCCTCAAGGGCCTCCTCCAAGCGCTCCTCGGTGCTCTTCTCCATGTGGCCCTCCTGGGCATCGGTGGACTTCAGGACCGGAGGCATCTCCGCGTCCTCTTCGTGGACTTCACTCCACGCTTGACGAACCTTGCCCTTAACAGCAGCAAGATCGTCTGCCGGAATCTCAACTTTCTGACCCCGGAAGCCTTCCCCCAAAGCGGCAACAGCCATGCCAACCTGACGACGGGTCACCTTCGCATCGGGTGACTCCCAGAGCCGCAACTTCCACGTGGAAGGCTTCTCCGCATCAGGTACATAAGCGAACGCTGCCGCCGGGTACGATTCGCCGTCCTCAGTCTTCATGGGCTTATCCATAGCCTTGACCACAGAATCAGGGTCGGCAGCCTTCATCACAAGCCATCCCTCATGCAGATGGGCCGGATGATCCACACCGGAAGTCTCCTCAATAGCGAGGTTAACCATCTTGCGGGTGCGGCGCTGCGCCACGTAAACCTCCTAGACAGCGAGCCCCGACAACACATAGGATGCCGGGAGGTATCGCATCGAACATGGCTAGATTACCACGACGATTTAACGGCCCTGAGGTTTCAGTAAGGCTGCGACCGGGCGGCGGCTAGCCCGATGATCCAGCCGGTGACGAAAGCGAAAGCGAAGAAGCCTGCGACCGATACGGCGGCTACGGAATGCTCCGCAGTCCACCGCCTACCGATACCGGGGTTAGACACCCATCCCGGCTGTCTCACGGAGCATCCAATCCCACTTCTGCTGCATGTCAATGCGGCCTGCAATGAAGTCAGCGACGCCCTGTTCGTTAATGCTGTCAGCAATAGCGAACGTGTCCTTGAGCGTGGCAATCATCTGAGCGTTAGCAGACTTAAGCGACCGGACCATGCCCGGTGCGTCAATGGGGGTTCCGATCTGGTCAATGGAAGTGAGGCGCTGATACTCGCTCAGCAGGAACGGGGCCTCGCCGCCCATCTTGCGGATGTTCTCCGCCGTAGGGTCGATAGACGAATACACGTCCTCGTAAATGTCTCCGAACATTTCATGCAACTGAGGGAAGTCGGGACCGGACACATTCCAATGGAAGCCTTGCGCCAGAAACGAAAGGGTAACCTGATCGGCAAGAGTCATGCGGAGGGCTGAGATGCAAGCGGCCTGCTTGCTGACCGGAGTGCGGGCACCGGGCCTGACCGGAACATCCGGCTCAGACTGCTTAGCGACGATACCCACCTAGTCCTCCATGTCCACGTAAAGGCGCTCCGCCTTACCACCAATAGAGTAGCCCCTAATCTTGCCTTCCTTAATCATGTCCCAAGCCCACGGCTCCCACACCACCCCAAGAAACACCGTGTCAGCGGGGAAGGCGACAGGGGCGCTCGTCTCACCGGTGACGCTCTTCTGCATCATCGGCACCTCAACCTCATGGGGCCACGTCATCACCTCAACCCACTCACCGGCAACCTTGTCCCGGTTGTGCTGCAAGCGGATGCGACGGTCACCCTTACGGACGTACTCCCACACAGCCTTCTGCAACTCAATCGCATCGGTCCACTCAGCGTGAGCATCCAACCGGTTAGGCACATACATAGGGCCAAGCGTGAACCGGTCCTCGTCAGCGGCCTTGGACACCTCAAACTCGCCAACAGACTTGACCGTCTCCGTGTCCTTCACCCGCAGCCCGGAGTCAAAGAAGTCAGGAATCTCCGTGGGAATGTCCACGTTCTTAGGGCCTTCAGCCAACTCATCGAACAGGGCTTGCTCTTCGGCAGTCAACTCCCCCAACACGGTCGCATCGGCACCGGTAGTGGCTATGACCGCGATCATCTCCATACGCCGCGAATCCATCACTCGTCTCCCTTCGCCGTAAAGGCATCCCACAAAGCCTGATCCTCAATCTTGATCGGTTTGCCCTTAGTGGTGCTGGCAACCTTGACCGGGGTGCGGCCTGAGGTGTCCACAAGGGTAAACGAATCAAACTCAGAAGCAACCTCCGGGGCAACCCGTGAAACTGCTGAGTGAGTCTTACGAATGATGCCCTCCGGAACCACGCGGCCCGTGCGCTCACCGCGAGCCTGAGCCCTGCTCACGGCAACATCAGTAGGAACCGTGACGTAGTGTCCCTCCACCTTGTAACCGGCAGCCCTGGCACCCTCAATCTTGCGCCTGATGGAAGAAGTAGAACTGTCACCCGTGCCGTCAAGCACAGCATCCTGACCACGCTCAATAGCAGCAGCCTGAATACGCTTAGCCACATAAGACGACTCTTCGTGAGTGAACGCCGCCCAATCGTCACGCTCTAGTTTGTCAGCGTCCTTCAGAGAGGTCTTTACCTCATCGGCGTTAATCTGAACGGCCTTGTCGGCACCCGGCACATTGACGATTCCGGACTCAATGGCGCTTGACTTACCGGCAGCGGGACCGCCGCCCATGATGTGATACGTCGGGTCGCTAGAAGCGGGAACGCCGTCCACGGCCTCAGACACGATCCTGTCATGCAGGGCTTGACGCTCCGCGCTGAACTGAGGCGAGCCATCAGCGTTGCGGCCCACCACATGCGGCCCCGCTGAACCTTCCTTCAGCATCCCAAAGTCTTCATCGGACATGGGAACGGCGTCACCCATACCGGCGCGACGCGAAGCCGTGCCACCTTCTTTGCCGCCGCCCGCTTCACCGGAACCTGCCTCACCGCCACGATTACCCCAACGCGCCTGAGCGGCCTTACGCCCCGCCTCAGAACGGCTACCCTTAGCGATAGGAGCCACAGCGGGTACAGAGAACTTGTACACCGAACCATCCGGCAAAGTGAACGTGGCAGCCGGAGACGGCGGGTCCATCACAAGCATGTGCGGGTCGTCAATCGCATCGACAGCCTTATTGGCCCGGTTCTTCTTGTCCCCGGGCCACATGCCCGTAGCCTCACGATGCCGAATAGCGCAGTAGCCCTTAGCCTGATCCGGGTTCATGTACTTAGACACAGCAGCGACACAAGCCGTGAAGTCACCACCCGCACCCCACGAAACCTTGCCCTTGCCGCCCTCACGCCAGTAGTCACGAAGAGCCTCAGCCCCGGCCTTCTCCATGTCATCATCGTCATCCATGTCAGCGGCGAACGCACCGAACTCAGCGAGGTCGTCCTCGTCCATCGTCTCAAGGAGTTCTTCCTCATCCACGGCGATGAGTTCTTCAGGGATGATCCACAGTTTGCACAAGCCCATAGCGTCAACCTGGCCTTCTACAATCTCGCAGCCCCCGCCGCCCATGAAGAAGACACAGTTAGCGCAGTTCATCCCCTGATCTTGGAAAGGGTTATCGTCGGCTTCCATGTAGTGCGCCTCTTCAGCACTCCACGGGCCGAACTCTTCAGCGATAGATTCATACGCCTCATACATGGCGATGCCACGGTCATCCACGTCAAGGATGGGGTCATACGCCTTCTCCATGTCGGACAGGACGCTGTTAGCCCACGACCTACCGGCGTCACCGCCCCACGCATCCCAAGCCACACGCCACGGCGTAGGCTCACCGTCGTCAAGGGCAGCGTGACCGCCGCGCTGAGCGCCATGACGGGCGAAGTAGGCCCGCATCTTGACGAGAGTGTCCCTGCCTACGGTGCCGCCGTCTGCGAGTTGACGGGCACGGTTGCGGCCCACCGAAGTGAACCCGTCCCCTGCCATGCCGTCCTCAATCCACTTCACGGCGCGGCGGGCAGCAGCCTGCACACCCTCAGGAACCTTGTAGCCCTCAGCCTTCTCCACTTCATCGGTGTCGTCTTCATCGTCGGGCTCAGGCTTGCGCTTCTTCTTAGGGCGGATGGGGTAAGCGCCCATGATCGCATCCACGTGTACATCGGACACGGTGGGCTCAGCCTTGAGGACGTACCCGTTAGTGGTCAACAGAACCGTGACCGTACCCCCGTTAGGCCCAAGGGCTTCCGCTAGTGGCTCCTCCATGCCAGCCGGGACACCGATTTCGTCAACCGACTTCACCACAGCCTGATCCATCACCACAACAGCAACAGACCAATCGTCCTCACCGTCATGCCCGTGATCCATGCCGCGCTTCAGCATCTCCGACGCGACAAGATGATGAGCCTCCACCGAAGCCGGATCGTCTACGGCGGAGGTGTCTAGGTGCTTGTGAAGAGCCTCAAGTTCATCGTCTGGCAAAGAGGCCACGTGTGCTGCGGGATCGGTGGGCATTACTCTCCGCTCAGGTCGTCGGCTCATTCCAGTAGCCTCTGGCAATGATACTGAGTACAGGGGTGACGGGGAACTTCTCGTCACCGCGCTCTACATGCCCCCACTCCAAGCCGTCTTCGTCTGTGTAGTCGTAGATGAGGCGGTCGCCGCCTTCTCTGACTGCTACTAGGTCACCCTTCTCCATTAGTCCTCCTCTAACCCTAGTTTAGCACATTAGTAGTATTCGACCGGAATCCCAGCAGCAGCCGCCGCCCTATCCACATCCCCACCACGATCACCGGAAGGAATGTGAACCCTCGTCACATCAGAACGATTCCATCCACCGGGAATCTGCGCCTCAGCGTAAGACATTTGCTGAAACGTAAAACTGTTTGTGCCAAGCCCATAGCGCCCGCCATGCCCCATAGAATCAGAAGCCGTACGCTCAGTCACCGGAGAACCCATACGCACAGGCACAGCGGGCGAACCAAGACTGTCACCCATCGTCATAGTGGCACGGCTCTTCACGCTATCGGACAACTCAAATCGGACCTCTCCGTATTGAGCCGGTCCTCTAGCGGTAGGCGCTGCCATAGAAACATACCCGTATGTTGGCCTAGCCGAAGGAGGCATACCGGGATGCGCGTAGAACATGGCTGTCTCTTGCGCCGCTCGGGTGTTTGGATTCAGCGCACCGCCAGATCGGCCTGTCTCAAACTGAGACTTGCACCGTTCACCCTCAAGGATGCGAACAGCAACATACGGCGGCGTAGCAGTCATCACCGTGCCATCCATAAGGAAATCATTAGTGGATGATCGAAGAAGGTCACGCTCATGCCCGCTCATCGCTATGTACTGATCTTCATGCCTGCTTTCTCTGGCCCTAATCATTTCGCACGCCCGCGTCAAGGCGTACGGCTCATCCACCCCCTCACGCATAGTCTCGTCGTATGTGTCTTTCAGCCCTAGCGCGTCAGCGTGAGCCTTAATGAACTCCTCGTAGTCATCACGGGCAGCAACCTCCCGAATAGCGTCAATCGGCTCACCCGTGTTCCGCTTAGCCTCAAACTCCTTACCCATACGGGCAGCAGCCTGCTCATCAGTCTCCGGCCCCTTAGACTCACCGGCCTCACGCTTAGCCCTACGAGTAGCAGCAGCCCGACGCGCCGCCTCAGAACGCTTAGCCTTAGCCTCAGCCGAATCCGGGCCACGGTTACCCCACCTGGCCCGCGCCGCCTTACGCCCCGCCTCCGACCTAGACCCCTTCTCAATCAAATCCAACTCAAGAACATCAGGCATCTCCCCCTCCCCATACTCCACCCCCACCCACTCAACAGACTCAAGCCACACCCCCATCGCATCGTCAATAGCGTCCATGTCCAACGCCACACCCTCGTCAGCCATCACACACCCCACTCCGGATTAGCCCACCCTGAGAACACAGCCGGGTCAATGTACGTGCCCAACGCAATAGCCGGAGTGTTACCCAACTGCTTAGCCACAGCCTTACCGATAGCAGCCCGCTTAGCCTTGTACTCCTTAACCGTCTTAGGCGGACGACCCTTCACCATCGTCAAAGCCAAACCCGTAGCCACATACGTGCGGAGGTCGTGATTCTTGGCCTTAGGCAAACCCGTAGCCGTCCGCAGGTACTCCATCGTGGACCCGTCCGTAGCGTTAGGGAACAGCGCATCATTACCCGACTTGCCTTCTTTCTTGCCCGCGATAGCCGCCGCAAGCACCGGGTCTTTAATCAAATGCTTCTGCTCAACCCCATCCTTGCCCTTGTACTTGATCGTCACCGTGCCAGACGGGTTAACCGTGATGTGCTTAGCCCTCAGAGTGGAAGCGCCATACGTGTGATCCCGCACTAGCCGACCCGCATTGTTCGCATCGCTGCCCACCCGAGCCCCCGTCTGCCGCATAATGCCGACCACGACAGCATTCTCATCACCCGCTGCCATGTCACGCTTCAGCGCCTCATCCAACTTAGGCATAGCCTTATGCAGTTCCTTGACCCGCTGAAACTTCGCGGCAGCCTGACCCGCCTTGTACTCAGCCGAATAAACGTAATGCCATTGGTCTTTCTGATCCCGGCCCTTAACAATCAGACCGGCGGACTCGTCATCCGGTACAAGGGCTTCCTTCCAATGCCCCGGCACCTTGTAACCATGCACCTCAGCGAGCCGCGCCTTATCGGCATCCGTAGCCTCACGGAAACCCTCACGCTGAGTGGAATGCCCAGCCCACCTAGCGTTAGCGGCCTTCTTGCCCGCCGCTGACCGGTCACCC
>Ga0070749_10001416_pt1 | contig 16238 bp, 17 predicted proteins | sample VirMetDEL_Nov_18_FD_75180 | JGI IMG/M metagenome (GOLD analysis project Ga0070749, IMG submission 75180) | Aqueous microbial communities from the Delaware River and Bay under freshwater to marine salinity gradient to study organic matter... | ecosystem: Environmental > Aquatic > Marine >...
CAATATGCTTTTGTTAACTGACCAACTCACAACCATCGCCATAACAGTACCTAAACTAATACTGGTATGCAACATAATATTATCTTTTTCTTGACTTGCCATTCTTTTTACTTTCAACCAAAAGATAATATTATGTTGCATACCGGTATTAGTTTAGGTACTGTTATGGCGATGGTTGTGAGTTGGTCAGTTAACAAAAGCATATTGTGGATGTTGGTTCATGGTTTTTGTGGATGGTTTTATATCATTTATTATGCTTTATTTATAAGTCAATGAAAGATATACGAGATTTTATTTTGTGGTTTATATTTGTTATATGTTTGGGACTTATATTTGGATGTAGTACGTCTAAAGATTATGGTTCACACAATCATTCTTATATGCGGCCTTTGCCGGACTATTGGGAGGCTGATGTTTATGAGAGGCAACAGATGTATAGAATTAATAGAGTTGAGAGGCGTATTCGTAAGGTAGAAAAACAAATTCAGAAGGATATTGATATTGACAGGCCTGAGGTGCATCGTCCTATTCGTAAGAATCAAGAGCCAAAAGTTAAGAGAGATTAAGATACACGAACAGAAGAAAAAAGGTTAGGCAAAAAAATAGTAATAAGACTGGTGAGATTGTTTGGTCAACTCGTAAAAAGAAATTTGGGTGGTATATAGTGACCGATTGGAATACTGATGGTGAAGAAAAATACATTGGTCCGTATAAAAATGAAGAAGAAGCAATATTAGATGCAACTAAAAAGAAAATAAAATTAGTTTATGAAAATGAATGATTATACGCAACAATTGAGTCCGAATCACATTGTTGAACAACTTAAATCTTGGTATCGTGAAGCTATATCGAAAAACAACTCAGATCATATAAGAAGTCATTATGTTGATTTACTTAATGAAGTATATGATGCTGTTGACAACATGCGGTTGATTATTAAAAAAGATAATCAAGTTGAAGAAGATGATAAAAACGATTGGATTTGTGATTATTGTGGAAAAAGCACATTTGAAACTGACTATGATTATTTGGTGAGTCCTAAATTACATTTGGAATGTGCTTTACATGAGGAATTAGAAAAAAAATAGTTATATATGACAAAAATAAAAAATAGTGAACTTGGCACCAGGCCAGATTTTTTGATTATAATTACTGATCAAGAAAGAGCAACGCAACATTTTCCGCCGAATTGGGAAGAAAAACATTTGTCTACATTGACATCTTTAAAATCGGATGGAATTTCATTTGAAAGAGCTTTTTGTAATACATGTATGTGTAGTCCATCAAGAAGCACATTATTGACAAGTAATTATCCTGCACAACATCATGTTACTCAGACATTAACTACTGGAGGTAGTATGTCAACTGCTGAACAAACATTGAGCAACAGTTATCCTAATATTGCTAGAGTGTTATCTCCTTTAGGATATGACTGTCAATGGAGAGGCAAATGGCATGTAAGCAAGGGACAAGATGTTGGAGATCCGTATGGAAATGTTACTGCTGAGGATATTGCTTTGTTTGGATTTAAAGGATGGGTTGGTCCTGATTCTGGAGAAGATGCTCACCCGGAGAATTTTGGTGGAGGATTTGCGAATCATGATGCGATGTATATTAAACAAAGTATTGAGTATTTGGAATCTGTAAAGCTTAGGAGAGAAGCTGGAGATACTACATCATTTTGTTTGGTGATTAGTTTAGTAAATCCGCATGATGTGTTAGGATATCCAAATCAGGTGCAGTATGGTTATAATGAATTTGAATATACTCAACGAGAAGTTCCGCTACCTGAAACGTGGAATGAAGATTTGTTGGAAAATCAAAAGCCGATGTCACAGTTTCAAACTAATATTGCTGCTGATGGTTTGTTGGGTGTATTGAAGGATAAAGATATGAAGTTGAATTATATCAATTTTTATGCTTATTTGCTTCAAAAGATTGACGAACAAATTGGAACTGTAGTTGATTGTTTGAAGGGAAGCAATTTGTATGATAATACTGTTGTGATTAGAACTTCAGATCATGGAGAAATGGGATTGGCGCATGGAGGAATGAGGCAAAAGGCATTTGTTGCTTATGAAGAAGCGTTGAGAGTACCGCTTGTGATTTCAAATCCTATTTTATTTAAAGAACCAATTAAAACTAATAGACTGGCAACGCTTGCTGATATTTTGCCAACTATATGTGATATGGTAGACACAGTTTATCCATCTGATATAAGAGGTGTTAGTTTATTGCCAATTATTGAATTTGATACAGATGTACAAAATGCGATATTGTTTACATTTGATGATACTAAATCAGGTAGTAATTCATTAGCATCATCAGTTAAGGCGGCTAATAGAATTAGATGTGTGAGAACTGATAGATGGAAGTATACATTTTATTTTGATGCTTTGGATGAATATCCGATTGAAGAAGAGTTGTATGATTTGGAGTCAGATCCTAATGAATATACGAATCTTGTTTATAATTCACAACACACTCTTATACTAAAAGTTATGAGAAATAAGATGAGGGAGTTGGTTGATGAAAAGTTGAGACTCAGACAAACTACATATGATAAAAAGACATTTGTTGAGACTAATCCAGTATATCAAACGTACGCATACAATTCATTGGAAGAAGAACAATCGGTTAAATCTGAAAAGAATAAGGAATAATTATGTCATATGGAGGTTCGGTTCCGCCAGGTATTCATAGTGCTGAAGAGTTTCAGAAAGTAAGAGATGAAGGTATGCACTTTCAAATGCTTAATGAAATAAGACAAAACAATTTAGATTTTGATCTTGCTCATGAAATGGTTAAAGAGTTAGGTAACTGGAGATCGTATGCTTTATTAAAAAAGATCATATACACGCATAAAATAAATTTGAAATGTATGAAATGGTTACGTGACGAACATAAACATTTATTTTGACAATCTGACTTTATGTGTTATACTGATGATGTATTAATTGAATCGTTAAAAAAAAAATAAAAGATATGGAAACTACAAAAGAAGCAAGTCCTAGAGAATTATTGCAAAATGAAATTGTAACATGGTTAGAACAAAGATCGGACAGATTTAATCGTGATATTCTAAGTTCATTAGATCCGGTTGAAAATGGTAAAGGCAAAGTAAGGACCATTTCATTTGGAATCAATGAACATTTGGATGCAACGTTGTTTGTGTTTTCAGTTAAGGACATTAGGGTAAAGGCTGAAGGACCGTTGGCGATTAAGTTTCAGAAACAAAAGTATGTAGGTTTTGATGACCTTCTGGATGACTTGTCTGAGTTCTAAAATTAACACAAAGCCCGGCGAAAGCCGGGTTTTTTTTGGCTTAAAATAAATCTTTGCGAAATTTATAAAAACTTGTTGACAAGAGTGTGTTGTGCATTATATTAAGTCTATATGAGAAAGAAATTTAAATTTCATGAGGGTATTGGTGAAAGAATATCAGTTATACCTAAATCATTTACAAAAGATTATATTGGACCCAAAGCATGGGAAGATGTTGTGTATGGCGGTCACGGCGAGCTTCTAGAAATTGTATCAAAAGACTATTTGATATCAATGTATCATAACATAGAAACAAACAAAAATCGATCTGATGTTTATGATCTTAAAGTAAGTAAAACTCCGTATGATGTATTAATTGACATTAGACGGACCTCAAATAAAAATCATGTTTTTTTGGGACATACGAGTGGCGGAAAATCTAGTGAAACTCATCAATCAAAAATATCTAAAATGAAAGATGGAGGATTTGTTGTCGCACGACCTTTTGGAAATTTTGAAATTTGTTTAAATTATATATCCGCAAAATGGTTATTAAATAATTCAAATGTTACAAAAAAAATGTGTATTCGACGATTGGAAGATTACAATTATAAGCTAGATTTCGCTTTGACAAATTAAAATAAGTGTACTATTCTTTAAACATAAACAATTAAACATAAACAATTAAACATAAACAATTAAATAATTATGAACAAAGTAGAAAGACCAGTTGAATCCAAGTATATTGAACAGTCACTCGACGAGTATGTAGTAACATTTAATGCATCAAATACTGATATTGATTTGAATTTCCAAAGCCAAGCTAGATGGAAAAAGAACAATAAACAGAGTTTTTGTCATTCGCTTTTTAAAAATGAGTGTACTGGAATAGGTTATATTGTGGATGTGCAACAGTGTTATAAAAACTGTTCAGACCCTGAAGATAAAATTTATTTTAAAAATTATTTAAATAAAGGAATTAAGTGGTTAATTGTGGATGGAAATAACAGAAGAACCACTATCCAAAATTTAATTAATGATAAACTTAAAAATGGATTGCCTCACACTCTCATGTTTAATCCTAAAAATAAAAATAAACCATATGTAGTTTTAGGTGGGAATCAATGGAGTGACTTGGATAATAAAATTAAAGATTTTATTTTGAAAAATAAAAAAGTGGGATATCATTTAATTACACGGGCTACTGCAAATCAATTATCAGAACTGTTTTGTGAGTTAAATCAAGGAATGAATTTAAATCGGAATGAACAACGAAATGCTTTTCTTGGAACTACATCGAAGAATATGAGAGTACTCGTAGAAAAGTATCTTCGTAATAATCCAGAGTACACGATAGCTTATCGTATTAATAATAGTGGCAAACTACTTAGTCCGTCAACATTTAGTACTCATAAAACCCGAAGGACCATTGACTATAATCAGTGTGTAAATGCTTATATTTATATGTTTGGTTATGAACGTTATTTTGATAATGATAATATAGATGCTGTTTATAAAATTGGTGGACAATTTGAACAACTATTTGATAAAACAAATGAAGAGTTTGGAAATTATGAATGTGATTTTGATTTTTTTCATAGTAATATTATTACGCCTAATCTAAATGACTTTAAAAACATTGGACTTAATGTAAATGGTCAATTAAATTTATGGAAATTTTGGGGACACGACTTAAAGAAAACAAGAAATTCAGATGAGATTAATGTGTTTATTAATGAGTTCAAGAACATTTGGAAAAAGGTCTGGGGTGATACTGAAACATATCACGATTACAGAAAAAACGTGGAGAATACTAATGAAAGAACAGGTATGAAAATCTTTAAAGATGTGATCTCTGGAAAACAACTTGGTAGATTTTTACTACAAGAACGTGTAATTAATACACCACTCAGACATAAATTAAAACTGTCATAAGTTTGTACAAAAAAGCCCGGCGAAAGCCGGGCTTTTTTTAGCTTAAAACAGGTTTTCGTAGTCGTATTTAATAAAACTATCTATAGTGGTTAAGTCTTTGAATCTTGGTTCGATTCCACAGAACAAATCGTCGTCGAATGCCGGATCTGGGTAGTGATGTCTTAGAAATCGTTCTTCTTCATTATTTAGTAGAAAGAATTGGTCACAAGCTGGGTCACAATTTTTTGTGTTGTTGTTGTAACGGTGTCTGTATCTTTCCATGGTACTATTTTGATCATATAATTTTGCATGAATTAACATTAGGTTAGGACATTCTCTTTTATCTTCAGAGTACCATATTTCATTTGCTGCTGTGTGGGCGCCTATGTTAAATCTTACGTCGTAATTTCCCATAATTACTTTGGAATATTCTTTTGAGTGTAAAACATATTTTCTTTGTTTTAAAATAGGTTCTTTAAAATCAAAAGTTGTTGGCTCTTTAAATTTCCAATGAGTTAAATTATAACCATCTGTAATAATGCACTGTTGATTATTTTGAATAAGTTTATCAAATTCCGATTTTAGTGGAGATCCGTCTTTGGTTATGATAAATTCATCTACGTCTGTGTACATTGCGTAATTATAGTCTTTAAGCAATTGATCCCAGATGTGTGCGATGTTTACCCATAACCAATGAGCGTTATATGAATTTTCGTTAAATAATTTAAATGTTTTGACCGGAAGATTATTGGTGCTTCCATCTGTTGTTTCGTTGTCAAAAACATATATATCACAATCGTCAAAATGTTGTCGGTAGTAATCCAACCATTTATTTAAAAAATATCTTTCGTTTTTGACGATGGTAAATAAAGCTCTATTTCGTTTCATGAAAATTATAAAATATTATTTGTATAAAAAATAACTTAACCAATCATATATATTGAAAGACAATTATGTTATTTTAATTATAATTTATGAGCAAAACAGATTCTACGCAATTAATGGTTACAGCTGATCCACTCGCAGTTTACATCGCAGTTAAAAGTTTTAAAAATAGACTAAGCAGATTTGTTGATAATTTCTTTTTAGGAATTCATTCATGGCACTATGGCAATCCTCACAGTCCAGAAAATCCAGAAACGCACCAATTGGAAGAAATGCATGAGTTTTTTAACAGACTTGAACAAACAACTGACAATGTTAGATTTGTTTATCCAGAAGAAGGAACTACTCAGCATGGAACTATGTTAAACGAGTTGGTCAAAGCAACTTATGACGATTGTAAATCTAATTTATTAATTACAGAGACCGATGATTTTTTTGTAAGTGAAGAAGTTTTAGAAAACCACATTGCTGCTTTAAATCGTGGCGATTATGATTTCGTGGGTGAAGGTAGAGGATGTACGAACAATCAATTGTTATTGGATTTTGAAAAAAATGTTTGTGAAGAAGATAAAGTTTTTGTTAACGCTGGTGAAGATCCTATGATTGGACAACAGTGTCATTATTGGCCTACACACTTTTTAATTAAGAAAAAATTTGTAAACAAAGATGATAGATTTGAAGCATTTGGTGAGGGTAAAGATCAATATGATTTATTGGGTAATATTGTAAACAGAAAAAATTTGTTGTATAGAGGTCGAGAGTTTTATATAGAAAATACAGTTGGTGATACTTTTGTAAATTTTTCTATGAACATGATGAGTAGAATAAATCGAGGATATGATTTTAAACCATTTCCTTTGCCGCCAGCAAAAGACCATGATCATTTGTACTTTTTAACAAGCGGATTAGTTAATACATACAATTATCAAATTCCAGAACACATGATGGATTTGGCATTTAAACAATTTAGTTTACATACAGGATCCGGCAGTTCATTAATGATGTTTCCAATAGTATCAGGCGATAAATTGTTGGAACAAGCTATTTTTAGACAGATTAGAGAAATGAAACAAAACAACGATAGTTGGGGTTTGATTGAATTATATAGACGAACACATTTATATAGAGCTGGATTTGAAGCTGTTAAAGACGATGAAGAGTTTTCAATTTTCAGAGAAAGATGTGAAACTGGTTTTGCTGAATTGGATAAATTATTTAAAGAAGTGGATGTTGATGGATATTTAAAAGAACGAGAAAATTGGTTATTGCCTATTGATATTTATATAGATACATTTAAAAGAATTGTAGGAAAAATATGACAGTAGTAATTACAGGTGTAGCAGGATTATTAGGATCAAATTTAGCTGATTATTTGGTTGAAAAAGACATTCGTGTTATTGGTATTGATGATTTAAGTGGTGGTTATATTGAAAATGTAAATGACAAAGTAGAATTTCACCATTTAAATTTAGTAACCGATATTGATCAAATTAATGCTATCTTTTCTTCTGAAAAAGTTGATTATGTATATCATTTAGCGGCTTATGCTGCTGAAGGATTGAGTCCATTTATTAGAAATTATAATTATCATAACAATTTGGTTGCTACTACTAATATTGTTAATGCTTGTATAAACTATGATGTTACTCGATTAGTCTTTACATCTACAATGGCAGTTTATGGCCGTAATACTACTCCATTTGATGAAATAATGGTTCCAAATCCAATAGATCCATATGGTGTTGCTAAGTATGCTTGTGAAATGGATATTCAAGTTGCTGGAGAACAACATGGTTTGGATTGGTGTATTATTCGACCACACAATGTTTATGGTAAAAAACAAAACATATGGGATAAGTACAGAAATGTTTTGGGTATATGGATGTATTTACATTTAAACAATAAACCTTTAACTATCTATGGTGATGGATCGCAGACTCGAGCATTTTCTTGTATAGATGATAGTTTGGAACCAATGTGGAATGCTGCTATTTTTCCAGAAGCATCCAAACAAATTATAAACTTGGGTGGAATTAATGAAACTTCGATTGAGAATGCTGCTAATATATTAATTGATGTTATTGGAGATGGTGAAAAAGTTTATTTGGAACAACGACATGAAGTAAAACATGCCTATTCTACTTATCAAAAATCCATAGATATTCTTAGATTTGAACATAAAACAAATTTAAAAGAAGGATTGACTGAGATGTGGGAATGGGCTAAAACACAACCTAACCGTGATAGATTTGTTTGGCCATCTTATGAGGTAGAAAAAGGAATCTATGATTTCTGGAAGGTAAAATAAACCTTCCATTGGTGATGCAAAATACTACACAACTATTAGTGTCAGGTTCAGATCCACTACTGATGCTTATTCGTATGGAGAACTATAAAAAAGTTCTTGGAAAATATTTTTCTAATTTCTTTATATCCGTTGGTTTTGGAATAAGAGAACGAAGTGATGAAGAAAAAAATCAAATAAAAGATTATTTTGAATATCTTCGTGATGGCAACGATAATATTAAATTCATATATCCAGAAGAAGATTCTCAAAACCATGGATGTATGATTGAGTATTTAGTTAAAACATTTTATGATGATTTAGATGATAATGTGTTTTTTATAGAAGACGATGATTTTATTATTAATCCACATTTATTTGAATTACACCTTAACAGTCTAAACTACAATGGTTATGATTTTGTTGGCGAAAGTAGAGGGTGTTGTGATAATCAAAAGTTAATGGATTTAGAAGTAAAAATTTTAAAAGAAGATGACGTTTATATAAATTCAAGTGAAGATTGTTCTGGACAAGAATCATATCATTATTGGCCAACGCATTTTTTAACAAAGAAAAAGTTTCTAAAAAAAGATGATATTTTCAGAGCTTTTGATTGGAAAAGAGGAGAAGAAATAGATTTACGTGGTAGAAAATTTAAATTTAATAAACATAGCTGTGGCGATACATTTGTTAAGTTTTCAATTGATCTATTAAATCGAGTTGACAAAGGATATGAATTTAAACCATTTGGATGTAACCTTAATCTTTTTGATAATTTATTTAATTATTTTTTTCAATTAGGATTAATACATGACTCAGATTTTTTCTCTAAATTGAATGTAAAAGACGCCCAAAAATTAGTATCACGTCAGTTTCAGTATCACTTAGGATCTGGTTCTTGTGTTAATCGTTTTTGTATAAAAGATTTGGATATAATGACAGAAGATGTATTTGAACAAATAGATTTATTGTATAAACGTAAAGATTATGCTAGTCTGGTGGACATTTATAGAAGATATCATATTTACAAAATAGCATTTAAAGTTTTACAAGATAACGTGAGATTAGACTCATTTAAAGAAGGATATATTCAAAATTTTAAAGTGGCAGATGAATATTTTCAAAAATTAGACATTAATAAATTAATTTCTGATTTAAATATAAATTTTATGCTTGATGCGTATTATATCGAAACATTTAAACAAATTGTAGGAATTTAATATATAATTTTATATATATATATCATTATGGACAAAGAAAAATTTATCGCTCTAATCAATGAAATTATCAGTGAAGATACTGATATACACGTAAATAATGATAATTATAAAGGTGACCCGAATAATGCTGCTGAGGTTGAGAGCGATGAGCTGACGGCTCATCTATCAGAACAAGAGTCAGAAGAAGATTTAAAAGCTGATATTAAAGACTTGGCCTCATTAATTAAAAATCCAGATCCATCCAGAGCTAAAGATTATGGTAGTGTCGATAACTATGTTAAAATGTTAAAAGGTAAACTTAAAAAAGCATATGACAAGTTAAAAAATATAAAAGAGTCCAAGTTAAAAGAGAATGTTGTTGATTCCACCGACAAAGTAGTTGCTTTAAATAAAATTGCTGATGTTCAAGAAGCTGAATTGGATACAAATGAACCGTTTGTAGAATTGGTGTTTGTAACTAAAAGTCCAAAACTAAAATTTTATATAGCGTTTGATTTAGACAAGAAAAAGTTTGATATTATTAAGTATGATGAGGACATTACTAAAAGTGTTCCTCAACTATCAAAACAATTAACTAAAGACGAATTGAAAGGATTATACAAAGATGTTTACAATGCTTCTGTTTATGATATTGCTACGATAGGCGATGATGTAATGAAATTTTTCCAAGAGCCAGAGGTAAGTGAAAACGTTTCTGTGAATGAGTTAAAAGGTCTTATAAAAACTGCTATTGATGAAGTGGTTCTAGAAAATTCTATATTAGAAACTATTAAATTACAAAGTCTTGAAGATTTTTATCAAGATGAAATGTCGGAAGTGGTTGCTGAATCTATATTAACTTTGGAAGATGTAGATTTAGATCAGTATAGAGACATGTTGGGTGCTAACTTCAGAGAATTAGATGATGAAGAGTTAATGGGATATCTAGAGAGACAGTATTTAAAACGTCAAGCAACTCTTGATAAAGATTTAAAAAAGAAACTAGATAAAGACGCTGACTTCCAAAGAAAAATTAAAGTCGATAAATACAAATATCCATACATTCATCCTAGTACCTCTGTAAAGATTGTTGATAAAAGTGGAAAACAGTTTGATTTAGACAAACTTAAATCAATAATCACACAACGACCATCTAAAATTTTAAAACAAAATGAAAAAATCCAACACAGTGGTGGTAAAGAAACAATTTTTTATAATGTAGGTTTACCGGCATTAAAAGGATTAGCAGTTAATGAAAAGACTGATAAAATAGTTGTAATCGATACATGTCCTGGAGCTGGTCAATGTCAAGTTTATTGTTATGCTAAGAAAGGTGGATATGTTCAGTATGAAAATGCTCCTATTGCTACTACACGACTTTTAAATTTCTTAGTGAATGACCCTGCTGGATTTAAATCTATGTTAGAGTCCGAAATCGGTAAAGCTTTGGAATCGGCTGAGAAAAAAGGAGCAAATGTAGTCATCAGATGGCACGACAGCGGTGATATGTTCTCTCAAGATTATTTAAATATTGCTTATGACATTGCTCGTAAATTTCCAACAGCACAATTTTATGCTTATACAAAATTAGCTGGGGTAGCTCAAGGAGAAAAGCCAGATAATTTCATCATGAACTTCAGTGCTGGGGCTAAGAAACCAGAAGAACGTCAAGTTGATTTAGGAAAAACAAAACACAGTACTGTAGTTCCAAAACAAACATTTGATGATCTTGTGATGAAGGATCAAAATGGCAAAGCTATCCGTGATGAAAAAGGACAAATTCAATTCAGTCCAGAAAATCTAGATAGATTAAAACAAAAATTGTCTGTCAAGTACGGAGTTCCTAAAGATAGTATTTTAAGTTATACTGAAATGAAAAACACACCGGTTTCTGATGAAGTTGGAAAGTATAATGTTATTGTAAAACCTGGCGATGGCGATGAAAGTGCCAGTAGAAAAGATGTTAAAGGAACATATTTATTAATTCATTAGTTGACAAATTACAAACATTTGTTATAGTAACGCTATGCCAGTTTAGCTCAGTGGTAGAGCAGCAGTTTTGTAAACTGCCGGTCGTCGGTTCAAATCCGACAACTGGCTCCACTTCATTGTCCCGTTCGTCTAGCGGTTAGGACTCCAGGTTTTCATCCTGGCAACAGCGGTTCGATTCCGCTACGGGATGCCATTTCGAAAAGTTTGGTCAGAATACAGACGAAAGTGGTAATCCACAATAATCTATTAGAATCATTTAATATATCACACCCTCCCTCGAAAGTTGGCGGGTTTTTTATTCGTAAATCTATTTATTAATAGATCTTATATGACAAATAATATAAATTTAATAGACATCTTACTAGAGGTAAAAGAACCTACTGTATCTGAACTAAAAGCTAAAATAAAAAGTTGTTTAGAGCCTGAGTTGTTGGAACCTAAGTATAGAAAAGAAAATGAATCAAATCCTATGTTTGGTCATTGTTATGTTGCAACTGAAGCATTATATCATTTGTTAAAGTCTACTAAGTTAAAAGGTACATTTAAACCACACCAAGGAAAAGATAGCAGAGGAATATCACACTGGTGGTTACAAAATGAAAACGGTAAAATCCTAGATGTTACTGCTGCTCAATATACTTCAAAAGGCAAAACGCCTCCATACAAAAATGGTGGTGGTCAAGCATTTATGACTCAGAAAGCATCAAAAAGAGCTAGACAAGTTATAAGATGTGTGAGACAAAAGATGTCAGGGAAATAATAAAACTTTAAAAAATGTTATGAATAAAATTTATCTTTTTGATGTGGACGGAACGCTTACTCCGTCACGTCAACACATGGACCCATCATTCAAAGAATTTTTTAGTGAATGGTTGGAGAATAAGATGACCTATTTAGTTACTGGTAGTGACATCAATAAACTCAGAGAACAAATTGATTCAGATATATTATCATTGGTAGATGGAACTTTTACGTCGATGGGAAATGAATTTTATATTGATGACGAATTAATTTATTCTAAGAACGATAAAATTCCCGAAGAGTGTATTTTATTCTTACATGAGGAATTACGGAGAAGTAAATATCCTTATAATAAAGGTTCTAATCACTTTGAATACAGAGTTGGAATGTTAAATTTCAGCACAATTGGTCGAGACATTAGTTTAGAAAATAGAAATAAATATAATGAATGGGACAGTGTTAATAATGAACGAAAAGACATTTGTGATAAATTTAATGAACGATTTAAATTTTTAGAATATGAAGCAAAAATCGGCGGACAAATTAGCATTGATATTCAAAAGATCGGAAAGGATAAATCTCAAGTTATAGATTATTTGTATAATATATATAAAGGATCTGAATTTATATTTTTCGGTGATAGAACTGAATTTGGAGGAAACGATTTTGATTTGGCCAATAAAATTATAGAAAAATCATTAGGATCGGTTTATCAAGTTAGTGGACCAAATGATTGTTTGAATAAAATAAAATTATCTTAAAACATATGATCAAAGCTCGAGTTGTGGTAGTTTCAAGTTATGGTAATCCATTGAGTTTAAATATTTGGACAAAATATTACGAAAAATATTTTATTAATGAAGTAGACGAAGTTTTGATCATTTCCGGCGGATCTGAATCCCTTCTTAATTCACAAGTTATATCAGCAAACACTAAATTATGTCAATTAGTAAATGCTAGAAATAAAAATTCAAAACTAAAATATTTCTTCATAAAAACCTTTGAACAAGGAAACACTATTTCTACGCATGCTCATTTACTTTATCATGGAACGCAAATTGTAAGACACAGATATGAAGATGCTACTATTCTATACATGGATGATGATTTTTATGTTTTTGAAGATGGATATATAGATTATATTTTTAAAAAGTTGGAAACAGATAAATATTATTTTGCTGCTTTAGAAACTCCAAGAGAAAATATGTTTTGTGGAAAAGAAACACGTCATTTTCAATCTCAATTTATTTTTACAGATTTAAAAAGACTTTCTGTACTTATGGATAGTTATGAAACTGATATGACTAATTTTTACACTGATAGATGGAACATTTACGATGAAAGGTTGCAAGCGTATATGTTAAAGCTTGGTAATTTTTTCGGATCGAATTTTTATCCAGAAGAATTTAAATTTAGTTTGATCAACTTAAATATTGATTGTGAAGAAGGAACAATGGATGAGGTTTTCTGGCTATTTTCCGTATATCACAAAAGATATTATGGACATGATAAATTTTATAAATTAAAAAATCAACATTATGAAATTGCTTTATATAATCATGATGAGTTTGATAAAGATATAGAATCATTTATAGATAATAATGTACATTTTATGCACATAGGAGGAATTTATAGAATGGATTTGTTTATATATGACAAATATTCTATAAAAGACATTCATGATAATTTGAATGATGGCGATTTATACACTTACAAAAATATTAAATTATATGGATTTTTAAAAACATGTATGGATGCATGGGATTGGTCTCCAGAACAAATTGATGTGAGTCAAATATATGATAAAGTTAGTACATATTATAATGAAGTTATGAGTTTTGATAATTTGCCAAGTCTTATAAATGAAAAAAATGTAGATACACTATCAAAAGTAATAATGAATCATATATAATTTCTATTTATTATAATATGAAGTTTAGACAAATTTTATCAGAAGATACAGCTACGCTTAAGTTATATAGAGGAGTTGATCCAAAATTTGGTGATACAGATCATGGCAGAATGAGTATTGGGGTCAAACATAAACTGGTAGGAGCATTAGGGCCAAACTATACAGATAATCCAGATGTTGCTAAAAGTTATGGTGGTGAAGTTATTGAGAAAATTATATCTCCAAATAGAGTATTAAAGTTGGCTGATTACGATGATATTATTCGTTTATATCAAAAACACGAAAAAGAATTATTTCCAGATCTTGCTAAAAAAATAAAAGGTAGTTCATCTGATCAAAGAAAACAGTTTGAGTATATTAAAGAAGCAGCAAAAAAATTAAGAGTAGAACTATCCAAAACTTATGATGCTGTTCAAGCTCCTATTGGACCTGGTGACGCTTCTTATTTAAAGTCTAAAGGAATTGAAGGAAATATGAATCTTTATATTCTATTGATTTAATGAGTTAATAGGTTCATATTTATTAACATGAACCGAAGAAATTTTTTAAAATCCGCTTTTGGTATTTCCCTCGCTCTTCCGCATTTAGAAACATTTGCTGTAGATTCTTCGCCAGTTATAAACAGATTGGGAGTAGTGTATGTTCCAAATGGAATTAATATGCACCAATGGACTCCATCTGAAATTGGAAATATAACATCTTTGCCTAGAATTCTTTCTCCAATGGAACGACATTTAGATGTGTCCCAAGTTGTTTCTGGTTTAACGCACGATAAAGCTAGACCAAATGGCGATGGAGCTGGAGATCATGCTAGAGCTTGTGCAACATTCTTAACAGGCAAACAAGCTACAAAAAGCGAAGGTAATATATATGTTGGAAAATCTTTTGATCAAATTATTGCGGAACATTATAACGGTAAAACAAAATTTGATAGTCTTCAGTTTAGTGGCGATAAATCTGTACTTGCTGGTAAATGTGATTCGGGTTACGCTTGTGCTTATCAATACAATCTAGCATGGAAATCAGCTACTACTCCAGTCCCCGCATTAAATGACCCACAACAAATATTTGACAGACTATTTAAGTCAAACGAAATTTCTCCAGAAAGATCTAAGTTACGAAAATCTATTTTAGACTATGTTTTAGAAGACGCAAAAACTTTACAAAAAAATGTATCAGGTATAGATAAAAGAAAATTAGATGAATATTTTTATTCTGTCAGAGAAGTAGAAAAACAAATTGAGAATGCTCATAAATTTAATATAGACACCAACTTTAAATTAGATTTTACCGTAGAAAAGAAATCTGAAAGTATTCGTTTAATGTATAAGTTAATGCACTTATCTTATTTAACTGACTCATCCAGAGTTATAACTTATTTAACCGCTCACGAAGGTGATAATAAACCATATAAAGAAATAGATGTATCAGAGGGTCACCACAGTTTATCACACCATCAAAATGATCCAGCTAAACTAGAAGATTTAGCTAAAATTAATCACTATCACGTGAATTTATTTTCTGAATTTATAGATAATATGAAGAAGGATAATTTATTAGAAAATACCACAATTATTTATGGAGGTGGCATATCTGATGGAAATAGACATAATCACGATGAATTGCCTTGTTTATTAGTAGGAGCAAAACAGCCTGGTACACACATAAGAGTAGATAAAGAAAAACCCATGTGTGATATGTTTATAAGCATAATGCACAAACATGGTGTACATATTGAAAAATTTGGAGATTCAACCGGAGAATATAATATAGTATAAAATTATGAAAAAATTATTAGTTACAATCGGAAGTATATTATTGTTAAGTTTAACGTCTTATGCTGATACATACAACATAAGCTGGTCAGAAGATGAGTTAGCAGAAGAATATACATTAAATATAACCTGTGTAGAAACTGGTTTTGGAACAATTAGAAAGTTTTCTGGCAATATTACATCATATAAACTTGAGTGTAATAATGACTATACTTATAAAATTTATGTCATTCCACATGGAAAAGCTCAAACAGGCCCATCTTCAAATGTTA
>Ga0070749_10001419_pt1 | contig 16201 bp, 19 predicted proteins | sample VirMetDEL_Nov_18_FD_75180 | JGI IMG/M metagenome (GOLD analysis project Ga0070749, IMG submission 75180) | Aqueous microbial communities from the Delaware River and Bay under freshwater to marine salinity gradient to study organic matter... | ecosystem: Environmental > Aquatic > Marine >...
AGAAAAGTTTAACGAGGATTTGAAATGAAAAAGATTTTACTTGCTTTTTTAATAATTCTGTTTGCATCGCCTTCAGCTCATGCGATTTCATGCGCTGCTGGGCTGCAACCGTTATTTAACAGCTATCAAGCAACCAAGCTTTGTGCCACCTTTCCAGTAAGTTCGACAATGGCGGCAAGCTTATTGCCTGATGATGATAACACGCTCGATCTGGGCGCATCTTCATATAACTGGCGCTCGATTTACGTTGGAACCAGCGTAATTGGGGAATCAGACTTGACCCTAACAGCTGCAGTTGATGACGTGATCATTACAGCAACTGATGACGTTACAATTCAGGGCCAAGGCTCTGGCGACGTTATTACACTAGCGGGCGGCGGAACTGCTGTTGATGTGACCGTTGCTGATGACCTTGTAACTCTAGCGAGCGGAACGGCATTAACGCTGACTTCTGGAACGCTAACAGTCACAGCTGGCGACCTTGTTATGACTTCGGGCGACATTACCATGACGAGCGGAGCTTTGAATATTGCGGCGGCTGCTAACCTTGGGCTGATTGCTGAGAACGGCGCGAACACTGCTTGCGACACAACTTGCACAGCGGGATGCGTTGCTGGGTACGATGCCGGGACTTCAGCGTTTGTGGCTTGCAATTCAGCATTAGCTGATTCTTGCCTTTGTGCCGGAGCAGCAAGCTAAATGAGAGTGGCATTAGCTTTCTTAATCCTACTTTCAGGATGCACTTTGAGTGTTCAGCCGTCGCCTAGCGGGGCGGCTGACCTCAAAGCGCGAGACGAGCAAATTGCAAAGCTTGCTGATATTGCCAAGCGCCAAGGGATTGTGCTGGAAGCTATTACTAATTACATAGCGGATCTTCAGAATAAGAAAATTCTACCAAAGCCGGAGCAGAAAGATAAGAAATGAAAAAGATATTATTATTAATTCTCTTTCTTCCTAGCTTGGCCTTTGGCCAGGTTTTCACGAGGAACGACAACGCCTTTGACGGAACTGGCTACGTTGTTGGAAACGGCAATCACACTAACTCGATGGGCGCTGTTGATTCAAATGGCCGCCTTGGGGTTGTTGTTGTTGATTCTCAATCTGGAAAGTCAGCTGTAATAACCGTAACTCAGACCGTAGCAGCTAGCGCCCACTCTGCTGGCGATGCTGTTGGGGGATTAATTACTTTATCAGACGCTGTTCGGTCTTCGGCGCTTTCGGGAATTATTCAGAGCGTTTCCGTAACCGACAAGGCAGGGAACGCTGGAAGCTATGACATAGTGTTCTTTACTGCTAACCCGACAGCGACGACCGTTACAGACGATGCTGCTTTTACTTTGAACGATGCGGACATTACCAAAGTTATCTGCATGGCTCCGATCAGTACCGTTTCGACGTTCGCGGATAACGGCGTAACTAATACCACTGGAGTGGGCTGTCCGTTTGAAGTTGCTTCTGGGACTACGATTTACGCGGCTTTAATAAATAGAAGTGCTGCAACCTACGCTTCAACTTCTGACGTTTCTGTTCGAGTCTCAATAATGCAGGATTAGCTATGTTCAAATGGCTACTCCCAATTTTGCTTCTAATAACTCAACACGCTTGGGCAATCTCGCCCAATGCGAAGAGGATTATCTTAGAATCAAGCGACCCGCTCGCGAATATAGACACTTTTAATTCTTATGTTGATTCGCTCAAACCAACTATGGATCTTGATCCGGAGGCTTTATCTAAAGTCACCTTGACCGCCACGGGACAAGTCAGCGCGATTACGTCGCGGGTTAGTGCTATCAGCTTCACGCAAGGGACAGCAGCCAATCAGCCTTATCTGAGCAGGCCGGATCAGGTGGAGAATATACAGCTAAACGCCGAGGCTTTGGGCGGCTCTAATTGGTTTGCAATCCGTTCTTCAATTTCGGCAAATAGCACAGCAGCACCGGACGGGACGACAACAGCAGACACCTTAATAGAAGATAGTAGCACAAACACGCATCTGTTAAGCCCTTCTGGCGTTGCGCTGACATCGGGGGTCAAATATCGGTTCAGCGGTTACGGCAAAGCAAAAGAGCGAACGCAGATTAGGTTATTAGCTTCTGGCGCGGTGCCGAATACAGGGCTAAACGTAGATCTATCAACTTGCACAGAAATTACCACAACCGGATCGCCGTTAAATAAAACTTATACTAGCGTTGGAAACGGTTGGTGCCGGTTTAGCTTTGAAGTTGCTGCAACTTCCACGGCATCGGGCTACCAAGAGTTTTATCTTCTAAATGCTGGATCGCAGTCCTATGCCGGGGATGGGGCTTCAGGGCTTTACCTTTGGGGCGCTCAACTCCAACGCGCCTCGATGCAGCCTTCTTACATCCAGACAACCGCAAGCCCGATATACGGCAGCTTAACAGGGCGGCGGGGGCTGGTGTTTGATGGGTCGAATGATCAGATGACTAGCGCTAGCTATACTAGCGCGATTTTTGCTGCGGGAGCCAAGGAAGCTTATATAATAACTGATTCGAATACAGCTTCAGGAACTCAAGTTATTCTTAGGCCAGCATCTAGCTATTTTGATTTGCGGATAAGCGGGGCTGGCTATCAATTTGTCAATTATGACGGGACAGGCGATCAAACACAAAGCACTCACGCAGCTAATCGCGTCGAGTTATTCTCGTTTAGACACGCAAGCGGATATTTGTACTCAAGTATTCAGGGCGGCCCAGAAACGGCTGGCACCGCATCGGGGGATACTACTAACATTTCAACCGCGCTAACACTAGGCCACGCATCTACCCCGCTGAATGGTAATATGTATAGGTTTATCACCTTCAACAAAACCAACTCCCCCGCCGTTCGCGCAAAACTACAGCGCGGCTTTAGAAAGTTTTACAAAACGCAATAAGGATCATCGTGCAACAGGTTAATGGGCTATACGCGATTGAGGGAAGGCACCAACGAAGATGGTGGACAAATTTACATAAGGAGCTGGACAGAATGGCAGAAGGTGAATCTGAAGGGCAGTTAAAGATTTTGGTATGGGGGGCTGGCATTGCCCTGACCGTCATCATCGGCTGTCTGACTAACGCTCTTATGGGCATACAGGATGTGAAGATAGCAATCGCTGAAATGAAGGCAAGTCGCTTCACAGCTAGTGACGGAGTTAGAATTTACGAAAGGATTGCTGAGATTCAGTCAGGGATGAACCTCATGCAGAAGCTAGGCACCGAAGCTGGCAAAGAGCGTATGCAGTCAATGGAAGACAGGCTTAATAAGCTGGAGAACGGAGGCAGAAAATGACAGCACCAAGCGTAAAATTTTACTTAACTAACGTCGAAGAGCAGGACAAGAACGGGTTGCCTGTTATCGTTAAAGACGTTCTTTTTTTCTCGCTCGAAAGAGCCTCAAGGACTGGCGTGAAAGATGCGCCTCCAACGCTTTTCGACAACAAGGCAACTAAGAATCATTTGATTGAATATCCCGCTGCTTACAAGGAGTTCAAGAAAACAGCTCCCGAATATCGTTGCAAGTGGCCAGAGCTAGGGTTGGATGAAGAACCAAAAGTAGAAGAGCCAGCTGAGGAAGTAGAATGACCGACACGATGACTGTCAAGCAAGTTTTGGACGAGTTTTGCGACCGGATAAACCAGCCGCGCGAATCGTCCTATGTTGGAGCAAGCACTCCAGCTGCGAGGCAGTACGTTTCTCTCTTTAAGTACATTGGAAGCCAGCTGCTTGATGAGCCTAACGGCTGGTGGCAGCTAAAGCGAATTTACACATTTACTACATCGACCGGAGTATCTAATTATCAGCTTCCTGGTAACTTTCTGCGACTTCTTACCGGAACTCAGTGGGGCGTAACTAATCAGATCCCGCTTGCTGGGCCATTAACCAATGCAAGACTTGCGTTCCAAACTTATGGCGTAAACATCGCAACGCCTTTTGCTGGCTGGCAGGTGAACGGCAATCAAGGATATATTTTTAACACGTCGCCTTACACTCAAAGATCGTCTGGTTATTTTCAAATCTCCCCAGCTGGTCAGGATGATACAACGCAGCTCGCGATTGCTTACACAGCGGGGGATTATGTTTGGCCAGCTAATTGGGTAGCGGGAACGACTTATGCAGCTGGCGCAATCGTAACAGGAGTGAATAATATTTATTTCACAGCTGCGGGCGGCGTGGCTGGCGCAACTCGACCCGATTGGACTAGCGGATCTGATAGCGACGGAACTGTCACTTGGACGGTCTATAACGAGCCGTATCCGGTAACAGCTGACACTGATTTTGTGCTGCTTGATGCAGAGCTTTTTATCGAGGGAATTAGACACGCTTGGTTTGAAGCTAAACAGCAATTTGAAATGGCTGAAAGGCTTCGCAATAAGTGGGAAAATGATATTAAGAACGCTCTCGGAAGACAACAAGGCGCAGCTTTAGTCAATGCTGGCTACGATGCAAATTCGCAACTAAATTGGCCCGTGACCCCTGTTGGTAGCTGGCCAGGCGTGGGAGACGTTTAATCATGGCAATTTTTCAAAATGATCCGTTCCCAGGAACCGATTATAATAATTATCAGAGCTGGGAGCAGGTGGTCACGCCAGATGGCCAGACTTATTACCAAGTCCCTGGGAATCCCGGTTATGTTTATGATCCTGTGGCTAGTGCTGCAAGTGGGCGGCGCGTTTTTCATGCGAACCCAAAAACAGCAATCGACGCTCAGGCAGAGCAAAAAAGACAGCAGGACAAGGCGAATAAACAAGCAGAGTTTAATTCTAGTCCAATAGGGCAACTTTTGCCTGTCGCTGGAACAACCGGCGGCTTGATCCTTGCTCATGAGATAATGAAGCCGTCTGTTTCGGTAATTCGCGATCTAGGGAACGGAACGGCGCTAATGTCCGATGGTTCAATTAAAGCAGTTGAAGCTGCAACCAAGACAGCTTCAACGGCAGCTGCCCAGGGCGCTATTGGCTCAAATGCTGCTTCTGGCGGGGTTAAGGCAACCTTGCTTCCTCCAGGCGCTGAAGTCGGCGAGGGTGGAAGCGTGACAATTCAAGGCACTGTTCCACCGCCAGGAAAAGTGATTCAGCAAGACGGTTCGATTATTGACTCAGAAACTGGTCAGATGGTTGGCCGCGTTGTGCAAGGCGCTCTTGGCGCTTATCAAATTTATAACGGCATAAACAGCTTTAAAGATGACAAGATTGGCGGCGCTCTTGGTGTTGCTTCCGGTGCTGCGAACGTCGGCGCGGCTCTAGGCTCAGAAACTGCCGGTTCTTTTGCTGGCCCGATAACAGCAGTAAAGGGCGGCTATGATGTGATGAACAGCTGGCAACATGGCGGCGAAGGGATTCGAAGCGCGGGCGCTGAATTAGGCGCTGGAATTGGAACTATGATCGCGCCTGGTATTGGTACGCTAGTTGGAGCAGCTGCGGGCAATGTTCTTGGCTACGGGCTGGACAAGCTTGGCATCATGCACAAGACAACAAAGCAGCACCAGCAAGAGAATTGGGGGAAAGTGGTTGATGACCCTAATGCAAGCGACTACTGGAAAAATGCTGCAGCTGTTCACGATCAGACCATGAATAGCGACATGCGCGGGAAAGATGCGAGCGGCGAAGCTTGGACGCTCGATAATGTTATTAATAAAATTAATTCTGGCGATGCTGCAGAAACGGCTAACTTTAGAACTGGCGCGATAGGCCACCAAAGGGTTTTTGGAAACGATTGGGGCAACTACACGCCAGAGCAGCAAGACGACATTATCAGAGGACTAGCTGCCGAAGGGCTTTATAAGGGCGACCACGGCGATGTCGTTATAACTAACGAAGAGGCAGCCAAGAAAATTAGAGATGAGGTTTTAGCAGCCACTGGCGGTAATCAATCGGCGGCTTCTGCTGCAGCTCAAGGGGCTATGCAGCGATCAAGCACTCGATCCCCTGGAATTGATATGAATGGTAATCCAATAAGGTACTAAACTATGCAAAACAAACTTCAAAGATTGGCTTGGCTTCGGCGTTACAGACCAAACGATCCGCAGATTAAAAAGCTAGAAGATCATATTGTGGCAGCTGGCGGCACGTTGCCTGAACCGCAACAACCTAAATTCGCTGGCCCGATGAGGCCAACGCCACAACCAGCAGCGCCTCAGCAGCCTGGGCCAGTAGCAGAAGAAGCGCCAGCTGTAGTTGCGCCAATTCCGTCAGCGCCTGACCTAACTTTCGAGCAATTCATGGGGCAACCTCCAGAACATAGGCAGAAGATGCTACCGGGGACGAACAAGCTGCAGCAAGGCTTTCAAGCCAACGCGCTCCGCGATCAGTGGCTGATTAGCCAGGGACTAGCACCAAGCAAATTTTACAGACCGCCACAAACGCCAGCAGAGGCAGCGGCAGCAGGAGCGTTAAAGCGTGGCTAGAACCTCAAACCTTCCAGCGCCGTTTAAGGGGATTGACCAAAGAACGCCAATTGCCGCGCTGCAAAATCCTTTTTGCGAGGACATTTTAAACTTTAACGTTTCTCAGGCTGGACTAGAACTAAGAAACGGCGATTCTGTGTTTAATCAAATATCAACGTCTTTCGATGTTGCCTTGTCAATCGCTCCATTCGATGAAACCAAGCTGCTCTTAGCTAGCTGGGACGGGTTCACTAATAAAATCAACATTCGAAACGTAGAGACTGAAGCGGTTCTTTATAGCTCGACCCCAACTAGCGTGAATTACTCAGAGTTCTATCATTCTGTTTTCAACAAGTATCTTTATTTTTTTACAGCTGACGCCACTTTTGCGCCGGGTTATTACTATGATGGAACGACCGTTGGCGCTATTGGATACACTGGATCGGGATTTTTGCCAGTTGGCGGCGCAGCCTTTAGAAATCGGCATTACATTATTCAGTCGGGCGAAGCTGCTTATTGGTACTCTGGTATTAGCTCTGTTTCTGGGGCTTTGACTAAGATTGATTTAAGTGGAATCGTCAAGAGCGTTACAGAGCTAGCGATCATTGCTCCAATTGCAATTTCTGACAACATAGCAACAGCGCAGATCTTGGCCTTCGTCATGTTTTCGGGCGAAGTTCTTTTTTATGCCGGGGCTTACCCAGACTCAGCCGACTGGCAACTTGTCGGGACAGCAGAGACTGGTCAAGCATTGTTCAATAACTCTGGGTTAAGCTACGGCGGTGATTATCTAGCATTTACCAACACTGGGGTAGTGTCGCTTAGGAGCCTATTCTTGAATCGCGGCGATCCAGTTGCTCAGCTTCCGATGGGCGCAGCGGTTCAGGAAAGCTGGAGAATTTTAGCTGCAGCGGTGCTAGATAGCATTGCCAGCGGCGATCTATCAATTCAAGTTTCTGGCGTTTGGGATAAGAAGAATAGCCGCGTTGTTATTGGCTTTCCAAAGTATATCGATGCTAGCGGCGATGTTCAGCTTGGCACGTTCTTCTTTATCTACGACACTCTTTTGCAATCATGGTTGCTTCATCGGTCTTTTGGGGTAGCAGATCCAACAGTATCAGCTCACCTAGTCGAGATGACTTATTACAAGAACAAAGTTTTGTTTATTCAAAGTAATTTTGCTCCGCTCTTGGTTTATGAGAAAGAGGGCGCTAGCGGCTTTACGGATCGAAATTACGACGATGACGACGAAGTTGCTTATGATTATAGCATGTTATCAGCTCCGATCCCTTTCCCGAAGACTGCTGTTTACGAGGCTAGTTTTATTGAACCAATCTTAGAGTCTGACCTTTACGCAGAAACCAATTGGAATCTAGTTGCTGATTTTGGTAGGCAAACCAGTGGCAATCAAAAGACCGATGCAGCGACAACTTCAGTCGCTAAACCTGGGGTTAATGTCGGGATGCAAAATATTACTTATGTTCAGGTAAAAATGTCGGGTACTACAGCTGCAAGTAAGAGTGTAGGATTAAAGCTGTATAGTTATAATATTATGTATAATTCGGGCGAAGAGGGATCGAGATGAAGTATAGAAGTAAACTTGGAACGGTTATTAATATTCCTGACGGTCTTGGGCCAAAGCAAATTGCTAAGATTAAGGCCGATGCCGATGCTGGCTATGGCACAAGAGCGCAAGCAACAGCTAAGAAGCTTGGTGCAAGTTTAAAAAAGAAGACCGCAGCGCCTCCAGCGCCTCCGGCTGATAGGGAGTTTACTGGCCTGGGCAAGCGCGGGTATGGGCAGGGGCTTCACGGTAGCCATGTTTATAAAGGCGCAGCTCCTGAAGATTCAAAAATTGCTGATACTGCTGATCTGGGTGGTGTTGTTAATCCAAAGACAGGGACAGTCAATGCCGATAAAGGGCTTGAAGCGATTGGTGAGCAAACAGCAAAAGATGTTGAAAATCAGTTTAATTTAGATCACCCGATGCGGATGACTGACCAGTATGGGAATGTTCGCGTTATTACTCGCGACCCCGTAACTGGACAGGTTACAATTACCGACGAGTTGGGGGGTGCTGCCCAAACGTTCAAAGACCTAGCCACAGCAGCGGCTTCGACCTTTAACGGCGATGTTAGTCGCCAAAAGGCAGAAGAAGCGACTTATGGAACGCTCACCAAATACTATGATCGTGATATGCAGCGAGAACTTGAAGCTCAAAAGCAGGAAATGGCAAATCGCGGCATTCCTTACGATCCTGCAGCAGCGAACGATCCGAATACTCAAAATCTTTACGGAAAAACAATTGGCGCTGTTCAGCAGAAATACCAGGGCATGAAAGACGATGCTTCAAAGCAAGCGATTCTTGCTGGTAATCAAGCTTATGCAACAGATGCCCAAGCAAGAGACAGCTTTTTGACAGCAGCCATGCAGGGCGCGACATCTTTCGGCGGGTCTTGGACTCCTTACCAGAACACGATTGATTCGACTTTGGGCGACAAGGCTGCTGACTTGATTAAGCTTTCTGCTGAATCTTACATGGCTAAATATGGCATCGATAAAGATGCTTACTTGAAAGAAAAAGCCATTGCAGCAAGCAAGAGCAATTCAGGCGGCGGCGGCTCTGGTGGTGGTTTTGAAATTACGGGGTAAGAAATGGCAGATCCTTTTGGAATTATAACACCAAGCGACCTTCAGGGCTTTAGCCAGCGCGTTGAAGCGTCCGATCCTTACGGTATTATTGGAAAGTCGCTCAATGCGTGGCAGCCGGATTATTCTCAGATGAACGCGACCGAAAGCGGGCTTTCTTCTTTTGGTAAAGCTTTTCTTTCTGGCCTAGCCCAAAACTATGCACAAAATAGAGCAGCTGAACAACTTAATAGCGTGGTTTCGATCCTTCCTCAGCTTAGTGCTGATCCTTATAACACGCCAATGCCGCAGGGCGTGGACGCTGGCTCTTTCGGACTTTTGCGCGGCGGTGCTGTTCTTAATAAGCAGATTCTTGATGCAAACAGCGCCGCCCAGAGAGGCGCTGATCTTAAAGATTTAATTAAAGCCATAGCGCCCGAAGCGATTAAGACCGGAGCGATTAGCATGGATCAGGTGCTTGGCGCTGCAAAAACTGGCAATCTCGATCAGCTTACAAGTGGCCAGCAGCCAGACCCTTTAAAAAATCCGAATAGCCCGCAGTATAAGCTTTCCCAGGATCAGCAAAAATCTCTTGATGAGCTTCGAGATAAGTTTAATAAACTGCCCGAAGTGCAATCATTCTCCCAAGTCCAAAGAGCTGCTAGCGCTATGGCGGGCGCATTGAAAGATAAGGGCGCTCCCTCTGATCTAGAATTAACTCGTTATGCTATTTTGATGATCGAGCCAGGAATGGCGGTGAGGGAAGGGGAACAACAGGCTGTTCTTAAGTCTAGTTCGATTCCCGATCAGTGGAAGGGCGAGCTTAACAAGTCATTAGAAAACGGAACCGCTCTTAGCGATACAGTAAGAGCGGGTCTTAAGCGCCTTGCTTCTCGTGCATACGAAGCACAAAAGATGGGCTATGAAAAGGCATTGACTTATCATCAAGGACTTGCAGAAGGGAGAGGGCTTCTTGGTGACGGGCAGAGCATTTCTTATCTTGGAGATGCTCCAAGCGTAGAAAGTATTTTTGGCGAAAATCCAACTGTGCCGCCTCAAATGTCAGCCATTGACGCAGAACTAGCAAGGCGCGGGCTGGATTCGAATGGTAATCCTATTAGCAGAGATTCAGTGATTGAAGGCGCTAGGCGCTGGGGGTATTGATGGCTCCTGATTTAAGTTCACTATCGGTTGAGGATTTGTTAGCTCTAAAGCAAGGGCAGCCGTCAGCTGCTCCAGCAGGAGCCTCGCCCGCCGTCCCGGCTAACCTAAGCTCTCTTTCGACTGAAGAGCTTTTGGCTTTAAAGAATTCCTCGGTGAACAAAGATTGGACTATTGCCGGATCTATTGGCAACTTTGGCTCTGGCGTGGTCGAAGGCGTTACTGGCTTAATAGGCCTTGCTGTCGATCTTAACCCGATGCAGCAGGGCGGCCCAAAGATTGACTTTCCAATGTCAAAAGCTATCGCAGAAGCTCTAGCCCCATACCTAGCAGAGAAAGATCCTCAATATAGGTACGCTCGAACGATGGGTCAGTTTGCAGCGCCCGTTCCAGTTAAAGGCGCAAATTCCCTAAGAACACTATTGACTAGCCTTGTTTCGGGGATCGGCGCTCAGTACGCCGAAGACGCTACTGGAGATTCAAAGATCGCGCCTATTGTTGGAGCCGTTGCTGCTGGAAGCGCCGCTTCTGCGACCGACGATCTAGCCAGGTTCTTAAAGCGCGTTTTCGTAGGAGCATCAGAAGAAGAGATTGCTGGGACTGCGGCCAAAGTTCTTGCTGAAAAGACTGGGCTAACTGCTGACGACTTAGCGCGAGTTAATGCAATGCCAGAGGATTCGTTGTCTTCCCTTAGAACTACAGCTGAGAAGACTCAAAACCCAGGCATGGCGCAACTTGAAAAGACGTTGGCCTTTGAAGGGCCAAATGCTAACACCTATGGCGCGTTAGAAGCTCAAAGGGTCAACGCAAGAGAGGCGCTTTTGAATCAAGCAACAGACGTTCCTGCTGTCAATGCAGAAAAATTGAATGCTGATTTAATAGGGACAGCTGCGGATGTTCAACAAAAAATGCACAATAATGCAAGCGCGTTTTGGGATAATCTGCCAAGAGATAAGGCGGTTTTATTAACCGATGATCAAGACGTGCTTAGGGCTTTAATGAAAGAAGGTGACGCTGGGATCCCAGTTAAGGCAGAAGTTAAAAATTTAGTTGAACAAGTCACGGGCACCAAGAAAAACTTTATTGCTGGTAAGACAGTTGGGCAGCTTCAAAAGATAAGATCGGATGCGCTAAGGCTGGGAAGAAATAGAGAACTCACCGCATTGGATGAAAGGTTATTAAGTCAGCTCTCAGAAAGCATAGACAGCGCAATGGAGAAAGGGCTTTCTGGTAAGGATTACCAGAACTGGAAAGCTGCTAGGCAAGCAACGGCTGCTGAAAAAGAGGCCTTTAAGCGCGGGACAGTTGGCGGCTATCTAACCAGTGATGATGTTAGAGTATCGAATGCTTTAAAGAAGGCCTTTAAAGGAGACAGACAATCGATTGTCGAGCTTAGAACAGCAATTGGCGAAGACCCCGCTTTATTGGAGCGCGTGAAGCGTGGCGTTCTTGATGAAATGCCAAGAAATGTTCAAGGCAATTTGACCCCAGCTGGAATGAAGAAGTTTCTTTCAGCTAACGAAACTGGGCTAAGGGAACTTTTTCTTGATTCTCATTACTCCAACTTTAAGAAAATATCAGAAGATTTAGCTTCTCAAGCTGGGGTTAAGGACTTAGCCGATCTCGCTAGTCGCGGGGGAAGCGCAACGGCTCAAAGACAGACGGTTGCTGGCGCTGTTCAAGACGCTATTGTTGATTCTCTGGTTCCTGGGACAAGCGGCTGGCTTTCAAAAACCATTAACGCCATTAAAAAGGGCGCTAGCCTAAGCGATGCCCAAGCGGTTGAGGATTTGATTTTTAAAGCTTCTCTTGATTCTCGGTTTGCCGAAAAGCTTGCTAGAACTCCGACCAGGAGAAGAATTGTTGATGCTCTTGAAATGATAAAAGAGTCTAGGGATAACATTCTAAAGTCTGGCGGCATAGCTACGGCCAAGGAACTAGCTAGAACAGAAGACAACAGATCGCCGATGGCCAAGCTGCTCGATCAAGTTTCGGAAAACCCAAAGCAGCCAGGAATTGCTGATCAGTTATCGTCTATTATTGGAAAGCCCGTGAAAAAGTCGCCTGTTTCTGAAGAATTCGATGGTCAAGTAAAAAAAATAGCATCTGACCTTGGCGCAGATCCAGAGCATTTATTGCAAGTTATGGCGTTTGAGACGGGCGGCACGTTTGACCCAGCACAGAAAAATAAGGCCGGAAGCGGTGCTGTTGGGCTGATTCAATTCATGCCAGAAACTGCTAAGGCGTTGACAGGTGCCGACTCTAAAGAAGCTGCTACCAAAATCTTGTCGAGCATGTCAGCCACTGAACAGCTGGATTATGTGAAAAAGTATCTTGCGCCATTTAAAGGTAAGTTAAAGACTTTGGAAGATGTCTACATGGCCGTTCTTTACCCTAAGGCGGTTGGTAAAGATCCTGACTATGCTCTTTTTCGTCAAGGCTCTAAGGCTTATTGGCAGAATAGGGGGCTTGACATTAATGATGATGGGATAATAACGAAGCTGGAAGCAGCGAATAAAGCAAAGAGTTTTGAAGTATGATCCAAGAATTTGACCCAACCAGAGTGCTAGTTGATTCCAGGGGCGGAGCTTTAAGTAATCTTAAAGTTCAGTCCGCTTCGGTTGCTGCTTCGGTGGGAACCGGCACTTCAATCATTGCTGCAGTCTCTGGCCAACGCCACAGAATTCTAGGCTGGCATCTCTCGGCGGGGCTTGCTGGCAATACGGTTATTTCATTAAGGGACGGCGCTGGGGGAACGGTACTAGCTCAGTTTAATCTTGTTGCCACAGCTCGCGATTTTGCTCCAATATCATTCTCTGGTTATTTTGAATGCAGTACCAACACAGCACTAGTTTGTGACCTGACAACGACTGACGGCCTTGTTAATATCTTTTATGTAACTTATACGCCACCGGCGTAAAGGAGAAGCCAATGAACTTGATGAACTTGATGAACTTGCTTAAATCAACTGGCCTAAAAAGAAAGCTAGCCGCAGCTTTTGCCGCTGCTGCTCTCTTAGCTGGCCATGTTCCTGTGCTGTTGCCTTACCAGCCGATGCTTGCTGAAATTGCTGGCTGGCTTGGTGCTGTTGGATACGCTCACGCAGTTGTCAGCAAATAGTTTTTAGTGAACATCTAGGGGAAATTCGCTTGTTTCGATAAACGAACTTTCCCTTTTGTTTTGCATTGCTTTTAGCGTTTGATTTGTCGTTTCTCTGAACGACTCAAGATTTCTCTTCCAAATTTCATGACTTTGGTGAAGCTCTTTTAGGACCAGGAACATAAAAACCTGAAAGATAATTATTGCTGTAACGCAAGCGGTTAAGAGTATCACCTTGGAGACATCCACATATAAGTTTTAATTACGGCGATTGCGTCAATGGCCGATCTAGCCACATAAACTTGATGTTTGTTTTGCTTTAGTAGCTCAATCAGTCCTTGTTGCGCTGGCGAAATAACACCTTTTTTTTTCTTCATTTCAATGTAAAGCCCGATGAACGGCCCGCGGGCAACGGGTAAGCAAAGGTCTGGAATTCCAGCTCGAAGACCCTCTTTCTTGGCCTTGATAGCCGATGCCATTGATTTGTTATAGCCGTTTGGAATTGCGTAAAGGAGCTTTAATTCTGGCCACTTGCTTTCATTTTCTTTGGCCCAAGCAACAACAGCTGCCTGAGACTCGTGCTCTGAAGGTTCTCTAAATTGGAGTTCCCTCTTTTGGGTCATTTCACATCTTCAAACTGTGGATCAAACTGCTCACACCGTCCTTCAGGCTTGGTGCTTGGAAAGATTGAAATAAAGCCGACTCTCCCGTTTTGCGGCATTAGAAAGACTTGCGGCGGGTTTTTGGTGCAAAAGCCAGTGGTTGAGTCATCGGGATCGCGTTGCCACGCTTTGCAGTTCTCGCATTTTTTCATATGATTTCTTCCTCGACCTGTTCAAACCGCATTGAAGAGATTCTATAATATTTACCATCTTTGATCACGCTAATTCTGCTGGGCTTTCTTAGCTCATAACTTCTAAAGTGCGCCTCTTGCGCTGTTTCTGGGAACTTGGTTACAGCATCGCGGGCAAGCTTGGCCCATTTTCTTTTGGCTTGTTGAGCAGCAAAGCCGCCATGCTGAAAGCAAAGAAACTCGCTGATTCTTCCGTGGTCTTTTAGCTGAAAATCAATCCTAAAACTGTCTGGCTTACCCTCTTTCTGGTGCGTCTTGGTGTTCCAGCTTTCGACTTCCAGCTCTTTAATATCAGCCATGATTGGAGCGTTAGACGCCACCGGCTCAAGCTTTTGAGTTGCTGCCGGAAATTCATACTCGCAGCTAGGACAATTTTGGGTCTTGACAAAAACAACGCACCCGCACATGGGGCAAGTCTTGGCGGGCATTTTGCTAATCTCTGCTTTTTTACCCTTGACAGTTTTAACTTTAATTAAATCAATCGGGCCATGCGTTTTAATATTATTGCCAAAATCAAGAACTAGACAGTCTTTCTTCCCTGGGGCTGTTCTTGTTCCTCTGCCGACCATCTGAACAAAAAGCGCGGTCGATTTGGTTGCTCTGAGAAGAACTAGCAAATCAATCTGCTTAACATTAAAACCAGTTGTTAGAATGTTGCAGTTTGTTATTGCCTGAACTCTTCCAGCCTTGAACTCGTTTATTCTGCGGTCGCGCTCCATATCCAAAAGCTCGCCATGAACAGCAAGTGCTGTAACCCCCTTAGCTCTTAGTGCGCTTGCTGTGTGTTCCGCATGTTTTACGCCGGAGCAGAAGATTAGCCAATGCTTTCTGTCAGCGCCTTTTGCAATGATTTCTTCACAATGCTTTTCAGTCTCTGGATCAAAAGCAGCCTCCGCCTCGGCTTGATTGTAATCATAGCCCGACTTTTTAACCGAAGATAAATCAACAATCGATTCAGAAACTCTTGAGATTAGCGGGGAAAGAAAGCCCTGCTCAATTAACTCCCTGATGCAAATATCATAAGCAATGTCGGTAAAGGGAGAATCAAAGTCCAGCAAGCTCCCTGAGTCGAGCCGATACGGGGTTGCAGTAAGACCAAGAACTTTGCACCTTGGGTTTTTCTTGAAAATTCTTTCAGTAAATTTTCGATACATCGAGTTAGTACTCGGTGGAAACAGGTGGCACTCGTCAACAATCACTAGATCGGTTTTTGGAATGTCTGTTTTATAAATTGATTGAATATTTCCATAGGTAACGCGAGAGAGACGCTTTTTGCCTAGCCCTGCTGACCAGATGCCAATCGGCTCAGACGGTAGCAATGATTGAAGCTCTCTCGCATTCTGATCAATGATTTCCTTTCGGTGCGAAACAACTATAGTTCGATAGCTTGGGCGCTGCTTGATTATCGTTTCGATAATTTTGGCAATAATGAACGATTTTCCCGCCCCGGTCGGGGCAACGATTAGCGGCGCACCGCCTGACGGATTATCTTTAAAGAACTGCCAAACCGCAGCAATTGCTTTCTTCTGGTACGGGTAAAGCTCCATTAGAGGATTATCTTAATCAAGAAATTAACAACAAAAGCAAAGAATATTAATGCCAAAATAAAGCCGCAGAACTCATAAGCGTGGCGCTCCGGCTCAATACGCCTCCATCTAGTTATAGCAGAAAAGCCATGCAAGTTTCCATCGGCATCTTCAAACCAAAAGCCGTGACAATCCCAATCGAGCTTGGCGGTAAACTCTCGCCCGAAAACGTCACGAACAAGCACGAACTTTCGATAAGGCGGCGATTCCGCGCCGCAGGAAATCCAGGTAGTCATTCTTCGCCCTCAAATTCGTCATAAACTACATCACCATTCTTAGGATTGATTATTTGCACCGAAAACCGCCCAAGCGAGCATGGCGGCATCTCAATCTCCTTTTCAGCCGCTCGCTCAAAAAATAGTCCGCGGTTACAGTCGCAGGCAAAATTCCCATATTCCCAAATGTAAGCGGAAAACCCTTCCTCCTCGCCTTCGACTATTCCAGAAATCTCCTCGTATTCACGGACTTCGCCCGTCTCGTTATTTCTGATCCG
>Ga0070749_10001422_pt1 | contig 16198 bp, 26 predicted proteins | sample VirMetDEL_Nov_18_FD_75180 | JGI IMG/M metagenome (GOLD analysis project Ga0070749, IMG submission 75180) | Aqueous microbial communities from the Delaware River and Bay under freshwater to marine salinity gradient to study organic matter... | ecosystem: Environmental > Aquatic > Marine >...
CATCTTTGGCTTCATCGCAGCAAGAAGGGCTACTACGCTATCGAAAGCTTCGTCTTCGAGAGAAGCGAATTTTTCTACTTCAGAAGCAGCAGCTTCATTGTCGAGGCCAGCTTCAACGAGTGAAGCCATTCTCTTCATCATCTTTTCTTTCTTCTTCATCTCTTCTTCTTTGTCCTTGTAAGCAGCGATGACTTCGAGGGCTTCGTCAAGCTCGGCCTTCATCTTCATCTTCTCTTCGTCCTTCTTCTTCATTTCTTCGTCGTTCTTCTTTGCTGCTTCTTCTTTTTCAGCAAGCAAAGCTTCCAGAGATGACTTCAACTCAGCAAGAGCTTCTTGCTCAGTCTTAAGTGTTGTTTCGAGTTCGGAGGCTTGAGCTTTAAACTCATCACGAGCAGCATAAGCTTCCTTTACTAGTTCGGTACAATCATTCATAGCTTCTACCTTATCGTTAGGGTTTAAATCTGAACTCATAGTTGCCTCCTGTTTGGCTTGTATAGGTGATACACCTTCTTTTTCAATTTCGTTATTTTTTTGATCTTCCAAGAATTTAAAGTCTTCTTTCTGAAAAATGACACTCTCTGGATTGGCTGGTCTATCGACAAAACCTTTTCCAGAAAATGTTATGTTCCTAAGAACTCTACCAACTTTGTGATTTTCATACTCTCCAGCGCCACCATAGGCACGAAGATGTTTTGTTAGGAAAGCAGTCGCTTCTTCTCTTGGTAAGACTTTGTATTCTCCAGTTGATAAATCCTGAAGCCCATAATCAAATCCACTAAAGAAACATTCCATACTTACATACTTTGTTCCGTCTTCAATCTGCTCAATAAGCTCAGTAGCTCTACTCTTCAGTTCAGGATCGGTAAAGCCAGTGTAAATTACTGATGCAGTGAGAACCTGGTATTTGCTGGGTAAGTTCTCAATAGGAGTATCCTTATCTATAATAACTCCTTCTTGGGTCATTGGCCAGTTTGCTACTATATGACCAACTATTTGATTTTCTTGATGTTCGATATTTGTGGGCTTATGTTCTGGGGTATCCTTGGCAGCCCATACTTCTTTTGGATCAAAAATGTCATCATTCTTGTTCCAATCTGTGCTTACTAGAATACTCTGGGTATAATACAAATCTTTGTCTGTAACTCCCGCAATAGACTTAATCTCTCTTGGTTTGGTCTCGGACGATTTTTCTATTTCGCAGGCATAAGTGAAACTGGCGTTGGCTTTGATCTGTTCTTCTAGCCCGTCTAGTTTTTCTTGGTCAAAAATTTGCATAATGTTCCTTTCGTTTGGCGATGTAAAATAGTTTTACACCATACCGCTATAAAAGAATGCCTTGCAGTATCGAGCCTCTTCGGTTGTCATTGGTCTGCTCATTTCGCCAGCTACCATCTTGACAAATTCTGAACACATCTTAAATCTATTTTTGTTTTCAATACTATCAATAGTATTGAGTTTGGACAAAACAATTTCTTCAGTCAGCGTTTTTTCTGGCTCTAAAGATAAGAAGATTTTAGTTTTTGTGTTTTCTGCTTCAGCGTATTCTTCCGACGATAAACTTCTCATATTTTTCTTGCCATAAAACTCTAATAAGCAAGGGTTTACTATCTGCGACACTTTCTCTTGAGCCTCTATAGCCCATAGCTGAACAGAAGCACCTTGCGGAATACCCGGTTGTGGCTTAAACTCTCTCTGTTTTCTCTTCTTTGTGTCTGGCGTTCCTTGTGGTCTTCCGTTCTGACCAGGAGGAGATTGAGGAGCTGCTGGTTTAGGCTGGTTCTTCATCTTCTCAATTTCAGATTCTGTGTTAAGTTCAACAACGCTCTTTTCTCCTTCTTTCTTTTCCTCAAGCTGTAAACCAACTTCGCTTGGGGTGGCAAGACCAACTTGAAGAGCAATCTTCTTGAGACCATCATTAAACTCTGGGTCATGATAAGGACTAGCCTTGTTGACCATCTTGCTCGTCTTTCTTTCTCTTGTCTCTTTGTTAAGTCTGGACTTTTCGAGATCCGAGTTGAAACCGAAATTAGTTTGTAGCAATTCATCGCTAATGATATTTCTATCAGCAAGTTGAATAAGCAAAGCCTTTTCGGCTTCTTCGTTGCTCAAATCCATTCTATCAAACTCTATAACCGCAGGCTGATTGAAGCCCATTGCTTTCTGTACCATTCTGATCTCGTTATTCCAAAACTCTAGCAGCACTCTTCTTCCGTATTGGAGTCTTTGAGTGAGAGTCTTGAGACTAATGAAATTGTTGGTAGTACCAGCAGCACCGAAAGTACCAGTAAGAGTAGGAGGAATTCCAAGACCTGCATAAACCATATTGAGATGAGGAACATATTTTTCTTGCCCCAGAAATTGATAAACAGTGGACTTGCTTTCGATCAGCTCAATGTCTGGACCCCAAACAAGATCCATTGTGCCACCACCAACGTTGTTCTGTAGAATGCTACTAAGCTTGCTTGCGGCAGCAGCAGTTGGAGCGATCTTGTGTTCGAGACTACCAAGCTTAAAAATTCGGATGTTGCTTATTGCCCCATCAAGAGCAGCAAGGTCAGCAAGCTTTAGTTTCTCGATAGTATTGATATCATCCATAACGCTATAGATAATCGGAAAAGACCATACTTGCCAGTCGTCCTTCTTATAGTGAAACACCATAGTTTTGCCTGGATCCAGAATGTATGGCTTCTTGGTTTTCGCTGCTTCGATAAGGGAATCAGGAAGCTGGGCAACAATCGCTTGTTCTTCTGGTGTTTTAGGATTGTTGATAATTTTTCTCATCTTCTCTGGAAGGCTTATCGAGAAAGCCCTATTTGTCATAAAGCTCGATAGACTTCCTCCCACAGCATCCACAAAGAAAGGATCAATGAAAGTATACTTCCAGGGTATCTCTCTCTTCTCGTTGTTTGGTATGAGATCGTTATAATTTAGTATTTTATCTGGAGACGCATTACTCTTATACATCTCCTTTTCTGCCTTGACGCTTATCTTGCCCGTTTGCCTATTCATCACAACATTACCAAGACGATAGAGAGTATTTAGAAATCTCTCGCTTCGGTCTGCTCCGTGAACCTTAGCAAACCAGTTTCTATAGAACTTTTCTACTTTTTTATTCGGGTGTGAAATGCGAACTCCCTGACTTGCAAAATCTCCCATGAGATCAATAACATTCTTGACAAGACCCACACGATTATAGATCATGTCAGACTGCTTTAGTATCGCTTTGATCTTCTTTGGTGTTGCCTCGTCAGGACGAAAAGCTTCGTAATCAGCTCTGTTGAATCCTGGTCTACCGCTAGTTGGCCCAGTAGAAAGATTGCTCCAGTCAGATATGGGCCCTCTGCCCCATCTTCCATAATCCGCTTGCGATCTCTCTATGCTGCCGAACTCGTCTAGGCTCTTAGAAGCAAGATCCAGAGCAGTTCTTTTGTCGTCAAGATTGGCATCATCCCATGTAACATAGGCATTTTCGTGAGGAAGAGCTTGCGAGTTTGGTATGTTTGGATTCTTCATTTTAGTCCTAATAGTATTAACGAAGGTATTGTAATAGTATTACTTACACCTTATCTGTAAATTCCTTGATATGCGGATCCGTCAAACCCCTGAGTAAACCATTGTGGTCCTCTATATAGGGCTTCCTCTTTTTCTTTTCCTTCCATAGTTCTTAAGTTTCCGCCAATCATGTTGTAGTCTGGCTGAGCAAGTTCTCTGTTCATTTGTCTGGCTATCATATTAGCTATAACCAAAGCGCTATAACGGTCCTTACGAAGCTTTCCTTTCTTTCCGTTTGGAAGCTTAACATCTGGCGTATCCCATTTGTCTCTGGCTCCCACACCACTGCTTGTTTGTGACATCACAATGGTTGTTAGTTCGTCCTTCAGATCTTCTATCTCTAAAATACATTCCGTCTCATTATCATAGATCTTTTCTAGCGATGTGTCAAGTATATCATTACCTTCCTTTGCTATGCTCAACCCCAAAGCAATATCGTCAAACCTTGGAAATAGCAATATTTTGTCTTCGAAATCTTTTCTTAGTCCATGATTCGCCTGAGCTGTCCAATCTGCTTTAGCAAACTGAACCAACTCAAGTATATGAAGACCCTGCTGGTCGTCTGTCTCTTTTGGCTTATCGTAATCAATAACTGGCCAAATCAGATTTTCTCCATCCATCATTCTGCTAGGATCATGAAGTGCTTCTTCAACTGCAACACCTCCACCCTGAGCATCCATACCTATTCTCTCGCACGGAAACACCTTCATGAGATCTCTGATCTTACGAGCACAGAACCCATAGAAATCATGCTCTCCAACAAGGCCCACTTTCTGACGGTCTTTAAAGTTGCTGCGGTTTGTAGTCCAACAATAAACTATACGCGTATGATCGCCATGTAGCTCTAATACAACGATGCTGAAGTTGTCCTTTTCAGAAGCAGGGTCAATACCATACACATATTTATATTGAGGGTTGCCTCTCGTTGTTACGTCAAAAAGAACTTCTCTGTCTCCAACCTTCACAGGATTCCGCTCACTACACACACAGCTCTCAATCAAGCTACGCTTAAAAAACCCGTCGCTATCAGCAGTGAAACAAGCGGCATACTCCATGTTATAAATGCCGGTATGAATCGTGGCTCGTGCTCGTGCAACCTGTTTATCATCCATGAACCCTTTAGGAATAAGCTCATAGGGTATCCTTATTATGGAGTAATCCTTCCAGTCAAAGTTCTCAGGAGGATCACTGCCGAATATTTCTTTTAGTTTGTGCGGCTGGCCTTTGCTATTAATAATAGCTTTATAGCGACGCCAATAGTCCGCGAAGTGCTTAAAGCTATAATCTGCCGTGCCACTTATAATTGCCTGATTCCCCTTCTTGATCTGAACAGCTTCTAGTTCATCGCTCCATAATCCTGCTTCGCGCATCGCTTTTTTGCGAGCTTCTTCTTTCACGTTTTGGATTGGCGTTGCCGATACCGCCGCAAAGCCTGCGACCACCGTTTCGTATATATCTGGGCTAATGCTCGCAAACTCATCAGCAATAATAGTATGTGCACGGAGACCTCTAATTTTGGATCCGTCGCCCAAAGGAACAGCAATAGTCCAGCTATCACCAAGGCGCATAGTACACCTGTCCACATCTCTTCTTGGTCCGTCATCATTGCTACTAAATATACTCCTAACTATAGGTGCTGTTCGCCACATGTTTTCCATGTATTCAAAAATAACTTTGGCCTGACGAAAACCACCGCCCACGATAACTATTTTGGTTCCTGGAACAAGTATACACTTTAACATGCTATAAAGAGCCAAACTAAATGATTTACCGAAACCACGACTAGCAATAAACATGGGGAAGGGTCTGGTCCATAGTTCCTCAAGCAAGGCAACCTGGATGGGATGAAGATCTATATCGAATAGAAACTTGGTGGTGGTTCCAAAATATTTTGTTTGTCGAAGAAGACGCAACAGATGAAGATCGGGCTTCTCTATATCCTCTTTGGTTCTGCCAAACAATGGATTGTCAGGTAGAATTAACTTGTCAAGATCGCCTAGCCCTAGCCAGGCATCATCATAGACCGTTTTCTTTTTTGTGTTTTTCATATATTGTTCTCATTATCCTGACGGCCATCTTCTCTGCATTATCACTATCTCCACAGAACACCACATGAATTCCATACTCGATCTGGAAGCGACTAATACACTTTAAGATATAGTTGTTTGAAATCCTGAGTTTGTCCCAGAGACGCTTGGGAATGTCCGATCCCACTGGAAAGTTATACACATCCTCAAGATCAAACTCGAAAAGCATGAAACGATAGGGTATCTCCTGCATACGCTTGAGAAAAGCCGGAAAACGTGATTCGGTTATGTTGTTTGCGATCTCGCTTACACTTTGCTTTCTCTCGATAGTGAGTAGATTTTCTAGCCCCTGGATCGTATAGTCTCCCGTGTCTAGTTTCTCTCTTGAGGTGGTGTGAGCCCCAAACTCCCAGGCCATCTGTTCCCTGGTGTCAACTATTATAGTAAAATCGTCAGTGTGCAACAACTTAACCCCCCACGCTATATTTTCTGCTTTTTGATATTGCTCTGTTTACCACCATTCTGGCAACAGTTTCCACAAAAGGAATCTTTCTCTTTTCGCTTTCCTGTTTTAGCCAGCCCAGGATGGTATCTATGTTAGCTTCACACCAATCCGCCCCTTTGGTATTCATTTCTATGGCGTGTCGCTTGCAGCTACAGTTTGGCCCAGCTTTGATGCCAAGAGCACTAAACATTCCATGAAGCATGGTTCCTGGGCCCGTGGGATCATCTTCCAGGGTTCTGGGAAAGAATTTTTGCAGATAAGACTCTGGGTCGTTTTCTGATAATTCTAAAAAGCGGGCTCTTGCTAATTCTCGTGAGAAGTGAGGTTGCTGATGGTAATCTTGGGCTTCCCATAATACTACTGGGTGTGGTATTCCTTTTATGCTTATCATGTATTGTTCTACTTGTGGGTTGTCTATGTATACAACTTCGAGTGTGTTGGTTGTGAATGGTTTTGGATCTATTCTGGCGTTGGTGGCTGGATCTGTATAACTGTTGGGTCTGAGAGTGATAGGTTTGTCTAGTATCATATGTTCCTCCTTACTATGTCTCCTAGTAGCTTAATGTAATGTTCTTCATTTCCGGTTATCATTCGGTGGTGCGTGCGACAGAGAGTTATTCCATTTTGCAGATGATAGCGTAGTCCTGGGTATTCTTGCCATTTGAGTATATGGTGAACTTCAGTTTGTTTTTTGCTGTTACAATTAGGAAACTGACATGTGCTTTTGTCTCTGGCTCTTACCTTTTGTCTCCATTCTTTGTATTGTGGGTCGGAGTAATCTCTTTTATTCATTGTGGAATACCGATTCTGGAGTTAGGAATGGTTGGTCTACCACTCCATCTTCATACTGGTGGTTTTCGGAAAGTTTCTCTTTTGCTTTTCTGGTTGCCATTTCGAGAATGGTCATTTCCTTGCCTTCCTTCTCTCGGATTAGTTCGTCTTCGAGCATTCGTATGAGTCCTACCCAGCTCGATTTACCATCTTCTATGCGCTTGATACGCTGTTCTCTTGTGGCTTTGAGATCTTTGCCGATCTTTTGTTGTTCACTTAATAGTTTAGTATATTCGTTTGTGTAGCTTGCTATGCTGTTTCGGGCGAAATTGAGTTGTGTTTCCAGATTGGCAAGTCTTGGGGCGTCTCTTTGTGATTCTGGTTGTGAGTAGATGCTATCAACTTCTCGTTGTAGTCGCTCGGTTTCTTGTATGTGTCTCTTTCTTTCTTTCATTGAGCGGTTGATAAGAATGTCTATGGTTATATATTGTTTGATCTGTAGTTCTTCGGCGGGTAACACATCCTCTCTGAACTGTTTAACTAGTCCTATCCATGTGTTCTCGAAGTATGATAGTTCTCCCGTATCCTCACTGAACTGCCTTTCTATTTCTTGCCAGAAAGTTTTGGCGTGTAGCTTTATTCTGAGAACCTCATCTGTTTTGTTTTCTGCAGGATCAAAGCTTAGATTGTTATCGGTAATGAAACGTTCTATGGGTTTCTGTGTGCGGTTTAGTGATGCAGCAATAAGGTCTATGCTCATTCCTTGAATATTATCACGAATGAACTGCATCTCTTCAGTGGATAATGCTCCTCTTTTTTTACTCATCTACGAGCTCCTGTATTTTTTTGATGAGTTTATGAATTTCACTTTTGTATACTTTGTTGCCATATTTCATTTTCAGATAGATGGTGCGGGTTTCGCCATGTAGATGTTCTTCTATAAGTTCTATAAGCTCTTTGTGTTCATTGCTAAGCGAGCCAGCTTTGTTTTGTGGTATGTTCTCTTTGAGATCTTCTATAGCGTTGAGATACATGAGGTTCTTTTTGGCGTTGTTTCTTCGAAACCAGTTTCGATAGAGTTCACAATCATACTTGTTGCTAAACTCATCGCAGTCTGCCTCTTTGTTGGCGCAGTTCTTGTTATGGAATGGGCAAGTTTTACATGGGAGATCGGGCCTCTGATAGTTATCTCTTTTAAAGTTGAATAGGCGATTTCTTACATGTGTCCATAAAAAGTTTTCCAGAGGTCTTTCATAATCATATTTCTCAAGACCTTCGATTGCGAAAACGCTGATTTGTTGACGCATATCCTCCAGTTCGTGATAGCCAAAACGAAATTTATAGGCGAGTTTCTTGGTTATAAGCTCTATTGTGTCTAATAATTCCTGTTCTGGGATTTCTCTATGTTTCCTCTGTTGTTTTTTGCTCATACTCTTCTAGTGTCTCTGCTAGGGAGCGATCTTCCACGAGCATGTCCTGGTCAGTTTCCAGATCTTGTTTTGCAGTAGTGTGAAGTTCGCTTTTTATTATTTTGATGTTCATGTTATGTTTCTCGTTATGTGTGTCTATTGTATAGTAGTTACTTGGTTCAACTATAGCAATTAATACACCACCCTCCCGCATCCTTGAGGTTTAGGTATGACATAATATTTATGAGCTCCCTACTATTTTTGGACGACCTGTGGCTTTTTGCTATATCTCCAAGTATACTAAATTTATTATAAAACTACCCCCCTCTAAGGAGTTAGGATGTAAAGTGGGGGTGGATATTCTGTTTGCAGTGAGGCTTAAGAGGTGGGGGTGGTCTGTTTTTTACCAAGTGTCCAGTGAGGATGGGGGTGGTCTGTTTGTTTGAAAGTGCCGAGAAAGACGGGGGTGGTCTGTTTTTTTGAAAAAAATTTTAGGAGGGGGCTTGACAATGCCGATGAGAGTGGTATAATTGAGACATCAAGAGAAAAGGAAAGAAAAGAAAAGGAAAAAGAAAATGAACTTCACAACCAACGCTCTGTTTACCGCCCGTATCTATGATGTCTATGGTGAGGTGATTGACTACACTACTCACAGTGATGTGGCTATGCTTGAGAACATCGTCCGTGGTGACTGGGAAGGTAGCGGTCATGCTAAGACGTTCGCTATCTTCGATGAGGAAGGTGTTGCGGTAGTCGCAGATTTTATCTCTTGACACGGTTGGGGGAATCGGATACACTTCAGATACAAGGAATCTGTATCACCTAACCCAGTCTCCTATGGGCCACACACGCTGAGGGAAACCACCCCCCAAAAGGGGGGAACAGGTTAGGCTGCACCCCACCTTAGAGGGGTATTGGTGCAGAGCAAATGGTGTGCCATAAAAGTTTTGGCATGAGATTTGCTACAGAAAAATTCCGAAAAATTCTGAAAAAATTCTCTTGACGGTGTTACGCCCTGACGATATAATTAGTAGAGAAGAAAAGAGAAAAGGAAAGAAAGAAAAGGAAAAGAAAATGAGAATCATCAAGATTGAAACCGTGAATGTCCTCATCAGCAAGAATAACCGAGTGATCGGGTTTGAATATCCCAACACTGGAATCGTGAGTCAGGATCCTCTCAAGGTTCGCAGCCTTCAGTTGATAGTGGATCGCTGGGTTCGTGAGCAGCGTGAAGAAAACGCTTGACACGGTTTTGAGAATCGGATACACTTCAGAGACAAGAGAAAGAAACCCAAGGAAACAGAATCATGAGCGTCTATCTTGTTTTTCTTCGTGGCTGGGAAGACAACCATCTTGAAGGCGTGTTCGCCTCACGAGAGGAAGCCCAAGCCCTTGCCAACAAGTTGAGCGTGATTCATGAGAATCACGGGCTGGATGGTGTGGTAGAAGAGCATAGCGTGATAGGGGGTTGACACCGTTTCGGGAATCGGATACACTTCAGACACAACGGAGAAAAAAAATGAGCACAAACGACAACACCTATCTGACCATCAACCGCCTTCTGGATACGCTCCTCGCTGACCTCAAGGATCCAGGTCACCAAAACGAGGAGTATAGGGCTCGATTGGTTGCCGCTATAAATGATCTCAACAAACTCAAGGCATACTACTAAGAAAAAGAAAGGGACGATAATGGATATCAACGACGAAGAATTCTTTGACCTGTTGGACGACTTCGCTGGCCCTATACCTGAGATGGAATGGACGATGAGCGATGAGGAGTATGAGCGTAGGCATACTGCGTGGTGGACAGAGCAAAAGAGACAAAGCGAAAAGAAAAGAGAAGAGACAAGAGAAGAGAGACTAGATAGACTCTATGCTTTCTATAATGATGAGGACAATGTAGTGAACGAGCGTTCAGCATTCGACCAGTAGTGTACATGTGTATCACCTAACCCAGCCTGCTATGGCGCCCTACACACAGGGTGTTTGACCCCTCGAAAGGGGGGTGCGGGCGAGGCGGCACCCCACCTAAGGGGGGTGCTACAGCAAATACTGTGCCAAATAAAAAATAAAAATTTTCTGGATTTTTTTCTTGCAATGGTCGAAGATATCTGTATAATCAGAGAAGAGAAGAGAAGAGAAAAGAAAAGGAGCAACCACATGCGATACGATGACGAAAACCTGATGCGTGATGATTCCGAGTTCGACGTTTTTGACCTGCACACCAGCGAGGCAGAGTTGGACGATTTCGAGGACGATGGCCAGCCCGACGAGTACACTGAGTGGCAGGACTACATGGGCGGCGACGATTGGGATCACGGGCAGTACGACGAGTATTGAGGAGAACACCCCTCGAAAGTGGGGTGCGGGCGTGCCGGCGCCCCCCTTAAGGGGGGTGCTACAGCAAACGACATGCCAAATAAAAAATAAAAATTTTCTGGATTTTTCTTGTTGACAATGCCGATAAGAGTAGTATAATCAGAGAAGAGAAGAGAAACAGGAGAAAAGAAAATGGAAACGCAAGTAGAAGAACGATTCGAATGGCTTCACGTTCCAGTGTCGGGATGCTGCGGCGAGTATCTGACCGAAGGCGAGGCCGAGTGTGGCGTGTGCTGCGTGTGCCGCGAGGCTTGCGACGTTGAGATTGTTTCTATTGCGGTTGAACCCCTTCCCTACTAAAAAGGAAAAGATAATGATAGAAGAACTTACCGACATTGAACTTGCCCAACTGATCCGATTCTATTGTGAACTCTACACGCAAGAGACTGACCCACGAAAAAAGAAACTCTGGCACAGGTCGCTTTCGCTCTACATTGATGATGCCAAAAAAAGTTGGTTCAATAGTGAAGAGGCGTTCAGTAACTGAACGTTTGTACGCCCGGGGGAAGACACCCCCCTTAAGGGGGGAGCGGGCGTGGCGGCACCCCACCTTAGGGGGGTAGAAAAAATTCTCAAAAATAGTTAAGGGCGAGCCTGCGAAATGCCGATGTAGTTAGTAGTCGGATGGGAAACTTCAAAGGAATGAACAAATGAACAGTTTTATTTTGGCTTTCGCTGTGCTAGGCTATGGGGTTGGGTTTGAGGGTGTGGATGGGGATCGAGTGTACATCGGTACATATACCCCCCAAGCGGAGTATGGTTGGGTGGTGCAGAATGGAGAGATTCGTCTGGATGTGGAAGTTCAGAAAAACGAAAAAGATTTTTCAAGTTGGCTCTTGACAAGTGACGATGAGTAGAGTATAATTGGGACATGTGAGGCAGTGAGCCTTGCGAAACTTTAGAGGAGAAATGAAAATGAGTCGTGCGAAGCAAAACCTGATGCGTCAGATCGAAGCCAACAACCGCTGGAAGGTTGGCGACCTTGTTGAGTGGAACTCCCCAAAGGGGAACTACTATTTCGGTGCTGTTCACACCATCCGCGAAGGTTCGACCGGAACGGGCGACCTTATCACGGTGGAACTGCCCGGTGGTGGTTTCCGAAACTTCTACGAGAATGAGGTTGACGCCCTGCCCTGCTCTATCGTAAGATAGGGCAGTGTCCGGCAACACAAATAAAAAGGAGAAAATAAAATGGACCATCACAACGCAGCGGCAACCGGTAGGCTTTCGGAGCAACTTTTCAAGTATGAGTTGGAAAGCATCGGCGTCACGATGCTCAAAACCAAAAAAGACTATGAAGACTGGGAGAGCGCACGTTGTGGTGGTGAGTGGGGGTCAAAGAAAAGAGGAAGAGAACTATTCCACTCTCATCAACTTCGTTGGCCTACAGCGTGGGAAAAAGTAGTTAGTCCTACCAAAAGCGGACACAAAAGACGTTTCGATGTCGATGGATGGATACCAGAACTTGACTGTAGAGTAGAAGTGAAGTATTCAGAAGAGAACGGCACCACAGAAGAAAAGGTTTTTTACGACCTTGAAAAAATTCGTGCCGGTGTCTACTCTGATAAACCACTTATTTATGTTTTGTTTGGACGCAATGCCCCAGGCAAAGCGGTGTTTGAACTGTTCAAGCATCTGGTAGATAGTTTAGACCTTGATAATGTGGGCGTTATTATTGATGATGAGAACCTCACCCACACAAAGCAGTGGATAAAAGACTGCCTTGATAATGTATAACTCTTAGTATAACTCCTGTGAACCCTCCCGAGGAAGGGGTATCCCCCTCCAAAGGGGGGCGCAGGCTAGGCGGCACCCCACCTAAGAGGGGTATAGCAAATGCCGTGCCAAAAAAATTCTGAAAATTCTCAAAAATTTTTGTTGACAGCCGCCACCATTTCTGTATAATTGCAGAACAAGGACACGAGCAAGCGACAAAAAAACTTGCCGGACACTTGGTATCTGCGTAAAATGAGACAGTAGTAAGAAACCCTTTCTTGGAGAGAAAAATGAACAAGTGGACTAAGCGAGTTTTGAGCGAGTTGAAGGTTGACGCTGACGGATACCTTATCGACGAGAGTCTGGACGAAGTTGGTCTGGAAGAGTCTCAGTGGTATCTTGACCAAACCGGTTTCGATGGCTATGATGATGAGGACGACGACTTTGAGTCAAACTGGAACGAATACGCCAACCAGCACGGAGAATAAGATGAGAAGTTTGAGCAATGCCCAACTCGAAAAGCGATACTACCAGAACATTCGAGACAGTTGGCAAAACGGTCTGGATACGTGGACAACAGCAACAGAGCAGAGACAAGCCTATCTCCAGTGCGGTATCGAATACCTAAATAAAGTGATGGACAAGTTTCAAGAGGCACACGACAACGGCATCGAGGTGCCAACCAAAGATGCCGCAAGATGGGCTGGCGGCAGAGACTTGTATGATGGACTCAAGGCAGTAGGAGTTTGGAAATAATGAAAACGCAAAATGTAGTTATCAGCAAGGGACCGAAAGCAAGGGACGTTGCCGATGTGGTATCGAGATGGTGCAGCAGAAACGGTAGTTTTATCTTCAGAAGTGAAGACCTGTTAGCCGATACTACTTTCAGCGAAGAGTCTGGTTGCTTTGGCCCTCGCACGACTACGATAATGCTTCAGAGAATGAAGTCTATGGGGCTTATTCTGGAGTTATTCCGTGGTGGTAGGGGTCATAGTGCAACGTATGTTTTGTCTTCAGACTTTACCCGTTCAGTGATGAATGGCGAAAGCAGTGTGTTAGATGTCAAAGTATTTTGGTGGATGGTTGAACACGGTGTTGAACCCACAGCAGAAGAAAAGGAACAAATGAAATGATAGTTTTTTTAGTTGTGGCGTATGTAATAGCAGAAGTGCTGACACTCTCAGCACCAGAAGGGGCACCATAGGAGTAAATAAAATAAAGTAACTAAGTTAATACCGTCCCCCCGAAAGGGGGGTACAGGCGTGCCGGCTCCCCCCTTTAGGGGGGTGCCTAGCAAATGGTGTGCCAAAAGATTTTTTCAAGCCGGGGCTTGACAGATGACGATGATAGTGGTAGAATTGATAGAGGGCACGACGCCCAGAACAAACACATGGAGGTGTATTATGGTAGAAGTATTGACAGCCGTTGCGATTGTGGTAAACTTGATTCGTCCCCCGCAACCGTACCCGTATCCACAGCAACCCTACTATCCCCAGCCGGTGCCAAATGTCCAAACGCAAGAAAGAAACTATCCCACTCAATATCAAACCCCTATGGGCACTCGCTCGTGGAGCCAGGCTGGACCGGAAACATACCGCTATGGACAGCCGACCCAAACGCCAACGTACCAGAATGGGGGTTGACAAAGCGTGGAGAAGGGACTATAATGTAGAGTAGAGAATGCGGGGTCGTCTAAAGGTAAGGCGCGAGATTTTGGCTCTCGCTATCGCGGTTCGAGTCCGTGCCCCGCAGTTTCTTTTTTTTTAGAAAGAATGTTTTTCCTAAACCGCAAGGATAGTGGCCGGCAGCCCCTAAAAAAAACTCAAGAGAGGGGTTGACACTGGCCGATAAGTAGGTATAATTAGGGAAACACAGGAGAAAAGAAAATGCTTGCTCAAGACTGGATGGATGTACTGACCGTTGTGGGTTTGGTTGTTGGGTTCGTGATGGTGTGGCTTGTGTATCTGAACACCCACAAGGACACCATCGCGAGTGCTCTGCCTATAGTCGGTATGGTGTGTTTTATGGTTGTGTTTCTAATGTTTCCGATGGGTATGTTCTACCTGATGGGAATAGCTAGCGTGCTTGCTTGGTTTTTTGGTGTGTTTCAGTCCTAAATAGGAGTTAGTTATGTTTGACATTGACAGTTATTATGCTGACCAGTATCACTATGATGATGATGCTTGGGAGTTTGATGAGGATGAGCGGCTTGCCGAGGAAGAGTATGCTATGTGGTTTGATAGCCTTGAGGGAGAACTGTAATGCCTAACTGGTGCGAAAATAAAGTAGCGTTTTTTCACGAAGACGAGAGTAAACTTCAAGAGTTGCTCGCAGCCTATAAGGGAGATGGTTTGTTTGACCATTTTCTGCCTACCCCAAGAGGTGAGGATGGTGAGGTTATTACTGATAGAAAGCATCCAGACTATTGGTATAACTGGAATGTAAACCACTGGGGCACAAAGTGGGACGTAAGTGAAGAGCACGATGGTAATAATACTTCATCTCGTGATGAAGACAGCGTGTCTCTTTCTTTTATGAGTGCGTGGGCTCCACCAGTTGAGTTTTATAGTCATCTGGAAACGCTGGGCTATAGAGTAAAAGCAAGTTTTTTTGAGCCGGGTATGTGTTTTGCTGGCTATTGGGAAGATGGTATTGAACAAACCTATAACTATTCAGACAAAAGTGATGTAGAGGGTTTGCCTTATCATCTTGTTGAGTTGTATGGTATTATGGAATACTTTCAAGAAATAGCATAGTCATAACCCAACCCCCCGAAAGGGGGGTGCGGGCCTGCCGGCCCCCCACCTTAGAGGGGTATCCTAGCAAACGGTGTGCCATGAAAGTTTTGGTATGAGATTTGCTACGCAAAAAAATTTTCAGACAAGCCTAAAGATTCTGCTTGACACTGGACGATAAGAGAGTATAATTAGTGTATCACCGCGAGTGACGGTGAGAATGAGTTTGGAACCTGTTTTTGGAGAACCTGTTATGAAGATGCTTCACAAGTTTGAGTGCTTTATCCTTGCCGATGGTGCTATCGACCATGCGACCACGCTCGCAACGGTCAATGAGTGCCTTGAGGCTTCGTGCCCGACTGGTGCCCACGCGACTGCCGAGTATGTCGGTTGTCGTGAGATGAGCGACACGGGAGCGAAGATTTCGCTCAACCGCAAGTTCGGTGTCAAGACCGAAAAGGCTGCGGTTCGCAAGCCGCCGAAGTTCGTCAAGCCGGTCGCTTGACATTGTGGGTGGCAGCCCGTACAATAGAGTGCGGGCACTGCCACTCAACACGCCCCCGTAACTCAGTGGATAGAGTATCGGATTTCTAATCCGAGGGTCGCAGGTTCGAGCCCTGCCGGGGGTATTCAATACAATCTTGCCCGTCCAGACGGAAGGGCTGCGGATAGGCTATCCTACCACTTGACATAGCCTAGTGTTTCTGGTACGATACCGCAGCAGGGTTCAAGCCCCTACGGGTTTCCCTTATTTTAGCAGGAGAAAGAGATGTTCAAAGTCCGTTTTCATCTTGGTCGTGGGCCTCATTACAAACATTGGCAAATAACGGATCTAAAGGATAAGGATGTTCAAGTAGAGTATTTTGACCCGTATCGTTATCAACTATTCATGGTAGATTGTGAGTTAGTGTGCAATGAAAAAACAGCAAACCGAGTTTACGCCCGAGGAGTTAAAGATGTTTGCGGCTGGATCAAATGCCGGGATGTGTATGTTAGTGATTATTCTCTTCCTCCTGGTACAAACATTGATAGCCTTCCTCGCATAGTATTTAACCCAATAGTCGATCCTGTGTGGCGTATTGAAGACCGACCGGGTGAGAAC
>Ga0070749_10001423_pt1 | contig 16191 bp, 26 predicted proteins | sample VirMetDEL_Nov_18_FD_75180 | JGI IMG/M metagenome (GOLD analysis project Ga0070749, IMG submission 75180) | Aqueous microbial communities from the Delaware River and Bay under freshwater to marine salinity gradient to study organic matter... | ecosystem: Environmental > Aquatic > Marine >...
ACTGCTTCACGAATATCGGAATAACTTTTAGACATTTTTTTTATCCTCTTACTTTAGCGGCAAGATCTTTATCTGCTCCGCCCCAAGTGCCTTTTGATTTAGTTGCAAATGAATTGACCCTAGCAAATCCCCATTGTGCAGGAGTAGTACCTGGGCGATGACCAGATTTCCAAGCTGCCACACCTCTGTCAAATACTTGTTTGAGTATTGAATATGGCATGCCAGTTTTATCAGCTTTTGTTTGCAGAGCCTTTTTTGTATCTGATTCGTTTAGTTCTTCACCAAACATATCTTTGAATTTTTTAGTATGCTTTGACGGCTTAGTTTCAGCCCTTGCATCTCCAGGCGCAGGCTTATATGCATCCGGATCATCGTCATCCATTTTTGCCTGTTTATTAAACTGGGCTTGACGCTTAGCTTTGGTTGATTTGGATAAGCCTTTATGATAAGCAGCTTTCTCTTCAATTGATTCAACTGCATCTAACCATTTGCGATACTTACCAGAATTAGATTCAACGATAACGTAATTAGCGCCGAGTATTACAATCTTAGCAACCTCGCCAGATTCTTTGATGATTACTTCATCGCCGACGTTATAAAGCTCCCCTTGAACATAAGCTTCACGCTCTTCAGAGATTGGTTCTAATTGGATATGTGTATGGTATTCAGAAGTTTCTTTGATACCCATTGCTTTACGCAGTGAATCAAAGAAGGCTTGACCGTCTTTAAATGCTGATGGAAGGCCTTTTGAAAAAGCAGCAAAATTGTTTGCAGCTGCAGCAGCTCTCATCTTCGAAGCTGACATACCAGATACGTCGTCTGAATCAGGATCTCTTTCACCTGCAGATACAATATTAATTCCAGTTTCAAAATTATAGAAACCGTGACGAGCCTTTACACCATTATACTTGTTAGCCAAGGCATCAAATTCATTTACACGGTCTGAACCAACAACCATTGTTACTCGAGTAAATCCTTGCTCGTACAATTTAGTTAAAACGTCTAAAGCGTTTTTAATAGATTTATCAAGGATAATATTACGACCATGCTTAGGAAACATTTTGCGCATGACCTTTATCTTTGTTTCGTAATCTAATGGATTCTTTTTAGCATCATGTGATTGCGACGCGTATATACGATAGTTATTCCCTTTAGCCAAGGAAACAACCTTATTAATTAATTTTTCATGACCAACAGTAGGAGGATTGAAGCGGCCGAAAGTAAAGACTACTTCTTTTATTTCTTCTGTTAGATATGTAGAAAAAGACTTAAATGGCATATTACTTTCCTCAATTTGTTGATGTGCTAGTGGAAGGTAATACGCTTTTAGTAAATTTTGCTCTGTCTTTTTTACGGATAAAAGGAAGAAGCTTTTTAGCAATCCTTTTGATTGCGCCTTTCTTCTTCTCTAATTGCTTTTCAATGTTTTGTCTTTGACCAAAGGATAACTCTGCCTTACCTTTCCCTTTGGTTATTTTTTTAGTAAGGACGTCACGTGCTTTCTTTTCTGCACGTCTTTGAAGTTTTTCAGGAGTGGCAAACTTTTTTCTTGCCCTTTGTTGCCCTAGCTTAATCTTAGCTTTATTCTTACGGAAAATAGATTTCATCTTCAGTCGTTGCGCAATTGTTAATGCTTCATCGACATCTTTTTCGTCACTAATAGGGCCAGTGGTGTCACCATCACGCTTACGCTTCTTTGAATTGAGCGCAAGCTGAGTGTCACCAGTTTGAGTATAGTCTACATTAATGTAGTCTTTGAATGCTTTCATTTTCCCTTCCCATTTAAGAACGAGACGCTGAGTCCCAACCTTTAATAATATTAGGGTCAAAGTTATTAGTAGAGAATTCTAATCTATCTACTAATTTAACTGCCCTTCCACCAAGGTGGTCTATAGCAACAAAGCCTTCATGACCGGTTACTTTAAACCCGTTTTTCGTTTTTACAAAAGTATTTGTTTTTTCTACTTTACTTAGTTTATTTATAATAATTAACTTCGCATCAACGATACTTTTTTGTAAATCGAACAATAATTTTAAACTCTTTTTATTTTCTTGTGAGAAAAACTTAAGTATATCATCTCTCTTCTTATATTGAGCTTGTTTACCTGCCTCAGAGCTTCTCTTTGAAGCTTCTTTCTCAAACCTGAGTGATATCCATTTAATCAGATTATTCACGTGAGCTGTAGTATTTGTAATAGTTTCTTTATTACGCACAAATGAATTGTTAAACGTTTCAATCAAGCGAGCAAATTCAGGATTCGCTTGAATCTCTTTTAAAGTTGTAGATGATATTGCTCTAAAGATCTTGCCAGCGTCAGAAAGTATTTTTGTAACTTCATCTGTATCTTTCTTAGTAAACGTAACTGTACCTGATAGATCTTTAAGTGTAGCCGATTTAGCCCATAATGATGGGATTGACTTAAACTTAGCTATGTCTACACCATAAGAAGCTTTCATTGTTTCGAATGTAGCTCCTGAATATGCTGTATGGAATACAATACCAAGCTTAGCACGCTTGATCTTCTTTGCTTCATCTGAATTAGCTGGTACTGCGTAAACAATTGTGTTTGGATGGAAGGTAAGGTATTTAGCTCCATCAATTGTTTCTGTTTTTAAATCAGGAGCAGTAAACATAATATCACCTTGAACTACTCCGGTGATACCGATCTTCTTTAATTCATCATATGCTGTTTTGAGTTTAGCTGATAAATCGCCAGAAGTATCTGCATCAATATCAGCATGCGATTTATAAACCTTTGGATTCTTGTTAAAGATACCTTTCTTTGCTACAAAGAATTCACCATCTGATGGATCGATACCAGCAAATACAGCTGGTGCACCATCCCATTTGACAGTAACGTCTGTAGGAGACTTAGCATTACCTGCTAACATATCACGTAAAGAACGGAGAGCAAGAATAGCATCGCGAGCACCTTTCACACCACCGTAGATCACCTGATCCTCGATGTGAGTCATGTGCGTATTTTTTTCTTCTTTTAAATACTGATCGAATTTAATCATATTTTTTTACTTGTTCCAGAGGTTTTTGCAAATGGAAAGATACCTGCTCGCGCGTTCTTAACTACTACACCAGCAGCCCGAGCATCACCACGGCGTGCCTGGAATCGAATAAAAAATACTGCTTCATATTCCCCCTTTGGAATTTCTCCGTTTGTGCCTTTATGAACTGATTCAATGGTGTATGGTCCTTGGCCTCTGCCTTTTAAATTCATATTGCCAAGGTGAAACTCATCAACGTTAGAAATACTTGGTTTGTTTGAAGAGAATTCTGGACCATACATAGCTTCAGCAATAAGCGATTTGTCTTTTACTGGTCGGTAGAATGAATCCCCACTCTCGAGACCATCTGGTCTTAGCATGAGAACTTTGTTCATGAAATTTTTAATGTCTTTGTTATTTTTGTATTGTACGTAAGATAAACCACCATACTGTTGATAGTCTTTAGCGCTTCTACCGGCTTTATGAGAAATATAAGCTTGTGGCTTACCATTCTCATCAACGATGGTCATATCTGATTTAGGCTCACGCCCTTGGTACTTACCCTCAGTCTTTACCATCATTGCACAATTAACAACACGGCCATTAATTTTAAGCTTAATGTGTGAGATACCTTCTTTAACTAGGATCTTATTTAGACCTTCATTAAAGTAATTCATAGCCATAGATTCAGCTGAAGTTCCAGAACCTTGACCCTTGCCACCAAAGTCTCCTGTTTTCAAGAAGTCTTTAGGGATAGTCATACTACCTTTATTGGTAGACACCTTCAGGTTAGTATTATTGTTTGGAAACTTGCCACCGTCTGCCGTCATAAAAGACTTAACATTAGCAAGTTCAGAGCTATTAATGATTACTTCATTACCATTACGCACTGTTGAGAAAGGTAAACCTTGCTCAACCTTTTTTATAAAGTTAAGTACACGATTCTCATCTTTTCTCAGATCAGTAATTTTTAAAGGATTAAACACCGCTTTCATATTATCTTCCTTTAAATATTCCTTAAAATTTAGCATAGTTGGTTCTCCTACTAGTACTATTTATATCTTAAAGAATTTTATGAAATGGTCTTTATGTATTCTTTATACAGCTTTTCTTGTAATCGATATGCTTCTTTTTCGTGGGGTTGGTCTAAATATTTAACGTTGTCAACATTACGACCTTTAAAATGTACTTTGTAAGTCCACTTCTTTTTATCAAATTTAAAATAAAGCTCTTTTCTCATGTATTGTTTAATATGCACAAATTCATGTATAACTAATGTGATAAGATCGTCCTTAGCTAAACCTTTATGAACACGAACAATAAAATCACGAGGGCGATAGCTATCATCCAGAAAGACAACATCGCCTTCGATTTTTTCTTTTTCCTTTAAGTTTTTTATAAACCTAAATGTTATATCTACTTTAAAGCGTGGAAAAAGCTTTGCGGCTGCAAATTCAGAAGCAGAGTCGATTATATCTCGTTCTGCCTGATTATTATACCCTTCATAAAAAACGCTAATCATTTTGGAACAAACTTAAGAGAATATTGACTGTGGATACCGTCTCGAATTGCTTTATAAGTTTCGAGACCAAAGAATTCAATTGCACGTTTTTCTGAATCAAACGTTTTGGTGACATAACCATTGGTTACAATTACTTTCTTTTCCGGCATTAGTATTCCTCCAAATTTTCAGCGATAAATCGTTTAGCCATATCAATAGAAACTTGAGAACGCGTTGAATCTAGATTACCAGATTCAATAGCATCTATTAGTTCTTGTACATGAAATTTTAAACCAGCTATCAAACCACCACGTTTACAATATTCAAAGAAATAATCTGTAGTTGGAATATTATAATCTAATTGACTCATACAATTTCTCGGCCTTTTTTCAATTCCATTTTTACAAGATAATCAAACATATCATCATAGTCTTCTGGAATATTAACATTAGCTTCTGACATATCGGTACGAATGTCTATATCAACAAAGTTCCAGTTTATAAAACCGTCACTAAATACATTTTCTTCTTTTGCAATAGCTTTTTTAAAAGAAGAAACAATATCACTATATTTCGCGGTTCGCAACCCCATAATTCATGCTCCTATAAATCATCTCAACAGTGTATATTCTATAACATATAGAGGTTAATGTACAATTTAATTTCTTTTTATAAATCAATCGCTTAAGCCATTCATATTATAACTTATTGATTTTAATGAATTTAAAAATTGTAACAAATTGTATCTTGAACATTTAAAATAGCCCATAAAAAACAACCACTTACGAGAATACTCTAAGCGGTTGAAAAGTAAGAAAGATATTTCATAATGAATTCAATAAGTTAGGTCGTCGGAACAAATCCAATTGATTCTTTGAGCATTTCACGGTTTTTCATGTGTTCAGCTTCTACATCATCTTTTGATTGGCCGTGATAGGCAACTGCGTATCCGTATTCAATCATCATTTCATTTACTGAACGCCGTGCGTCTTTAGCTGCATCGTAAACTATGAATTCACCAAGGATTCGGCCGAATTTACCTCGAGAGTCATCTCCATCACGGTCTTTTATAGTCTTTAATACTGCAGTATCGCCTTCATGAACATATTGTTTCAGGAAGTTTTTCGATAAGATTCCGTATTGCTTTTCGACTTCATCCGATGTCCGAGATTCTGGAGTGTCAATACCATGAAGCCTAACCCGTTGACCAGTAAGAACAACATCGAAGCCAAGATCAATGTCAACATCCACAGTGTCGCCATCGATAACTCTAATAATTTTACAACTATATTCGTACATATTTTTGATACCTTATTTGTCATTGTTTAAAGAAGCCTTTATCCTATCTATAGCTGCTTTTTTTTCATTACCTTCGTAATCTAATACGTCCAATGCGTATTCTAAACCTGCAGCAATCCCTTGAATGCGTGAGCTTCTTGATATATGTAGTACAGAGACTAACCACCAAATACCCATTGCAATTATCATCCAGGTATCTAAAAACATTTTTTATTCCTCGTTATGAAATATAAGACTGGAGTTTGGATATTCTTTTACGATCATATCCCAGTTTTCTTTCCAGTTATTAATTACTTTTAAAATAATTTGATTATTGTCATTCTTATAATACGGATCTACTATAGTATCGGTTGTAGAATTCATATTATTTGTTTTTAATGAATCACATCCCCATATATGGATTTCATCATAATCGTTTTCAATAAGCCATAACGCGGCAATATGTGCTGATGATATAGCTTTAAATTTTATAGGAGGAGAATAAACTTCCTTCAATATAATTTTATCGGTATTTCGGTTCTTAGCTTGAAATTGTTTTTTACATTTTTCATTAGTAATGATGGGACAGCTTAATACTAATGGTTCTATCCGGTCTAGCAACCTATAAAAAAATCTTAAATCAACTATTACAGTTGCATCGACATCAGTATTCGGTTTATTGCACCCGATAACAAAGTCTGATTCTGCTATTTTTTTAAAGTGAACCCAAGATTCTCCGTTACCAAGAACGTGCGCTCTCATCTAAAAAATCCCATATTTTTTGGTATTCTTCATCATACTTACCAGCTAATACACCTTCTATATCCCAAGGGATGTTTGCATCAACAGTATCAAGTAATCCTTTATTCTTCCAGGTATTACCTTCTTTTATTAAGAATCTACACTTAGCTTTACAAGCCGCATACATTTCATGGTGCCTGCCAGTAATTAATAGATCGGCGTTTCTTAGTTTATTAACTATTTCATTCCACGGATCATTAAATATATTTATAATTGGGTATTTTCCACTCGAGGATTCTCCCCAATATTGACCTTCATATATTTCAACGTGATCATGCTGAGCTATAGGAACGTCTACAAAGTAAGAACAGTCTGGAATAATATTTGGAATTACTCCATGCGTTAACATTTCAGTAAAAGAATGTATTTCACGAACTGTTATTTCAGTGCATTTACGTAATACATCATCAAACTTATGACTCATATCTTGCCAAACAGTATTTACTAGCTTTGTTTCTACTCCTTGCCATTGAGCCAATTTTAATTCTGATAAGAACATCATACCAGTTCTACCTGAATGACGAATCGAACCTTCACCATTTAATACTACTAAATCATATTGTGAATAGTCAAGTGCATTGAATTGCCCTGACGTCATTACAGAAGTTGTAATAGTATCAGTAACCCCATACTTTTTAGTTAAAGCTTCTACTACTACTTTACAACCATTATGATAGGCAGAAGTATCATTTAATAAAAGGACTCTCAAAACGATTTAATTCCTAATGCCCAATTCTCTGCAGCGTCTTCAACAAATTGTAAGCTTTTATTTACAAAATCTTCTTTATGGAATTCTACGCCGTCTTCGGTATAATATCTAATTGAGTAATGATCGGCTTCTTTTGTTACGATAGCCATTTCTTTTTCTTTAAAATACGAAGAGATCTCATTCATATTATTCTCCACGTGGTATTAGATCAGTAATTATTGGAAATACCGTTGATAATTGATATGCACAGTCAATTGCGATATCGCGATGTTCTTTTTGAGTACCATTACCCGAGCGCAATTCAATATAGTGAACCCAAGAGCGAAGGCTTCCATTCATATACATTCTACTGATAGTATTACCTTCCGGAAGAACCGCTCTTGCTTGCTCCTTTGCAATACCGTTTTCGATTGCCCACTTATAAGCCAGTTTAGCTTCATGTATTATCATAGACTGTTTCATCAGCCATGCAACTTTTAGATCCATATCATCGCATGGAAGTGAATTCTGACGATTAACAGTATCTTGCATACGTGCTTCACGTTGAACAAAACTTAATTCGTCTACTGGATCGGCATATCTTTGAGAAAACTCTTGGAAAGAGAAAGATCGATGACGAAGTATTTGCCGAGCAATATCTCGTGTAGTTGTGATTTCCATACAAACAGATACCATTTCTAATGGAGACCAATGCTTATGCTTAATCAGATACTTAATTAGTTTTTCAGCTGTCTTAGGATTATTCTGATTTCCAGGATTTGATACTCTAGCACAATATGCTATTAAATCTGTAAGAGATTTTGTATTTATTAATTCATCTTGTAGTTCAGGATGATTAGCATTTCGTGAATAGCTAACTAGTTTTACGTTCATACATTAAAATCCTGATATTTTGAAGTATTCATTTCATCACCATTAGTTGCCATTACATTTTGTGCTGAAGCTTCAACATCATATAGTCTCATTTTAGCTCTGTCAACTCCTATTACAAATCTTTTATTTACGTTTGGATCATTATATCGATTCTTCAATTGTTTTACCAATATCTGATTCAGTGTATTAAGTTCTTCATTCGAAATTAACGCAAACATTAAGTCTGCTGTTGCCGGCAAACCGAATGATTCAGAAGTATCTTCAAGTCCAACATCTGAGTTTGAATAACCAGAACGAGTTGTTTGAGTAGCCGAAACAATTGGTACATTGAATTCAACAGCCAAACCACGAAGTTCTTCAGCAATTGCTTTAATATAAGAATATGTATTAATCGATCCACCAAGACCTTTTACTCTTGACGATGCACAGATATTTAAGTAATCAATAAAGATCATATCAGGAGTAAAGTTCTTTTTCATGCTTAGTTCTTTGAGCAAAGCTCTGAAATGACCAACATGAGCAGCACCAGTTGGATATTCTTTAATGATTAGCTTACCAGTTGTTTTATTTGTAATGCTTGTGATTTTATTTGCAAAGTCTTTACGTTCAAGCTTATCGAGCTTATCGATTGTTACATTCATTAGATTTGCATCAATACGTTCAGCAATACGTTCTTCTGCCATTTCCATGGTAATATACAGAACACTCTTACCCATATTCAAACATGCTGCAGCTTGGTGACACATAAACAAAGATTTACCTACACCAGTACCAGCAAGGATAATGTTAAGAGTTTTCTTTGGCAGACCGCCTTTTGTGTTTGTCTTAAAAAAGTCTAGATCAAATGGAATGCGTTCTTCAACTCTATGATAAAAATCAAACCTTGAATCAGAGTTCTCAATATAATCATGACCGATATTACGATCAAATGAAACTGATAAAGCATCCCTTAGTAATTCAGGTAAAGCATTCTTAGTTAGATTATTATCTTTACCATCGATAATCTGAATAGATTTCATAATGGCCAAATAAATAGCACGATCCTGACACCACTTTTCAGTATTATCAAGTAACCATGCATCATCTACTTTTTGAGTTTCTTTTTCAATCTCTGCAATTGATTCAAGGGTTGAGCGATATAGCTCATCACCCATACTTACATTTTCAACTTCGATCTTAAGGATTTCAGGTGTCGGTAGCTTATTATATTTTGCAACATAATTTAAAATAAGATCGAATATTACTTTACTTTGTCCTTCAAAGTATTCCTTTTTAAGGAATGGAATTACCTTTCGAGTGTAGGTATCATTTTCCAGCAGATTCTTGAGAATCATTGTTTGAATCATTTATTCTTCCTACTTTAAAATTCTTTTCTTCTATAGAAGACCATAAAATATATTCTATCAACTCACCTAGATACGTTTTGAATTCATTAGATTCTAATTCTTCGTCATCTAGATCTGTATCATTCACTATATAATGAAATGAGAGCGTTGCACTCTCATTACCATTAGTAGGTTCCGTCAGCATAACACTATCATATGTTACAATAGTTCCGGCATAACTTCCGGTTACAATCTTAACTGAATCATGATCATCTTCAAGAATAGAGACGATTTCATAATCAGCTTTAGATATATTATACACTGTTATCGTCCTCTTGTACAACGTCAATACCTTCTATTTCTGAACGATAACCAATAGTATAGTGCTTCTTCACGAATTCTTTGAAGTCTTCATTAGCAAGGATTGGATCCCAGAATTCTGCTGTTAGTGTTTGTGCTTCACGAACTTTCGGTTCAATCATTTCACCTGTCTTTTTATCGATAGCTTGATACCAACCATTAGAAGGTTTAACAACATATCCACCAGCCATACCAACTTCAAGTAAGCCAGAGTATTTTTCTACGCCACCTTCCCACGATACTGTAATAGGAACCTTAGACTTTTCTTTTACGAATCGTGACTTTTCTACATTGATTACAAAGTCATATCCAGTTACTTCAGTACCTTTCTTATTTTGACGACGACCAAGAATCCATATAGTATCGGCAGAATAATAAATGCCTGTACCGCCAGAAACAACAGCTTTAGGGAAGAGTCCAATCTCTTGATAAGTATGATTCACAGCAAGCATCGGAATATCTTTCATAGTCAAATAAGGAGTTGACATACGGAAGAGACCTTTGAGTGCTTTAGCACGAGACATATCAGCTACAGACTTTTCATTCATAGCATCTTCAAGTTCTTTCTTCGATGCAAGGTTACCGATAGAGTCAATAACAATTATGACTTTATCTTCACGGTCGATGGCTTCAAGCTGATTGATTAGATCGAATTTTAGTTCTTCAACGTTTGTGATAGGAGTATGAAGTACACGAGAAACATCGATACCGAACGATTCGAAATACGCTTGAGGAGAACCAAACTCTGAATCATAAAACAACATAATAGAATCTGGATACTTTTGCATATAGGCACCTGCCATAAGTAACGCAAAAGAAGTTTTGAAATGCTTAGATGGACCAGCAAGAACTGTAAGACCTGGAGTTAATCCACCATCGACAGAACCAGAAAGTGCTACGTTTATCATAGGCACTTCAGTTGTAATCATATCCTTTTCAGCAAAGAATTTTGATTTTGAAAGAACTTCAGTGTTAGCTAACTTAGAGTTCTTTTTTAGTTTATCCATTATAGACATTAGTAGTTACCTTTTGATACTCGAATTTGAACAATGTCAGTTGGTGTAATAGTACCGTCATTAAGCAAACGTTGAAGTTGTTCATATGAATAAACACTATAACCTTTTCCTTCTATTCGCTTAATCCAATAAGCCTGATCGGCTTTTATTTTTTCATTTCTACGTGGCATAGTTATCTCCTAAAAGTAATATTATACCATAAATTCATCAAGTTGTACACCTGTATTTTTTGGTACGCCTTGTCTCTGTTCCCACCCAGAATTCCATCCAGAATTATTTGTAATCGTAGGAGGAACATGATCAAATGTGTTATCAGAACGTGGGACGTAGTTCTGGCCGAATCTTACGAAGTCACACATAACATCTTCATTGTCACGTGGAGCTCCGCCCATACGCTCGCACAGAAGGTCCATAAACTCGTCAGTAGTATAGCCAGACGATAGAACTTTCATGCATCGTACAGCATTATTTCCAAAGTATCCATGAGACATATCATCAACAAGATCCTTATGATAATCGCCTAGATCATATGAAAAGGCAGCATAAACAAAATTAAATCGTTTATGACCTTCTCGAAGGTTATGTTCATTCAAATAATCGACAACTTGCTTATGAGTTTTCTTTTCGCCAGCATGAAGCCAATCAATAAGCTCATCAAGAAGTTTTGGTAGCTCATCTGCCATAAAGTCAACACACGATACTCCTTTGCGTGGACTTGGTGGTTGGTTACCAATAGAAGTAAACAACGCTTGGCCTGATGCTTTACGTTGCTTAAGATCTTCTATCATTTCATCGATTGATGATAGCTTACCCCAATACTGAATAGCATTATTACGGTAACCATGATCTCGCGTGAACGATGCACCTGAACCAGTTGTTCTATGGCACATGCATGCAAACAACCAAGTTTTCAAATCCCATGTATCGGTAATATACGAGTCAACTAAATCCCAATGATTTTTACCGAGTGAGGAATTATTTAACTGATGATGCCGCTTTGGAGTATCTGATCTGTATTTTAAATCCTGGAGTACGTTAGAAAATCCAGCAGCATTACGAGAGAAACAATCGTAGATATCTATCTGTTGCATAAGAGGATCATTCACTGCAGCGTTTGCTTCAGGACCGACGTATGATAGTTTTCCCCAGTTACAATTCTCTTGTAACCATTTAGCACGAGGATAATAATAATGTACTAATACGTCTAATGCTTCTTCATTTAGCCATTTTGCCATTACTGAAAGAAATCCTCTAATGTTGTTTCTGCTATACCCCAGTTTTTTCTGCGATAAACTTCTGGACTCAGATGAACCGACTTAGGCTTCTCCATCTTTTCATTTGCGTATTGCTCTGGATTCATTCTATACCATTCGTCAGGAGCTTTGACAATATTCACTGAGTTATATAGCATATACTCATAGATATCATTCACCAATTCGGAACGTTCTTCATGCGATCCCCAAAATGGTTGGTCCTTATAGTATCCCGTCTTCGGTAACTTTCTCCCTTCAAACTCGATTGGCCATGGTAATGAATACTCGACTTCTATACCTAAGCTATTACCAAACTCAAAGAGAGCATCGTACATCGCTATCCAATCGCTATTCACACGTAAGAAATGATGACGAACGTCTATATTGCCTAAACTAATCGTTACACCTTTCCATGGCTTCTTATCAATATGATGACGAAGATATTCAAAGTTTGTTTTTACTTGATTGAAGAGTGTAGTGCCATCTTGTTTTACAACAGCACTATTGTTTCGTGAATACGCAGCGGTATGACTATCACCAACAGCTAACCAATCAAAATTAAGATCAGACGAAACTAAAGTTTTTGCAGTAGATAACTTTGCAGTGATACGATCGCACCATGCCTTGTCTACCACATCTTTTCGTTTCTTTAGCATTCCACCATAGTCAGGCATATCGATATCAAGAGAGATGATCTCATTGGCCTGGAGTAGGTTATTAATGCTAGCTTCAAGCTCTTCATCAAATCCACCAAATAGATTTAATGAACCACCGAAGTTTGCTCCATGCAAAAGATAAACCTTGGAGTGAGCGTGATTATTAAAATCAATTTCTACTCCAAGGTTTTCTGACCAAGTTCTTGCCCAACCAAAACTATGGCTATTTTTCTTTTGTGCTATTTTTGTAAACGAACCAACTATCATTCCAGATTCTTATCCCAATCACGGTAACTATGAATACGTTCATAGATTGTTTCATCATGGACTGGTGGCTCACAACCAACATTCCAAAATAAAATATCTCTTCCACTGTTTTTAGGTATATATGGCCACGCTTTTGCATCATATTGTGCAATGCATGGGAATGGAGGCATTTCTTCTTGTTTTAACGGCGCGGTGAAGGCTAGCGGATGGCTTATGATTCGATCATGTCCAACTTCACCAGCCTTCATGTTGCGAGCAACCGCAACGCCATAAAACTTTGCATTCGGCCATGCAATCTGCAATGATCGATGCAATACTCCAGTTGATAAGACCGTCCATACTTCCTCTGGTTCATGGATTTGAGATGCAGTCTTCACAAAACCTGCAGTGACTAACTCATGCTTTAATCCTAATGGTACAAAGAATGCGTTAGAATTTTTATCCGCCCACTTCTTAGCAATTAGATTTAAGTTAGGCATCGCAGCAATACGATGAAAACTTACTTCTGCACCCTGTTCAATACATGCAGCTTGATGCGCACTAATCTTTTTAGAAGAAGGCATGAATAGACGTACCTTCTTATTATGACGTTTTGCAACATCAAGTAAAGATACACCAGCAAGTCCAAACCGTGGCTGAACATATACGATCGTATCGATATGCTCTGGTAGGCTACTAATTAAGCAGTCACCACCACGAATCTTTGAACCGACAATTAAGTCATCACGAACAACACGAACACCTTCATAAGTTTCAATAACAGGTGCAGGATTTGGATCAGTCCAATCTCCTGCAAGGTCAAGATAATACTTACGAGCATCTTCACGGCCGAAGACACCTTCCATAATTAAGCCATCAACATCCTTATTGATATTATCGATAACGTGTTTATTATGCGACATCTATTCAATCAATTCCCATTCAATTCCAGCTTCTTCAAACATTAGTATAGTTAATGCAAATGATTCATTCCATCTCTTTGGAACGTCAATACAACGCATGACAACTCGCTTTATACCAGTCTGAATAATTCCTTTAGCACATTCTGAACACACAGGAAGTCCTGTAACATATAACGTAGAACCATCAAGTGAAACTCCATTATATGTAGCATTATAGATCACATTCATTTCTGCATGCACTACATAGGTATATTTAGTTTCCTTATCGTTATACCATTCCTCGCTATCGTCAATACCTCGAGGAAAGCCATTGTAACCTTGAGACAATATTTGTCCTTTGCTTCCAACAGCTACAGCACCAATTTTACGAGATGGATCCTTTGACCACGATGAAACATTTTCAGCTAGGTCTAGATATCGATTGTCCCACGTCATATATTAATAATCCCAAAGATTTTGATAGTACTTTCCAAAGAGCCTAAAACCATTTTGAATTCTTGCTTCATACGCTTTACGTCCTTTCCAATCATACACTTTAGTATGATTAGGTCATTCTATGAGTTGACTATTACCACCTTCCAGTTTCTTCAAAGCCATATCCCTTCTTTTTCTTATCTTTCTTGTCTTTGCGGCGTTCTTCTTCATCAGGACCGCGTAGACCAGTCTCTAGCGACGCAATGGTATCAGGAATTTGATAAAATTCTTTGTCAAGTATACGTTGTCTTACACAATCTTCAAAGGTGTTAAACAGCTTTTCAAACTTCAATTGATATAAAATCTTTAGTCCGATAAGAGCCTCCTCCATTTTATCTATATCTTTATACAGATGTTCAGCATGGTAGATAGTATCAATATCATCTACCACACCCCAGCAATCCATAATTTCTTGTTCTAGATCGAAGCGGTTCTTGTTTTTTGTGTTACTCCGTTGTTTCTCATACTCATGGCGAGGGTCCATACCACCATCACTGACAATATCGGAGTATGTTCCCTTCTTTTCCTCTGGTGGGGTCCATCCAAGATCAATTAGTGATTGTCTAATGATCGAGTCCTCCTTTGCTGCCTCAATATCAGCGAGTTGTTGTGATAAATCAAATCTGTTTTTCATAACTCAGTCTCCGCAATCAATTCGCCAAGGGTATCGCATCAAAAAATAAATTGAACAATCATCTTGTCCAAAACAAATAGGACGCATTGCCTCATTACGAACAGTTTTAATTAAAGCATGAACTTCTGCACGTTCTATGCTTTCACCCTTCCCAGTATTAGCAAGTTCTGCTTCTTTATCTAACAATTCTTGTATGTTCATCGTTTTCTAGCTCGTACTTCACTCTAGTACCTCATGGGGGAATTGGCTTGTAGGTACAAAAACATACTCGGAATGTTCCGGCTTGTTCCAGGGAAACTCAATTACTACATGAGAACCACTACCGGTGTAATAACTTTTAAATGGCTCTCCACTATCAATATCTGAGCTGGAGCACCATTCCCAGAACACTTTACCATCCATCCAATATGGCTTGCCATCATAGCGATCTGCTTGTTTGAACACAGAGCTCATTCGCTTGTTTTGGTATACGCCGTCTCCGACTTCGTTCCATTCCCAATCTTCACCGGTCAGTGGCCCGATTGGCTCGAACGATGCTAGCCGTTTGAATAAACTAATTGCATATGGTGCACTTGATCCTGAATGTCCCTCATCAGCAAATACATCTAATAGTGCTAGAACATGGTTACAGATAGCTTCTTGCATTTCGTCGTTGAAGTTGCCGTTTTCGTCAGTCCATCCGGCGGCTCGAAATTCATTTATTGCGTGAGATTTGTAGTTACTCATATTTAATTTCCATCCAATTTGTGTCTTCGGGCATTAGTATAATTTGGCCATCAAATTCTTCTTGCTCTTTAATGCTATTATACACTCCACCATTAGCCATTGTCAAGTGATAAGTGTTCTTGTGACAGCGATAGCAACTGCCACTGTATCCATAGAATTCGTAATAGTCACCGTCTTGTTTAACTTCGGTAATACCTGAATTCATACGCCAACTATCACCATCGAGGTATCCCCCACTCCAGCCGGCGAGAACCTTGTAGATAGGAAATGCACCTTTGCCTGGCTTAATTTTTAGGACTACCCAATTATCTGGTTGGTATATCATTTGCAGTCCACTTCAACATTACTAATCCAGCGTTGCACACAATCAACCAATACATGTTTCTGTGTAATGTTTTCGTATCCTAGAGGAGACCA
>Ga0070749_10001427_pt1 | contig 16165 bp, 18 predicted proteins | sample VirMetDEL_Nov_18_FD_75180 | JGI IMG/M metagenome (GOLD analysis project Ga0070749, IMG submission 75180) | Aqueous microbial communities from the Delaware River and Bay under freshwater to marine salinity gradient to study organic matter... | ecosystem: Environmental > Aquatic > Marine >...
GTGTGTATACAAACGTCACGATTTTGGGCTACAAAATTTAAACACAAATTTGGATAAATTTTTCGTCCAAAATCTCCGTTAAGAAAATCGCGAAAATTGAAATTTCAATTTTGTTAAAAAAAAATAAATTTCAATTTTTTCAAATTTTCATTTTCAACTTTTTCAAATTTTCATTTTCAAATTTTTCAACTTTTTAAAAAAAATTTTTCAACTTTTTTTTGTGAAAATTTACATAAAACTTTAATAAAGAAAAAAGCTCGGATTCAGCTTTAGAATGAGCGGAACGCAGTGTAGCCATTCTAAAACTGAATGGGGTGGAGCTTAGCCAGCCCATTGGTGGGTAAAGTCCATTTGATGAGCGGAACGCAGTGTAGCCATCAAATGTACGTCGGGCTGGCCTATTATTTTTTTATGTAAGATTTTTACAAACGTGTAATTTCCAGCCCCGTGGGCTGTACGGAGTTGATCAAGACTTGGTCAAGACTTGGTCGGATGTGTTGGGGTGTTTTCACCCCGTAGCCGCGGAAAAAGTCGCCCCGCTTGCGGTTCCGTAGGAAGACTTTTTTCGTGGGTACCCCGGAAACAACTTTGTTAAGACTTTGTTAAGACCCTTCGGGCTCAGACTTTGTTAAGACTTGATCGGGCTCAGAAATTCAATTTCCGTCTAAAAGAATCTACATCCCTAGTTTTAACTTGATTTTCATCATAGTACATTGAAACTGTCTCAGAAGGATTGAGGATAAACTCAATTTCTTTACCATTTTTCAAATCATTAAATAAAGCTTTAGCGCTTTTAATCATATCATCGCCATACTCTAAAAGTTTTTTGTGGATTCCAGCTTCTGTAATACCTTTTAAACGGATGTGTGTCCCCATTTGTATTTCACGCTGAGAATCTTTACCTAGGTATTCTCCTTTTAACACGTCAAAGTATGATTTAGGTCCAAGTGTAATATTATATACACTATGGACGTCTTTACACTTCTCTCCATATGGGTCTTTCATTTCAAAGTCAGTATGAAACTGTCCCAAACTTTTACCAATCAATTCTTTACCATAAAGCTCAGTAAATTTTCCACTCAAAGGTTTAACGTCTTTATCAAGCATATGAATACTATCAGTGTCTGTATAATACATAGGCATTTTACATTCATCCATACAGTGAAAAACTTCATTCATAATACGTTTAGAGGTGCTTAATACGCTAACAGCAACGTGATTCAATGAGAAACTATTATCATAATCAGATTGTGTAACTCTAACCTGTGGATGATTAATATTAGATATCTCTTTAACTGTGCCAAAATTTTGGTATAAATATTCATCAAAATTTTCAGAGGGTATGTAGGTTATTTTACTGTCAGACCTTTTCATAGCAGTTTTTCCGTAGATGCTATTCATAAGTAATTTTAACACATTACCTAGAGCTGGATTAGTGTTTTTATGTTTACATCTTTCTCTGTGTAATTCTTCTGCTAACTTACCAATATTAGTATTATAACCATTATTCCAGTAAATACCTTCAATCACGTTAAATTCAACGTCCTGATATTTAATTAAGTCTTCTAAAGCATATTTATCAATAAATATTTCTTGATTAATCAAATCATTAGAGTATTTTAAAGTATCTCCTTCTTTTACACTAACTAATGGTACTTGTACTTTTTTACCTAATTTCTTAATTAATATTTTAACAATGTAATAAGATTTATCCTTATAATCATTAAAGTCGTTAGTACCTTTATAAATTCTTCCAACAGCTATACCATAATATTCACAAAGTCTTTTCATAGCACTCGGATACAAACTAACCCCGTCAAAATCTTGGATCTTTTCCTCAATTTCTGTTTTAACATATTCAGGGTTAGCGTAAACACGTCCGCCTCTAACAGCTTGTTGAATAAAATCTCTCAGACCGCCTTTAGTATGATAAACACCTTGATAACAACCTTGTTTAATAGCTAATTTATGACCTATACTAGAGATGGTTAAACTTTGAAAAGCGTCCATACCATCTGTAATATTATAAATAAGTTCTCTAAAAATATTTAAAGCTTTTGCTAAAACATCAACATCTAATTTGAGATAATCAAGGTAATATTTTGTAGGATTAAATAACCCTTCATCATTAAGATAATCCTTATTAATATTATAAAAAATCTTTTGCTCAGATTTTTTCAAACCTTTAGCATAAACTTCTGGTTTAATCCAATGGTCTGCCATATTGTATTTAGTATGATAATTGTAATTAATAGCTTCACCTTTATTAATTTCCTTATCAAACCCTAACATTTTAGGCAATTTACATAAAGCTCCACCAATTCCAAAATATTTAAACGAATCTCTAACCTCAACTAATAAACCATAAAAATTATATGTCTTAGAGTATAAAGAGCCGTTTTTACTACATTCATCAATAACAGGTATAGATGGGTCAAATAAACTACAGTCATATTTAGCATTATGAAAATACATAACAACTTTATCACAACCAGTAGATTGATTTTTAACAGCATTCATAAATCTACAGTATAGATTTTTCTTAGGATTTTCAGCATCTTTATTTATAGTAATCACTGTAGGTGTCCTAATTTTATCTATTTGCTTAAAAGCTATCGCAATAGCTTGATGACATTCATCACTAACAACATCCGACTCTGTATCAGCTACAAAATATATGTAATTTTTTGGCTTACGTTCATTATACTTAAACTCTTCTTGATCGTTTTCAATATTATGTAAATGAGGTTGTGCTGTATATAAATTACTCGGTTTTATACTTTGTCTATAATCTGTGAAGTAGTTTAATGATTTTAAAAGTATAATTAACTCAAGACTACTCAAAAATTTAGGTGTTAATGACCTATAACCATATTTATAACGCTCTGCCTTTTTGGTAAATGAAAATTTAACATCATCATCAATATCAGATAAAACATCCATATTTTTAACATAAAAACCTGTGTATTTTGTTTCTTCATTGATTAAAAAATGCCCATCAACTTCTCCTAAATTAATAACACCATTTTCCTGATATTTTGTGCCGTATTTATTTGCTTTTCTACCTGAAGCTTGTCTAACAACAATCATTTTTTCAATAACATCGCAGACTAATGATAAATTACTTTGTGTTATATGAATACCATTACCAATAGCTGAACTAATTTCCATAAGTTTCGATTCTATAATACCAGCAAGTTTCAAACTATGTAGTAAACAGCTTACATCTTCATTACCATCGTTTTCGCTAAAAATTTGGTATCTAGTTAAATCTAATCCGCTACTGTTAAGATATGGAAACCATCCTACAGCTTTACGTTTTGAGCCTTGTCCTTTTGTAGGTAGCAATCTCTTTTTACTAAGCTTAACCAAAGTCATTCCTGTTATCGATTGCCCTTCAAGTCTACTATAAGAATCACTCCCCTCACGAATCGTAACATCACCTGTATAATAATTTTTAATTAACTGTTTAAAATTTTTAAAATCCTCTGTTTTTACAGTTAAGTAATATTCTCCACCATCTATAGTTTTAATTTTAAGAATATGTTTTCCGATAAGTGCTTTATCAAATATTTTCTTAACATGTTCATCACTAAACTCAAACCTTTTATTAACAGCTTTTGAAAAAGATTCTTTCCAATCTTCACCGTCTAATAAGTTATTCATATTTTCATTACTTTGTTTATCACGAATAAACTTGTTAAGGTCTTTAACATTAGAATTTCTATACCTTTTCTGATAACCTAATTCCTTAGCTCTATCCCAAAGTTGTTTACGTGTAGCGTTTTCTAAACCCAAAGCACGTTGCTCCTTTAAAAAATTATCATACCGCTCCGCAGCATCTTTACTATTATAGGCTTTTAGCCCAAGGCTTTTTAAATCTCCACCAAGTCTTTTCACTTCTCTATAAGTTTTGGAAAGAGCTTTATTTTTTTCAGCTCGCATTTTTTTCTTATCGCTCATTGATTTATTCTCACCAAGATTTTTATTTATTAAAAAAAATTTCATTTTTTAATTTACCGTTTATTAAATAATTCATATTTGTTTAAATATGAATTAATTTTTAATTTACACACATTGTTTACGTGTTCTACATTCCCTTACACGCTCTCTAAAATATTCTCTTCTCCTATCAAGTTGTTCTTCATTTAAATTCTCTACTTTATTATTAATGATGTAAGATAAACCATTAGGGTCAATAATTTTAGGTATTTTTTTCTTTAAAGGTGGAAGTTCGCCAGTATATCTTTTATGTTTATTTGAATTAAGATGATCGTTTTTAGAGTATTTATTAAATTTTCCGCCGCAATCACATTGGAATGTTTCATAATAATTTACCATTCTTTTACTTTTATAAATATAATAATTATTTTTTTAAATATTAATTTACAATTCACCTATATATGCTCTATGTTTCTTGGTTTTTAAGTGTCGTGATAAACCGCTTCTTTTTATAACTGAACCACAACAACAATCAACAATATCACTAAGTATGAACTCACCCACGGAACAACCAGGAGGGTTTAAGTTATTGTATTTTATTGTTAAATCTTTTAGTTCTTTTTTAAGGTGAGAGTTTTCAATTATCTTGTCAGCAATGTTTTGTTTATATTCATCTCGTAAGGTTTTCAAATCTTTATGGAGTTGTCTGTTTAAATTCTCCATAAGCTCACGTGATTTATATGCTCTGTCTAACTCATGTTCTTTATCAATCCTTTCATGTACTAAACATACAATTTCTTCACGTAAGTTTGTGATTAAAAGATTATCACGACCCCCGTGAATACGTTTCAATAAACTACAGATAGTAATGTATTCATCCTCAGTTATTCTGTTGTCAGCAACAATATCATCAATTTTTTCTAAAAGTTTATGACTCATTTTTGTTTATTAATATTTTTATTTTTAAATTCAAATTTAATTTACTTTTTTTTTTCTTGTACATAAATAAAATGGATTTCGAAGATTACATTAATGAACTAAATAAAATTAGTAAGGACTACCACACAGGTAATTTCCACTTAGATATGACTCTATCTGAATACAAAGCTAGGGTAGGTTATACTAGACCAGATCACCCACTACAAGAAAACGAGGTTAAATTAAAAAACGGATTTGTTGGAGATTTAATTTAAAATAATTAAAATATTTACAATAATTAAAAAATGAAACAACAATACGAAACTCCTTATATTTGTAACGATAAAAGCATACTACATTTTGGTAAATATAAAGGGAAAAAACATGAAGTATTAAAAGAGGACAAACCATACTGTGAATGGATTCTTTCAACAGAAGATGATTTTGCTAGAGAGACTAAAGTTTATATAAAGGAAAACGTATTAGTTTAAGTAAACTTTTTAATATATAAGTTTATATTAAAAAACATAATTGTATTTATACCAGTCTATAGGTGGCTGTTCTGTGTAAAATTTATCTTTATGTTTAGCACACAGTTCATTAAAATAACACCTGACATCTCTAAATAGTCTCTTAATAGCTTTAATTTCAAATTCATCTATTCTGGAAAATAAGAAAGTAAATTTAATGAAATTACCGTTTTTATTACTATAAAATCCTTTGTTACTAAATCTTTCTTTTATTTTCGTTGCAAAAAAGAAACATTCTCTACTAGGTATTTGATGTATTTGACTAGGTAAATTAGTCTCTCTAACACATAGATATTTCAATAGTACATTATTCATTTTACAAATATTTATTGTGTCTTTAAATAAAAGAAATGAAAACTTATATTTTAACAAAATCAAATAGTGCTAACAAAGAGTATAAAATAAACATGGGCGATCATTCTCACACATTCGGTGGCAAAGGAGCTAAAACATATGTTTCTGGTAGATCTGATAAAGAGAAAGAAGCATGGATAGCTCGTCATCAGAAAGATAAAAACTGGGATAACTATCACTCAGGTATTTTTATGAGTCGTTCACTACTTTGGGGTCCACATAAATCACTAAATAAGAATATAAAAGAGTATGAGCGTAAATATAATGTAAAAATCATAAACAGGACCTCGTAGAGGCTCGGACATTTATTAGAAATACTGAAATTTTTTAACAGGTTCTACAAGACGAGCTTCTGCAAGACGAGCTTGCGAGTGCGAGTTAATAATTTCTTCTTGTAATTCTTTCTTTGGTTTCTTAAGTACATCTTTTACAGCTTTTTTAACTGATTCTTGCACAGATAAATCTTCCTCAGCTTTCTTAGTCATTCTTTTCTGTTCAGCTTTAGCCTTATTTCTAGCTACCAATCTCGCTGTTTGAGCTTTCTGTTTTTCTGTTCGTTCCCTAGGTACTTTAGCTTTACCATTAAGCAACCTAGGTAATCTCTGTCCTAATTCTTGTTCTAGCTTAATATTCTTCTTTTCCTGATTTAATGCTTTTATCTGAGCCTTACTAGCTTCCTGTGGGTCAAATTGTTCAAAACTACCATCTGTGTTCTGAAGCATATATATAACCTTCTCTTTCTGGTGAACTATTACTTTATCAGCTTTCTCAGAAGCTAGTTTTTCTTGCTTGGCTAGTAAACGGTCATTTCTTCTTTTCTCATTTCTTAATCGTCTAGCTTCTTCTTTAGCTTCTTCGCGTTCTTTAATGACCTCTTCTGACATAGGTCCTTTCTTTCTTTTAGGTTTAACGGGTGTTGAAGGTGGTAATTCTTCTTCTTCTTCTTCAATTTCGATATCATCTGTTAGAATGGATTCATCATCTGAATCATTGTTTTCGTCAACTTTCATTTATCATTAACCAAGAAAATTTTTTCTTGATAAAAAAATAATTATAAAGATAAATACTTAACTCGTTCTTGAAATGAATTTAGCACTTTTCCTTTAGGTATTTTACAACCGCAATCACATTGATCTTTCTTCATTCTATTACTTTCGCAAGTAGGTGGTTTAACTTGCTTTTTAGTTTTTTCTACTTCATTATTAAAGTAATGCATTTTTATTATAGATAAATATTTTTTCGTCATATAATAAAAATATGCCAAGGAGAGCTATACAACGTGATCGTAAACGTAAAACTAAAAGTACATCAGATAAATCTAACAATGCTTCAGAAGAAGCTAACCAGATGGTTAATACTCAGATAGTTAAAGTGATTTTACAGCAACCTAAGAAGAAAGTTGTTAATCGTAAACCAAGGACTGAGAAAAGAGATAGTAAGAAAAAACAAGCTATAGAAAAGCTAAAACAAACTCTTGAACTATTTAGAGAAGTTAAGGAGAAAGCACTACAAACTAAAATAACTATACCAGCATCTATAGGTGAAATGCCTCCAGGAGTTGAAAATGCTAAATCAGTTGAAGATATAGAAAGCTTAACAAATACTCTTATGATGCGAATTCGAGAAATTGAGGCGCTAATTAGGAAGAAAGAAGAAGTACCTAGATTTTTCGGTATGCCAGAGCACCAGGGGGCTTTCCCTAGTGGCTATGCTAATGAATTTCGTACCGTTATGACCGGAGCAGGAATACCATTCTTGCCACATTATCCTCTTATAAAGCCTGAAGTAAAACCAGTAAAACCTGCTAAACCAGAAAGTATTATAGACCCTACTATAGAAGCTAAACTAAAAGCTATTGAACAAGGTTTAGAACCTGTAAACCCGCAAGATAGTCAGGAAGCCATTAATATACAGAAAGAAAGACAAGCAAATATTCAAAATATCACCCAAGCATTTAATACCAAAAAACAAGCTGCTGGAATGCAGTTAGCTGGAGGTAAAATCACCCAAGAGCAATATGATAAACAAATAGCAGAGGCTACCAAAGAATACAATGAAGAATTATCTAAAAACGATGTTGAAGCTCAAGATAAACTTTTGAATTTAAAAGAAAAAACTATTGGATTAGATACACAACAAGAATGGAAAATTGTGGCCGAGTTAGGTAATACAATTCGGAGTAAAATACGTGGATCAAATTCTATTGGTAATATAACGGAGCTTGAAGTTGTTGAACTAGAGACTAGACACACTGATTTAAAGAATTTATTTACTGTATTTGAAAGCAAACATAGAAATGCTATAGAAGAGCATCTAGACCTATTACAAGGCTTTAATGGAGTAAAAACTCTTGTTAATTCAACAATAAGAAATCTAATTAAGGTACCAATCAAAGACACTGAGACGATCGGTGATAAAGTCAAAGATGCCCAGCAAAGACTCGAGGAGGTTAATCAAATGTATCTTCAATTAAAAGCAGACGTAACTAACGGTATTGGTGATAATTCTAGAGATATAAAACAGAAAATAGCGGACATTGAAAAATACCATGAACAAGTAAGAGCTATAAATTTAAAAGAAGGAGTTCCTCCTACGCATCAAGGTTTAAAATCAATCGAAGCTTCCATGGCTATTGATAAGCAGGAGTTATTAGAGCGTCATCCTGACCCACCTAAACCTGGTCCACCACCTAGTTATAATACCCCCAGAGAAAAATTATCAGCTTATGTTAAAGGTCAATCTGGCTACAGAAAATGGAATGCTGATTTAACACAAGCTTTAACAGATATGGGCTGGAATGGATATTACTATAGGAATCGCAAAGATAAGAAAGCCCGATCAAAGTCAATTCTTGATGTTAACAGAGATCTAAAAATGAGTTTAATTAACGCTCTATTAGCTGGTCAACCAGAACCTAGGAATTGGTACAAAGAATTTTAATTATCTTTCTTTAATATAAAAAAATGGATCCAGCAGGAATAACAGCTATAATCGCCGTAACTTTAACAGGACTTACAGCACTGACTCAAACATTATTTCATCAAATGTCCCAATCGAGATGCGTTAAACTTACATGTGGATGTATTGAATGTATTAGAGACCCTCTTGATAAAGAAGAGTTAGAAATCGTGACTCGTAATGAGAATTCTAAGTAGATTCAAGCTGTTCAATTAGAGCATCTAATACTATTTGCTCACTGTCATGTTCAATTTCTGATTTACCTTGAATAGGATGAGTATCGTCTATTGTTCTTTCTCCCGACCCGGGGGAGGCCTCTCCCGCATAATTTTGTTCTGGTTCTGACACACTGATTATTTCGTGTTTCAAAACTTTCTTGCTTCTGACATCAAAACTTATAGTAAATTCATAGTTAACTTTGTTAAAGTTCAGCAGATTGTTATTCTGGTCAGTTATTCTAAACGAAATATGGTCAATTACTCGTTTATTGATGATACTGGTAGTTATATGATCTTGGTCATTAAAATAAATAATATTAAACGGGTTACAATCTACACTAATTTTTTGAAGTATAGTAGAATTACCAGAATTTGTTGACTGAACATTACCAGATGATAAATCAGACCTAATGAAAATACTATGAACTGTTGCTAAATCAACTATATTATCAGATGTTATTGATTCTCCAGCATTTATAGTATTCGTGCCTTCTTCAAAACCAAGCAATTTTGTAGATAAAGAATCAGCCCAGTTTATAGTATGAGATGATGCTGTATTGTTTTTTAAGGTCAGTTTATTGGTAAACATATTATGAGTTACTACAAATGGAAAAACGTCATCTTCGTTTAAGATTCTTAGTAGTTCATTTATATCATAATTCTGGTTAGGAAAAGTAAATATTGAACTATCATAAACAATTGTATTGTTTTTTAAATCACTGCTTATACAGTAAAAGCTGTGTGGTATTTCGCAACTTATTAATGACACGTGTATTTCCTCTTCAGTCGAAGCTAATATAGGCTGTGTTAAATTGACAGTAAAGAATGAATTAAAGACATCGTCTTCTGCGACATCTTTTGAACGGATATGTAAAATATTCATTATTAATTTCTTTTATTATAATAAAGATAAAATGAAATCAGCATCATTCTATAGAAAGAAACTCGAGGATTTAGATATATTCCAAACATCATTAACTCCAGTTCAGTATTTACTATATAAACCACGTATTGAAGATATTAGAAAAAATATTCAACAGCAAGTTAAATTAACAGATACTTATACCCCGTTCATAAAAAGCTTTGAACCGTATATTTTACCGCCTACAGGTGAAGATGAAAAGAAAAAGACTAAAAAAGACCATGCTAAAGAATTCTTCAACACTTATAATTATGCTTATATGCAGTATCATGGTCCAAATACTAAATCACTTGATCAAGAAACGCTTAATAAAGCAAAAATGGTTAAAGCTGGAGAGTTTTACAACGAAGATGGTCATAATAAAGCTAATATGTATTTAGAACAAAAGGACATACCTTTTTATATAGACGACGAACTAAGTGATGATGTAGGCCTTGTGTTAGTTCGTAAGGCAAGATCAGATACTGGGCAGACTATAGAGCGGAGTAGTGCATTTCCACAGGAAGTTAAAATTGCTTATCGAGGCACACAACCAACAAACCCAAGAGACTGGCGTCTTAATTATAAAATTTTAACAAGGGATGTGCATTCTACTAACCAATATAAACAAGCTAGAAACCAACTTAGGGAAGTTGTTAATAAGTATGGTGATCCGTCAGAACTGCTTAGTTTTAGCCGAGGGAGTAGTATAGCTGTAAACTTAGGAGAAGAATTTGGTTATAAAACGACTAATTTCAATCCTTTTTTCGGTACTGGTATCTCTAATTTAAAATCTGGTAAGCATCGTGTTATAAGGTCAGAAGGGGATCCATTTAGTTTTGGGTTAGCTGCAATGGCTCAAAATGAAAATTTTAAAGTTGAAACTTTACCTCCTTATGATAATGCTCTAAACCCACTTACGATTCATTCAATAGATAACATGATACTAAATAAGCCTAGACAATCTGAGGTTGAAAGACAGGCTAAGATTTTAAATATAAGGAAGACAGCCCGTAAATTATCGGATGCTGAATCGCTTGTAAAAATCAATAATTTTAGAAAAAACAGGCTATATGATAGACGTGAATTTGCTGAAATAAACCATCATAAAGAATCAATATCATTTAATCACGTTAAACAAAAGGTTAAAGACATAGTTAAATCAGGTGTTTCCAAAATGAAGAAGATAAAACTGGTTGGACAAGCTCTTAGAAATCGTTTTGATTCACCTGCACAAAGCATTTCAGAAGAACAACCATTACTAGGCGATGATTTTGAGAATGTTTCTCTAGAAATGGATGAACTAAATCGAGTTCCCGTGCAATCTACTGAATCGTACTTTGATATGATTAGCGGGGGTGCTCCACCACCGAGTGAAGATACTGTTTTTATGGGAGGCGGTGAAGGGCCTATAGCCGTTCCTCTAGTTGAAGGAGCGCCTCCGCCAACCAAATTATTCGATCGTGTTGAAAATGATGCTCCAAGTTTAGACTTAACAGATCTAGAAAGACGTATGAATGAATTAACTATTTTACCACCTCAACAAAGTATTGACGTTGAGATGAGTCGAATAGATGAAGCTAATGCAAACCTACCTAGTCAGTTTAATGAATTCTTTACCAACCGACGAGGTGATAAAAGCTTTACTGATTACATTCACAGCTTAGACGCAGGTGGTACTATCTTAGAAGATGGTAATATTAAACTCGCAGGTGATGGTTTTAAGAATCAAAGAGCACTCTGGGAACTATCTGGTGGTGATTTTACAAGCGATGAACAGGAACATTTCGAACAGTTTCCAAGAGAATCTGATTTCGAAACAGAATTGTCGCCAGCTGAAATTTCAACACTGAATAACGGGAGTATTGACGTTCATAATAAATTTATAGATGATTTAAGTCTTCAAAATCAAGATGCTTTCATGGAACTCCATAGTTCTAATCAAGTACCCACTATTAATGAAGTTGGTTATGGTAGTCGCATTCGTTCTGGGGGCACTAATTTAGCCACCGGCTTTTTAGCACAAAAAGGTGTAGACTATACACTTGATACGTGGGTAGATCCTGATCATAAGGTACAGGAAGATGCTCGACAGGGTATTTCTGGATTTTTTGGTGGTGGGTTAGGTGAAGCTGGTGCCCTAAGATTGGCTGGTACAGCAGTTACGGCAGAAGCAGTATTACCAGTAGCTGTAGGAGCAGGAGCTGGAGCAGTTACTGCATATGAAACTGATAAATGGTTTCAAAACAATGCTCCGAAAGAAGTATATCTTCGAGACATTTCAGATAATATGGTCGGTATGGGTGTTGCTGGCGCTGTTACAGGTACAATGCTCGGTGGACCCATGGGGGGTTTAATCGGTGGCGGAATCGGATTAGCTACAGGGTTCCTATTTGGAACCGGAGAATATCTCTATCAAAAGTATTTATAAACCCCGTACAAATTTTAATACAAAAAATGGTATTAAAATCTCTTTTCTATTTTCTTTATAATTTTAAGCATTCTTATTTGTAAGTTGTTTGTAGGTTTATAATTATTCCATTTGTTATCAACGATGTTATGGGTCTCTTTACAAAAATCGCAGTTACATGTTGACCTTGTAAATTTTTGAGGAGTAGTGAGCTTCATTTTTATTATTCAATAGATATTAAATCGAAGTTTGAAAAATAACGATTATCTCTAGGTGCATAAACATCAATGAAGAGAAAACCATATGGACGACTCCATGCTAATTTTAGTATATCGTCTTGCTGGTCTTTGTTCAAATCAGTCATAAGCTCATCTTTTATAGCCGTTAATTCAGCTTTATTAGTCGTTCTAAATATTATGACGTGAGACATATTACATCTAAGAGATAGAGGTAGCATGTTATATTTCTGTGATGTAATCCAAATACTTAAACTTGCTTGGTCGTCTTCATCAGAATTATGCGTACAATGTCTTCTATTTAGAATAGTTTTTGTTAATATTTTACTTCGTGATAAGTCTCGTATACAGTCATCTAAAACTATTAAACTATTGTAATTCTCATCCTCGCGCATATCATCAATAATTTCATCTAAAAGTTCATCGGAATATTGATTATGGGTTTGTTCATCTGGTAATCCAAATTTTTTCAATGGCAATGTTTGTAATGAATTAGATATAAGTTCAACTCTGTCAAAGTAACGATAATAATACCTAGGTTTCTTAGGTGCTTTTTTTGTTGGGTGACTGAGTAATAAACTAGTCATTAATGTAGTTTTTCCTGAAGCTGGAGAACCACAAATATAAATACTGCCTCTTTTAGGTAGCGGTTTTACTGGAATATAAGGTAGATTGTCTTTATCAACATCGCTTTTAACAACGGGAATATCAGACAAATATGATTTTTTTATTATTCTCATTTTTATTATATCTCAAGATTTTTAACATAAATTCCTGTTACGAAAAAATAAAAAAAAAATTTTTATAATAGGCATATAATAAATATAACATAATGCAACAAGCTAATACTCAAACTCAACAATTGGTTGGAATCCCTGCATCCATGCGTTATTCTATGGCTAACGTTAAATCAGTAAGTGCTGACTCATCTTTACGTAGGTTCAGTTCTTCAAATGGAAGTGTATTCTCACCTACTACAAATGAAATTCGTATCCCCGTTTCTGGTTCTGAAGGATTCCTTGATGCCTGCCGTGGCTATCTTTATTTTACTATTTCTAATACAAATACTGGTACTTCAGGTGAAGGCCTTACCTTAAGCGGTGATGCTCTTTGCTGGGTTGACTCTATTCGTCTTGAAAGTCAAGGTGTTCTCCTTGAGCGACTTGACAGAGCTGCACTTTGGAATAATCTTAAAAACAGATGGACTGAAGGTATTTCTAAGAGTCATGAACTTAACGCCTTACAAGGAGCAAGTGGTGCTTATAGTCTTGAAAATGATGGTGAAGATATTGCGAAAGGAGCCTCTAGAACTTTCTGTTGTAAATTACCAATGGGTTTCCTATGTAATCATCATGAAAGAGCCTTACCCCAAGGTGTTCAATTTGATATCGTAATTAGAGTTAATCCTACTCCCGAGCAGGCTTTTGAATGGGAAACTGATAATAAGTTTTTATATGAAATTAAAAACCCTAGATTCTACTGCCCAATGTATAGAATTGAAAACCGCATTGTGATGTCTGAATACGCACAAGTCCTTCAAGAAGCTCCAATTAGTTGGACTGGGGATTCTGTTAAAACTTACATCCAACCATTAGCATCTGGAGCAGGTACCACATCACTTCAGATTAATGATAGGTCTAAATCATTAAAAGCTCTTGTATCGGCAAAACGCACAACTTCTGAATTGTCAACCCATAATAAAAGTAAACAAGCTGATACTAACATTACCGGTATTACAGATGTAGTATACCAAATCGAAGGTAAGAATTTTCCACAGGATTCTATCCAGCTTTCTACTACTGAGTATGCACGTCTTTATGAAGAGTGTCGAAAAGCAATGAATAACACATATTCACACCAAGGAAGTACTCAAGTACTTGCAGCCGGTTTTAAATCTGGTGGTGCTCAAGGTTTGATAGCTGTCGATCTTCGTCATTTCGACGATGATAAACTTGCTCATGTTGGTATCGATACTACGGGTGGAGCTCCGAATAATTTACAAATAACAACAGCCAGTAGCAATGCGGCTTCCGACGTAACTACTTTTGCGGTTTGCGACTGTACATGGTCACTCATGGCCAATGGTATGATCTCAGTTGATATGTAAATATTTTTTGTCAAAAAATAAAATCTTGATTATCAAGAAAAAGGATGAAGATTACAGATATCCAAAAAAATGATAGGATAAATTTGAAAGCACACTATGATAAATTATATAGAACAAAATTTCCATGGGCTGATAATAATTTTATTGAAATACTAGTTAAACACAGTTTTAAAGAAACGATTGAAAAAATGGATGAAGAGGAATATATGAAAGATTTAAAATTAAGATCTCTGGAAGAAGATGAAGATTTTTAATAATAATTTTTTCTTAACATAAATAAAAGATGGAAATAACTAAATCACACCGTTTCAATATTAATAACCTTAAAACTATACCATTACAAGGGATTATTAGGCAAGATATACAAGGCTTTACTCCTGAGCTCGTTGGTAAAAAATGTCTTGTTTCATGGAATAGTTATCAACTTGAAATGTCTAACAGAATTGCAAATGCTGTTGGGATGGTTGCTGATGGAGCTGGCACTAATTCAAAAGATTTAGTTGTAAAAACTATAAGTGCTTTAGTACTTGGTCCTATCGGCACAACTGGTACTTTAGTCGTTGCAGGTAGTGGAAATACAGCTACTACTTTCACTGTTAATTCAGCTACTTCTATAACTTTAGGTACCGATGAAACATGGCTCGATAACGCTGTTATAACAATAGGTCATGTTAACGATGGTTCTGATACTGATCTAACAGTTAAGACAAGTTTAGCAATTCATACTAATTTTCAGGATATAAATGGTAATACAGAATTATTAAAGATTGATCATTCTAAAACACAATCATTTCAAAATTCATTTAAATATTCTTCTGATAGATATCAAGGTGTTCAAGGATATTTTTCCTATATTCAACCATACATTGAAGTTTACTTAACTGATGATTTTCTAGGTAGAAACATATTAAATACAAAAAACCCACTTGATATAAACATTTATATAGATGTGTTTGAATAATTTAAACAATTTTATTATAGTTATATAATAAAATGTCAAGGAATATTTTAAACAATCAAGGAATCTACCTTAATTCAGTTACTGGTGGAGAAGCTATTAATATATCTTCGAGTAATTCAACATCTTCAACTGTTAACGTAGATATTGATAAGCAATCTCCTAAAACAACACCAGTAAATAGTGATTTATTTTTATTAGAAGAAAGTAATGGAAATATTAAGAAAATTACTTATCAGAATTTAAGTGCTAACATAGATACAAATTTTTGGCACGAAAATAATGATATATTAAGACCTATATACCAATCAAGCTCTGTATTAGTTGGGGGTACTAATATGAATGTTAATAATTTCAAGTTTCAAGTAGAAGGTAACTCATATTTAAATGGCAATCTATTAGTAGAGACTGATACTAACACTAATAATAGACAGCTACTCATAAATGGAACTGCTGAAGTTACTGGTGATGTATATTTAAATACTATATCCACTGGAACTTGGAATGGCTCAGTATTAGGTAAAGCATATCTCCCAGCTGATACTTTTTACAGTGGAGATTTAGCAACCGCAACAAGCTTCGCTACAAGTCAAAGTTCAAATTACACTATTGGTGCGGGTGGAACTAATCACA
>Ga0070749_10001430_pt1 | contig 16148 bp, 25 predicted proteins | sample VirMetDEL_Nov_18_FD_75180 | JGI IMG/M metagenome (GOLD analysis project Ga0070749, IMG submission 75180) | Aqueous microbial communities from the Delaware River and Bay under freshwater to marine salinity gradient to study organic matter... | ecosystem: Environmental > Aquatic > Marine >...
CTCCTGACGCTGCTAGGGCCGCTGCTTGGGCCGCTGCTAGGGACAATGCTAGGGCCGCTGCTAGGGACGCTGCTAGGGCCGCTGCAAAAAATGACTTTACTGGTCTTGTGCATGAATGTTTCGGGATCACGGAGAGCCAGCCATGAACAACTCCACCGCCGCAGAGATACAACTCCGCTTGGTTCAGGACAAGGCCGAGCAGTACGCAACTGACCCGGCCACCCGCCTCGCTTATCAGGTCGGCCTGCTGACTTCAACACTCCGCGACATGGCTTGCAAAGCCGATGCTGACAGCAGCATGAATGCGCTGATCCGCCGCGTGTCCCGTAGCTGCGATGCTGAGACAGCCTACGAACTGCTGGACGCGATTTCAGCGGGTCTGAGCATCGAATACGACGAGCGCGACCCGGACAACCTCCCCGCTGTGAAAGACGCCCTTGAAGTCGCTTATGACTGCGTGGGCTATCTGGCAGACGAGGTTGAGCCGGTTGCGGTCAAGCCCGATGAAATGACGTTGGCGAGGTGGGCACAAGCAGCTAGGGAAGTCGCATGAATAACGACTACCTCCCTATCCTCGTCTGCTGGCTGATCCTTCTCGGCGGACTCACGTACATCTGGCTTTCGATGGTGCAACTGTGAGCATCGGGCAGTGGAAGCCGCAGCCAGCTACCGAGGCCCCCGCTTGGGTGTGGGTGGCTCTCATCGCAGTCTTACTCGTCATCTAGGAGGGAGTATGCAACCGAGCAAAAGCATTCTTGACCGTTCTTTCCGATACGTGCCCGCAGCCGAAACGGACCTGCAAAAGACGTTTGCCCGCATCAGGCGAGAGCAGCAGCAGAAACAGAAAACCGTTGTTCAGATCAAAAGGAAATCAGCATGAACGTTTACCAGCGCCTTAACGAAGTTCGCAAGGCAGTGGACTACGCCAAGAAAGACAAAAAGGTGGAGGGTTACATGGCCGTAACTCACGACCAAATCACGGCCTTAACCCGCGATCACTTTGTACAGCAGGGAATCGTGATTGTGCCTTCAATCGTTTCTAGCAAGGTAGAGCCGACAGGAACCATGACCGCCAAAGGCACGCCATTTGTGCGCTATGAGGCGACATACGAATTCACGGTTATCAATGCCGATGACCCGCAAGACAGATTTTCTGGAAAGATTGAATCACACGCCATTGACCACGGCGACAAGGCCCCCGGTAAAGCCCTTAGTTACGCCAAGAAATCCTTTGTGCTGAAACTGCTGGAGATTGAATCAGGCGTTGATGACGAAGTTCGGGAAGAACAAAAACCCGGAGAACGCAAGAACAAGATCACCCCAAATGCAGGGGCTGGCGATGACCTTACAGACAAGCAAAAGAAACGCGTTGCTGATGTGGTGGTCGTGGTCAAAGATTGCTTGGCAGATGGCAAGGAATGGGACGCCTACTCAAATCTGGAACTGGCTAACTTTGATGTAGATGAAAAGAATTTTGCATGGGCACAACTGAGCAGTTCCGAACGGTCAGCAATCCGCCGCATGTCGGACGCTGAACGTAAGAAAAACCAACCCCAAGAAAAGGAAGCGGCGTAATGGCAGACGAAATTGAATTTCCTAGCGGCTTGATGGTAAAGGCTCCCCGCCCTGGTGCCCCGGACTTCGTCAAAGCATCCATCAGCATCAAGGTCCAAGACCTGATGACATGGCTAGACGGCAAGCAAGAGGAGTGGATCAATCTGGACGTGAAGGAGTCGAAGGGTGGCAAATGGTATTGCAGCGTGAATACCTACAAGCCCAAGGACGCACCGGCAAAGCCTGCTAGTAGTGACCCGCGAGCTGCCAGTGGTGGCGGGGCGGATATGGAGGACATCCCTTTTGCTCCCATCGGACGCGGCATTAGCGGGCACTCCGTCTAACAACACAACAAGCCCAAAGCCCAAACATCGTCAAAGAGAAAAAGCAAAATGGATGAATTAATTGTTCTAACCAGCATATCCAAGATTGTTTCCTACAACGCGGAAACAGGTTGCTTTACTTTTATAGAAAAACCGGCGGTTAGTAGGGCCAACAATATCTTTAATGCGAAATATGCGGGCAAACCAGCGGGCTATAAAAACTCTCAGGGCTATCTCGTTATTGGGCACAACTTAAACGGAAGCCCGCTAATCGCTAGGTGTCATCGGCTTGCGTGGTTTATGACATTTGGCGAGGTGCCCAAAGACCAAATAGACCACATCAACAGGGATAGAACAGACAATCGGATTGTCAACTTACGAAATGTTAGCAATGCCGAAAACGCCAGAAACAGAGGGTTACATAAAAAAAACATTTCTGGAACGGCTGGCGTGTCATGGAAAGCCAGTCGCAATAAATGGCTTGCTAGGGTCAAAGTTGATTATCAAGAACACTACATTGGCTATTTCACTGACGCGGCACAAGCGAGGATTGCCGTCATAGAGTTCAAGCGGTCTAGGGGGATACCCAATGCCGTTTAAAAATGGCATTTGCCCAACATGCGGGCGACCAGAAAAACTTCATGACAGTCAGCGTGACCGCTACTTCGCCATGATTGGGAACCTGCTTCAGCACCCGAAGCTGGCCCACCTGACGAAGCAGCAGCTTGATCTGTATTTCAGGGACAAGTTTCTCGGCTCTGAGGAAATCGTCCTCCCTAACGGGAAAGTGATTACTCAGCCGCACAGGTTAAACCGCAAGCAAGGGCCGGATGTTCCAACAATGTCGGAATTTATAGACAAGATTCAAGCATGGTGCGCTTCAGTCGGAGTATGGGAGGTTGAGGAATGAGCGACTACATGGAGGCCGTGCATTCCGTTCCCTGCGTCATCTGCCTCAAGCGGCTAGGGCGCAAGGTCTACGGAGTACACGCCCACCATGCAGGCGAAGGGTCTGACAGGGATGACCATCTGCTAGTTGCCTTGTGCCCGGAGCAGCACCCAGGCCCCACCGGCATCCACGGCATGCACCGCAGGGGCTTTCATCGGTTTTGGAAAACAACCGACATGCAGCTTATTGCCTGGACGAATGAGCAGTTATGGAAACAACGCTAGCGAAGGTAAGAGCTGCCTTAAACCGGGCGGCAGTGACCGGATACGTTTATATGCCCAGAGAACTAGAAAGGGAGCTAATGAACCAACATTACATCATCGAAAGCAAGCCGAACGCTTGGAAAGTGGCAGCGGTGCAGGCGCTCATATATGCCTTGGGATTTTTCGTCATGGGCTACTTTGCCCGCCCAATTTTGGAACGACTGCTGTGAAGAAGGGCTGCATTCATTGCGGCGTGAAGTTCATGCCTGCCAGGGCGTTTCAAAAGTATTGCGGGGCGAAGTGTCGCAGGAGAGTGGAGCATCTGCGGTATATCGCAAAGTATCCGGATGAGCGGCAAAAAAGGATGGATGCGCTGAATGCTTGGAAGAAGGCGCACCCGCTCAGGGCAAAGCGAGTTAAACGCCGGTATTTCCCGGTTGTGGGTATGCCTGCTTGGTTGATAGGAGCGTGAGCATGAACAGGGAGCAGATAGAGAAGGTGCAAGCCGCGCTTGATTTCCTCTGCCGCAGGCTTGAGGAAAACGGGCTTTATTCACCGGCATTGCAGCCGGTTGTGTCTGAGGCGCGAGAAGTCCTCCGCAGCCAGCCGCAGGGCGAGCCGGTAAGGTTTGCGACTGCGACACCTGCGACTTTTGCGACACTTGAGCACAAAAGGCGGCGAACTGTCGCAACTGTCGCAACTGTCACTGTCGCAAAGTCTCCAGAAGGGCAAGCTGTTATAGACGCTGCCCGCTGCATTCGTCACTGCGAGGAAGCCGAGCGCAAGCTGAAACGCATCTGTGCCTGCGAGTTTTCCTCCGGTGGCGTGCTCAAGCAGTTATGTGAGTTTCACTACAAGCGGGAAGTGGCTGTCGAACGCAACGCGCTGGAGCGGGCGGCGAAGGTGTGTGATGCGCAAGCACTAGAACCTGAATGCCCGGAACGCGCCAAGTATTGCGCCGACGCCATCCGCGCACTGATGAAGGAGGGCGGGGGAAAATGATAATTGAGATAGTTGTTGGATTTACTGTTGTGTTTATTCTATGTGCGCTTTTTGGGAGTTGGTCATGACCGACAAACTGAAAGCGCGGGCGAGGGAATTAACGTGGCAGTTATTCAGCAAAAGGCTTCCGATGGAGGAAGAAGTTGAAACCGCCATCTTGCAGTTCGCCCGCGAGGCGCTGAGTGAAGAGCCGGATGAGGCGATGGTTTCCTCTTTAAGTGGGTTGAGCGTAGAGCAGTGGGATGGGATGTATTCAGACCTAGAAGACAAGGACGCAGTAGCCGTGTGGCAGCGAATGGCCGAAGCACGCGCAAGGGGACTGGAATGACTGACGCCGAAGCCGACGAGTATCAGCACTGGAAAGGCATGGACGGCGCGATAGCTTGGCACCTGATTGAGCGGCATGCGAATGACTGGAACGAGGTAGGTGCAATGATGAATGCGTGGCTGCGGGCGAATCAGAAAGAGGCCCCTCATGATTAGCTGGTACTGGCTCATCCCCGCCGCCTGGGTGGGGGCTATGGCGATGCTGCTGGTGTTGGCTATGGTGAAACGGGTATGACTAGGCAGCAGGCGGCAAGCTATCTTGGCGTATCAGTTTCCACCCTGCGCCGCCTTGTATCGCGGGGGCTGATCCCCATAATCAAGCTATCCGCTAGACTGGTCCGATTCGACCAATCCGATTTAGACGCTTACAAGCAGAGGGTAAAGCAATGGGAGTCAATGCCTACAAAGACCGTGAAGGGCGCACCCGTTACCGGGTCACGTTCTCGCGGGACGGCAGACGATTGGTTGACGAGCGTCTACCTGCGGGGACCACAAAGGACAAGGCCGAAGCCTACTTTGCAAGAACCGTTAGCCAGTGGTTCGATAGGGACCGTCTTGGAATTCAGGAAATCCCCTTGATTTCGGCGGTTATGCAGGAGTACGAGGCCAGGATAATCCCCGGCTTGCGCTCCCCCTCCTTTGCCCGCGACTGCATCCGGGCAGCCGCTTCGCATGTCATCGGGCACCGGCTGGACAGGCTGGCAGATTGCGCTGTGTCTATGGGCAAGACCCTTGCTGGAACCACGAAAGTCCACCGGCTGCGGTTCTTAAAGACGCTGGCACGGTATGCCGTGAAATGGGGGATGGCTGACCGAGACTATGGGATAACCATTCAAGTACCAGCCCTGCACAATGAGCGGCAGTTTTACCCGCAAAAGAGAGAAGTTGCCGAGATCCTGCGGCATATGTCCAAGCCCATGCGGCTGGCCTGTTGGCAGCTTTACTACTCAGGACTCAGGCGGGGTGAGCTATGGACTGCCGAAATCAAGAACGGCTGCTATGTGAACAGAATCACAAAGAACCGCCAGCCCAAAGTGACGCCCATTACCGTGCCGTTACGCAAGATCGCAGGGACTCCCACAATGACGCGGGACGCGCTTAGCAAGCGGTTCAGGAGTGCCGCTGTAAAGGCTGGATACCCGTACAGGCTGCACGACCTGAGACACGGGCAGGCATCCATGCTTCTAGCAGCCGGTGCGCCCCTAATCGTGATTGCCGAAGCACTGGGGCACAAAGACCTCAAATCCACTCGGCGCTATGCCCATTTGCAGACTAATCTAAAGGCCGCATGGATGAATTTTGCGGCAACTGGTCGGCAAGTACCTGATAATATGGGCCTACCTGCTGGAAGGCGACCAGCTACGGGCAAGAAGAAAGTAGCGTGAAATCAAGGAAATCAGGCAGTTAGCCCATTGCGGCAGTGGTCACAAAGTGGCAAAAAGTGGCAGTTTTAGCCATAGAGCGTGGAAGATTTGTGGCAACGCTATCGCATAGCATACTTGCACTATTTCCCCGGTTTAATGCAAGTAGACGCGATTAGGGGCACTAAGCTTTGCCCTTAATCTTCTCGGCTGACCTGTAGGCACCCAATCCAAGTATCCCGAAAAGCACCTGCATGGTGATGGTCGTATCCAGCGCCGGGAATGCTCCGGAGTACCCAAACCACACCTGCGCCACAAACCTTGCCACAGGCTCCAGGATCGCCGCATAGCCCAAGGCTAGGGCCCCCACCCATCCGCACATGGGGCGCCAGCCAGAAACGAGCAGAGAGGCGCTTTTAGCCTCTTCCTGATTCACCGCAATTTGTGCGGTAGCTAGCTGTGTATTCGCCGCAAGTTCTGCTAGTTCCCCGCTCTGCTGCATCTTCAGCAGTTCCAGTTTGGCGGCTTCGGCTTTGGCAGGATCGGGCCAGAGTTTGTCTATCAAGCCCTTGCCCACTTCAAACAGACCAGAAAGCAATAGCGGGTTCATGGCTGTTTCACCAATCTAGCCCATATCGTCAAGATGCCACAAGCGGCCATAAGGTAGCCCAATTGGGATTGGGTGAGCATCCCCTGAAAATAGGGTAATGTGGCTTGTAATGCCCCCAATACTGCCGTAATTGTAGCCGCGTGGATACTAAGCCACCGCCATGCGTCTTTCCAGTTTTCTACTAGGTTCATGAATGATCCCTATGCAAGCACTTGCTGTGCTCTGTTGAAAACAGCCAGCCTGTCGGCATAGCCATTAAATCCGCCATTAATGCGCTTCGTGATGAGCTTGAAATCGCCCTTATCCGCTAACTCGTTCAGCCCGCGAGACTTCCAGAACCACGCCGCAGATCGGCAGGCATGGCGGGGCATCTCCAGCAGTTCCGGCTGTTCCAGCAGGGGCAGGCTCAGGGCATCCCCGCACTTGGCATAATTCGCCCTGCCAGTGACCTGTATCAGCCCCCTGCCCTTGAATCGCACCCCGTCCCCTGGTTCTGTGTTGCCAAGGTCTTTCCGGCCTTCGTATGCGGCTCCGGAGGCGATTTCCTGGACGTAGCGTAGTTGCCCAGACTCGTGGCCGATCTGCGCTAGAAACGCCATCTCACGCGTTACATGGGGGGATATGTCAAATTCAGCCATTGCGTCATTCAGAGGATCAATAAAGGTGTCTGCCCGTTTCCCGGCATAGGGGTAGATTCGGTGCAATTCTTCGAGGGTAATCAAATCATCTGGCTCCGCTGGATGTACTCAAGAATCTGCCTGTAAAGGGGCACGGGAATGGCTACGCAGCCCGTCGCCTCGCACTTCGCCCGCATGGCTTGGTCTTCCTCATCGGACAGGTAGCGGGGCGAAGCACAGCCCGACAGCGTTGTGACGATGGCAGCAGCAACAAGGAGCAGGCAGAAGCCTCCCCATACGCGGGAATCCATGTGTGTCCTTTCGTGAGATATGGCGAATCAAGCCCTGAAGCGGGCGCTATTCGTACAGGATTGCGAGTTGTCCAAGAAAATTGGACATGTCGAAAAAATGGACAAATTTCGACACGTTGCGGGGATATGTCGATATTCCCCAATGGGGCAAAACCGTACCCCAATGGGGTATTACTTGCGCTCCAGAATCTTCACAGCACCCTCGTTGCCGGGAAAAACAACATAGTTGGAGGTGCCCTGCCCTGTGCCTCTGGAGCCGCCGTCTAGATAGCGGATGCCGGTAATACCTAGCTCTCTAAGCGTATCGGACGCTTGTTGACCAAAAGAAAAGCCGTTGTTTAGCGTTTGATCTAGTTTCCCGCTGCCGCCAAACACGTTGTAAAGCTCTGCGCCTGTCATGTCCGGACGTTTGGCAACGGCTTTAGCAAGAGCCTTTTGCACTTCCGGTGTCTGCTGACTCAGCGGCTTGTCCCAGTCCAGCATGCGCGGGATGTATTCGTCGGGAATGTCTACTTTGTAGAGGGAGCCTTGCGGATAATCCTTATACTTTCCAGACTTTAGAGCATCAATGGATGACGCAATAAACTCTCTAGTTTCTCCGGAAAATGTTTTTTCCCCAGCTTTGGGTAGTATGGTTTGCAGGTACTGCAAAGCTTTATTAGTGTCCCCCTGATATATGCCGACCAAACCAGCCGCGTTCCCTTCTGGTGTGCCGCTCAAAGTTGCGTTAGCGGTTTTATAAGACTCTGCAACCTTTGGAGTTTCCGCAAAGTAAATCCCATGCCCGTAAGCCTGCGCTCCCTCACCCTTCCCAATGTGGGAAGCGTCAAACTTGTCAAACTTGTACGGGCTTCCGTGGTACGCAGTAGCAAGGGCGGGAATGAACGGCAGCATGCCCACTCCGGTCAATCCAAAGTTCAGCATGTTCCGAGACTCAGGCTTGTTCTTGTACATCAGCGCATCAGCCGCCAATCCCGCCACATCCGACAAGACCGGCACCGGAGCTATGGACAAGGCTCTCAGACTGTTCTCAGGGTCGGAGAAATAGTCCACAGCGGAATTCTTCAAGTCACGCATGTAGAACTCAGGGTCCAGCAGGGCATTCCGGGGAGAGCCACGCAAAGCAGAGGCGAGCGCATTCCTCCCCTGTTTTGCAATGTTGGGATTCATTGTCACCGGCCCGAGTAAGCCATTCGGCTGGAGGTTTCCAAGCAGTCCATTAGCCATAAATCGTGTCCAGAATGAAACCTACGTTGCTGATAGCGTAAGCACTGAAAGCCACGCACATCCCTATCCGTCCCGCATCAAAGTATGACCACGCTACATAGGCGTAGATTGCTGCGACTATGGCTAGAAGCGGGGCGCTCATGAGTACGCTTTTTCGAGGAAGTTAAGCGAGACTTCCATCAGGTCATAGCGCCCGTCTTCTACTTCGTGCTTCATGATGATTTGACGCCGCTGGCTGTTGCCCTGCTCGCCTAAATATGGCTCGTCGTGCAGGTAACAGGTGGCGCAGAACAATGCCCGCTGCTGCGTTTTCTTGTGCATGGCTACGTCTGCATGCTGTACATGCCCCATCGTTGCAGAGCATTGCCTTTCCCGTAGCAGGGTTGCAGCACTGGAGACAGGTCGCCCCATGACTCCGCTAGTGAAGTAATGGGAATACTCCACACCGTCAATCTTGATGACCTTCAAGAAGTCGTGCATCTGCCAGCCGTATTCTTTGATCCCTAGATCATCAAGGTCAAACTTGCCCATAAACTCCGGGTTCTCATCCACTATCCGAGACAGCCTGATTTCGTGGTTCCCAAGGGTAAAGTGCATTTCCGGGTTCCACTTCTCCTTCGCCGTCCGGTTGTAGTCGTGGATGGGCTTTAGCAGCCGCTCCATAGCCTTCCTGCCAGCGTCTACATCATGCACATATCGTCTGCCCTCAAAAGCCAGCTTGCCCTTGTCGTAACGCGAGAGACTAGGAAAGTCCCAAAAGTCGCCAATGCAGACAATCACATCCGGGCGCTTCTCTGCTGCGTAGTTGCCAACCCACTCCAGATGGTCACTTCGCACCCCTGGCTTGCTCTGCACGTCTGGGATAACCATGTGCATCCGGCCTAGCCTTTTCCGGGAGTAAATGCGGGGGGCGTCCTTGCGGAAGGTGGGACGCAAGCCCTTCAGGCGGGCAATCTTTGCCCTTTCTGCGTATGTGGTCCGGGGACCAGTTATCGCCCCAGCCTTTAGGGCCAGATGAATGCTGCCGTATTCTTCTTCGAGGTTCAGTGCTTGTATTAAGAGGTCATCCGAAACCGCGACGGCAGGCATTTACTTGGCACCTCGCATAGTTCGCCGCTTGAGAATCATCTTTGACGGTATCTGAATGCGGCCATTCGTAGAACCGTCCTCGCCTACGGTGTTGGCTATCACCACATGGTCGGCAGTCTCAGCCACCAGAAAGCCCACGGTGATCGCTTCGGCATGCTTGGGCGCTAAGTCCGTTGCCTGCTCCCACCCTCCCGAGGTTTCGGCATCGTCCCAACGGATTTCCACTAGCGGGAATTTCAATGCAATACCTCCGAGAGATGGTAATAAGCCACATCCCCCATTGCCGACAGGGTGAGCCGCCTACCGTTGGAAAATACGATGTACCACTCAGCTTCGTCAGGATCGAACGCAAAGGCGGAAACGCTCACGCCCTGCAAGGACTCAAGCTCTGCTTCGTCGGACTGTTCTGATGATGTCTTCGGCATGGGCTTCAAGCCTCGCTAGTTCTTTCCGGAACTCCTGCCGCTGGTCCTCGCATGGACGGGCAAGAACGCGCATCAACCACCTATAGAACTTCATACGGCCCGACCAGTCCCTGCGGCTATCGCTACCTTGACCTCGTTCAGCGCTTCCACCAGCTTGTTGAAGGCTTCCATCATCTTTTGCCGGTCCTCCCGCTCCTCTCTCCGCCAGATCACATGCAGATAGCCGAGGAAGATTGACAAGACTGAGGGGACCAAAGCTGCCGGGTCTTGGAGTTTTTGGAGCAATGGCCCCAAGAATGTGAATATTTCCATTGCTCGCCCTTATCTCTTTACACATCATAAGAAATAGAAAACCTGACCCGCGCTCCAGACGCAAAGATTGCAGAACTAGCGTTCATGGTCGTGCCAGCAGAGGCCATGTCAAAGAATCGGATGTCGGTAGAGCCGTTATCTACGGCTGCTGCTAAAAACGTAGTGTTGATGGCAATTCCTGCAAAGTAATTCACCCCATTACCCGGAGAGCCGGTTCCATTGGCCGTAAATGGGAGTCCAGTGATTAGCGTGGTTGACCCATCACCAAGGCTGTTAATGATCAGGTCACAATATATAAAGACTTGCCTGCCAATTTTTGTATATCGGCCAACCTGACCCGTGTAGGTTGTAGTGGTTGCGCCCTTCAGCGTTGGCGTCCACGTACCTTCCTCGTAATCATCCAGTGTGTTGGCATCTGCGCTGGCATTCTGCGATGCGGGGAATTTGATCTGCCCCGTTGCAGAATCAATCACTCCAGTCAACGCCCCACCAAGTGTCAGAGCCGGGAGGGTCAGGCCGGTGCCCGCTGCTACCGTGCCTTGTATCGTGGGCGAGGTTAGGGTTTTGTTGGTGAGGGTCTGCGATTCGTCCGTGCTTACCGCTTTGGCAGGATTGATTGCCGCAGGCCAATAGAACCAGCAGCGCCAGTTTCCAGACCCCTCCGAAACCACCAATGCCGTATCACCGTTCGCCGTGGTGATGTTCTCTCCCCCCGGCAGAATGAGGGATGTGGCGTTGTGGGTCAGGGTAAGCGCCCCCTCAAACTTGATCAGCTTGGGAATACCAGCGGCTACCGTTCCAAGGCCGGTAATCGTCGTGGTGCCCGTGATGTCGTGAGCAGAACCTTGAACTGCCCCGAGGTCTGTAGTTGTGGCAGAGGCTATATCCGCCCCCTTGCTCGCCAGATCGCCCCTTAAAACAGCCTGAATTCCCCGAAGGTAATCATCTAGGTTGGGGCCGACGGTATCGGTTCCGGCAGGGGAATTATCCGCTGCGGTGGCGCTCAGATCGGTTATGCGTGAGGGAACTGGCATCTTTTTCTCCGTGCCTTAAAAACAAAAAACCCGCCGAAGCGGGTTAGGGGTAGACTATTGGGATGGAATTAACCTACATCGACTACATGTGGACCAAGTTGGCTGTCTTATGCGCCCTTGCGTTCCTGGCTGGCCTATTCGGCTTCCTGAAGTAATTACCGCTCCAAGGTAGCCATTGCAGGCGGGATTGCCATAAATGGCGCGTATGGCTGCGCCGTGAGCAATCCACGCATCTGTGGGCTACGCAATAACCCTTGCGCTGCACTCCCTGCACCACCAGCCATTCTGCCCATTCCGTAAACCGCCTCTCCGACTAAGCGAGGGGATTGTGCCCCCATCGTAGCCAAAGCGGTTACAGGGTCCAACATCCCACCCAATCCAGCCACTCCGGTTGCACCTTGGGTCAGTTGCTGTAAGCCCCGAGGCATTTTGCTGGACATAGCCTGCCCCGCAATTGCCGGAAGCAAGCTTTTGCCGCCCTGCTGTTCCAGTTCGCGGGCTAGGTCTAGACGGTTGCCGTAGTTGGTATTGACGTTATTGCGCATCAATGACTGAAGTTTGCGCATGGCAGTATCGGCAGAGGTTTTATTGCCGCCAACCAATGATTTTTCAATCTCGGTAATTAGATCACTGGCTTCTGAATACTGCTTCATGGTCTTGGCGTAAGTCGGTGCCTGCCGGGTAATCTGGTCTTTAATCGTGTTGTAGACAGTATCCGCAGCCTTGCGGGCAGGGGTGCCAAACTGTGCGGCATCCCGAATGTCTCCAACTGCCTTTTTGAGAGCGTCCAAACCTTCCGGCGTGTGGAAATCCGCAGGGTCTAGCTTTGCCCACTGCTGCACCTGATCGGCGATTTCTTCCACGGTTCCGGCTGCGTTCTTGTTGATAACTTGCCCTTTGTAGCTGCCCATCTTCCGAATATTGTCCACCGCATCGGTGATGGGGTTCAGGTCTAGCACGGTCTTATCAGCCGACACCCCCGCCATGCCCTGCCGGTATTCATTGCCGCGATTGATCCGCATGTTACTCAGAGCGGCTTTTGCCTCGTCCAATACTTCCGTAAGTGGCACATCCCCGCGCATGTTCCGAATAAAGGCAGTATCCCCGGCTTTGCCAGCCTTGTAAGCCACATCTATGGCATTAGCACCCGTCCCGGTAGACAGCCCTAGCAAGTTTTGAGCGATAGTGCCAGCGGCGTTTTTAATGCCTCTGCCAGTCATTCCAGCAACTTTCACAGCCCCAGGCAAAGCCGCCCCTATCATCGCCCCTTCGCCCGCTGTTTCGGGGTCAATCAGACCAGCAGATGCGCCACCAACAGCACCACCGGCAGCAGTGCGAAGCGCCATATCCGCAGCCCTGCTTGCAAGGGTCGGAGCCATAGAAGGTCCGACAAAGTTCGCGGGAGTGGTCCGGAATCCACCGGATTGCAGCGCAGCGGCTACCTTCGGCATATAGGGGGCAATCGCCGGTATTGCACCGCCAGCAGCCATTGCACCTTTAGCCAACAAGCCACCCACGCCAGCAGTTCCAGCAATCCCCGCCCCAATTTCGCCACCTTTGAATGCAAGGGAGTCAGTATCAGCCCGCTCATTGAAAAAGTTCTTCAATGAATCTCGGCGTTCCGCATTAGTCATATCGGTAAGGCCGGCCTTATTCAGCGCCCAATCCACCGGACGCATGAGAGTGGCACCGATATTAGATGCTCCCTTAATCGCCCCCATGCCGATATTCCCAAGCATGCCCATCTTCGGTTCTGCGGGCTTTGCGGGCCTGCCACCATCTAGCGCAGTGACAGCCTTGCCAAATTCATTACTGGCGCGGGCCGTTACTGCTTCGGGCGTGATGTCGTCCGGTGCGCCTTGATAGACGTGAGTGGACCCATCCTCAAAAGTAACCGTTATGTTTCTAGCCATTACCAGTTGCTCGTAGTGGGTTGGGAACGGGGGGCGGTGATTGTCGGTCGCGGAGTGCGTGAGCCTGCCGCCGTTGTTTCGGCAATCTTGGTCATAATGCGATCAAGTTCAGCCGCTTGTTTATCAAGGGCCGCGTTACTTGTAATCATGCCTTGCAGGGAGTTGGGATCACGCACCACGCTTTGCAGGATCGTGTAATCCGGACCGTTCAGCACACCCAATCTGTATGCCTCTTTAGCTTGCAGCATCATGTTGTTGTAGAACGTGCCCATTACTGCCCGAGTATTCGGGTTCATCGGGTCCATTGTCTTGAAGGTTTTTAATTGGTTGCGATAATCAGTAATCGCATTCCTCAAATTATTAACGCCCGTGATTTGCGTTACAGCAGATTCCCCGAGCTTTTCGGGTTTCGGTCCTATCGGGGTAGCTCCGGCCATAACCGGGCGAGAGGTTGCATTCTGTGTATTGACAACCACCCCACGGTCAGTATCGAACACTTGGCCCGCCCTTGCATCGGCCATGTTCTGACCGCGTATGGATACGCTTCGATTCTTATCGCCTTCTTCCCTTGTTCTGGTATCTGTCAGTAGTTCACCGGGGCTGGCTGATATGCCAATTCCAGGCCCTTGCCGCTGCCCCGTAAATTGGTCAAGTCCCACAATCTCATTGCCAACATTGGCAAAGTGCAACGGCTTAGACTCCTGCCCGCCAAAAGGTTGCGTATTGGTCGGGTTCCGCATATCAACCAAGACCTTTTCACTGCGTCCGGTTTCAGGATTGAAACGATCCTTGACTTCCCATTTTGGACCAAGTTCCTGAAGGTCTTTAATATCGCTCACCTTGCCGCCAGCCGCCAAGTAAGCCTGCACTCCGGACGGATTCAGCGCCATCGGGTTAGGCTGTCGAATCAGGGCTGCGTTGTCATTGGTCGGCCCACCACCACCGGCAAGGGCTTGCTGCGGGCTGACTCCGGGATCACCGAATATCTTTGGCCTGAGTTGCAACAGTTGCAGTTCTCTTTCTCGTTGCTGCTTCTTCAGTTCAAGTTCAGCCCGTGCGATTTCGTCTTGGGTCTTATAGTGGCTCAGTTGGGCACCCAATAGCCCCCGCTTCATCTCCTGATCTTGGGCACCTTGGTAAGCACCCACGCCAGAGAGCAAGCCCCGAGACATGATCTGCCCGAGGGATACCGGAGTCCTCGAAGGGCCTGAAGCTTCCATCCCCGCCGCAGCAGCGGAGAGCAATCCCATCATTTGCGGATTCATAACTATTTCCCAAACAGGTTAGACAGGGAGTAACCAGCCAGCGCACCAGACAATGCGCCCCCTGTCGGATTGCTGTAATACGGCTGCTGAGTCTGAGAGCCGAACGAACGCCCCACCAGATTCGAGTAGTTGTTGATCGGCGCGAAGGCGTTGGAGGTGTATTCGCTGGAGAAGCCCGGAGCCGTGGTGGAAGCTGCAAGCTGCTGACCGCGAGCGGTGTTGAAGTTCCCCGCCAGTCCAGAAGCACCCGCAGCCCTAATGCCCTGAGTTGCGTTAGCAGACCCTAGGAGGCCCGTTTGAGCGTTCTGCATCATCCCCCGCTCGTTAGCGTAGTTGTTGCCGTATATGCCTGTAGCAAGGTCGCCCAAGCCCGTTGCAAGACCCCTTTCCGCCAGTCCCATAGACTGTTGATAGCCCGAATTCCCGCCAAAGGCTTGCATGTGCCCGAACTGCCGCGAGAGGCTAGGCATCGTCGCGTACTTGTATTGGTCCGTCATGTTCCTGGCTGCGCGGTCATAGGTCGCGTCAAGATACGGGTTGGAGTTCAGGAATGCGCCTGTAGCAGTAGGAGCCAGCAAGCCCTCGTAGGGGTTGGTGTAGCCCGACATCTGCTGGAAGGACTGATTTGCCGGGTTGCTGTTCAGGTAGTCGCCGCTGATGGTGGAATTGAGTTGGGTGCGGGCGTTGTTCAGGAAGCCGTTATTCGTTTCGGCGGCGTTATAGACGTTTTTGGCTGAGTCCAGCATGCCGGTGATATAGGGCTTCTGCCAGTCGGGAACGTCCTGCGTGGTGGTAGTATTACCAGCAGGCTTGCTACCTCCCGAGGCGTACCCAAGCAGACCGCCAAGCAGGGGCAGTAGCATGTTCATGTTGGCACCTCCCCCACCACCGAAAGAGCCTGTTGCCGGGTTCCATGCCCCACCGCCACCGCTACCCCCGAAAAAGTTCTTCAGTGCGCTGGTAATCAGACTTCCAAGCCCTGCCGGGGTGCCTCCCGTTGCCGTGCCGTAGGTGTTCCCAAGTAGCCCGGTGCCCTGCGGGATAACGCCGCCATTAGCAGCAAACAAGGCTCCCAAGTCGGCATCCTCTGCCGCACTGCCACCCCAAGAACCGCTTACATCGGGGGAGAATGCGTCCGGGTCATAATCGTTATCAAAATAGCTGTAGTCAGGCATAGACGCACCCGTTTCTTGTTGTGTAGTTTGGGGCTGGTAGATAGGGAAATCTGCTTGCTCTTGCGGAAACTGCTGCGCAGGGGGCTGATATATGGGGAAATCCGCCTGCTCTTGCGGGAAGGTTGGCTCATCCGGAACAACCGTAGCCGTAAAGCTTGGCTGTTCCTGTGTAGGCTGTTGCGTGAACAGGTCTGGCGATAAGTACGGGTTTGCGTACGCTTCGGCCATCCCCGCATCGGTTTCGTCAAACACGGATGGATAGTTTGTATCCTCTGCCGTGTAGGTGTATTGCGGTGAATTGGCTAACTGCGACAGGGTTCCGCCAATCCCACCGATTAAGCCTTGGGTCAGATCGCCACCGTTTATTGCAGCGCCAGCCAAACTAGACGCTAGGGGGATGTATTGGGAGGGCAAGCCCATCTCATTCAACCCCGGTGCAATACTCCCCGTC
>Ga0070749_10001431_pt1 | contig 16144 bp, 8 predicted proteins | sample VirMetDEL_Nov_18_FD_75180 | JGI IMG/M metagenome (GOLD analysis project Ga0070749, IMG submission 75180) | Aqueous microbial communities from the Delaware River and Bay under freshwater to marine salinity gradient to study organic matter... | ecosystem: Environmental > Aquatic > Marine > Coastal...
ACGCTTCCCAGATCAACGCCCTCTCCAACGACGCGTTGCAAAAGCTTCCCGGAGTCAACAAACAAAAATACCGTCAATTCATGGAGATTTTCTCCGCCCTCAACGACTTCACGTGCGACCGCACAGGCAAGAAGTACGGCGACGCCTCGAAGTGGGGACTCGACCGGGTGTTGGTTATTGACTCGCTATCCGGCCTGTCCATCATGGCCCGAGACCTCGCCGTGGGTGCCAAGCCTATCATCACCCAACCCGATTGGGGCGTGATGATGCACAACCTCGAAATGTTTCTCAACGCCTGCGTCACCGGCACCCGCTGTACCTTCGTCCTCACCGCCCACCTGGAGCGGGAGATCGACGAAGTGTCGGGCGGCCAGCGCCTCATGGCGTCGACCCTCGGGCGCAAGCTCGCGCCGAAACTCCCCCGCTTCTTCTCGGACGTCGTGCTGTGCAAGCGGGAAGGAAAGAGTTTCGTCTGGGACGTCTCCGTGTCCGACGTCGACGTCAAAGCTCGCAACCTCCCAATCGGTGTGGGCAACCTCCAACAGAATTTCAAGCAGATCGTCGAGGCGTGGGAAAAGCGCACCGGCGTCGCTCTGAAGTAGCCGGCGGGCTTTAAACGTCCATTTCCCTATAACCAAGGAACCTCAACATGGCAAACGCAACTTTCGACACATCCCTGTTCATGAACACCGAAACCTCCGACGCCAACGCCACCCGGATGATGCCCTGTCCGGTCGGCGACTACCCCGCCACCGTTCAGGACGTCCGGCCCCGTGCCCTCGACGACGGACGCGTGGTGATGGATGTGGTGTGGGATATCGACGACGCCGGCGTGAAGGAGGTGACCAAGCGGCAGAAGGTCACCGTCCGCCAGTCGGTGTGGCTCGATATGCAGAACGGTGTCATCCTCGGAGGCGAGGGCGTCAACGTCCAGCTCGGCAAGCTCCGCGCGGCACTCGGCCAGAACAAGGCCGGCGAAGCGTGGTCGCCGGGTAAGCTGATCGGCGGCGTGGCGCGGGTTCGTGTCACCCACCGAGCGGACAAGGACACCGGCGACATCTACGACCAAGTCTCCGCGGTCAGCCCCCTCTAACCCTCTGTCCCGAGAGGGTTAGACTTTGGAGGGGGGCTTCGGTCCCCCTCCCTTTTTTCCTTTTCACTGGGCCAATATGCACCTAATAGAAAAGTCCACCATCACTGTCAGCGAAGACCGGCAGCGGCAGACGTTCAACCCAGCCACCATTCGCGACCTCGCCGACTCGATTCTCCGCAACGGGTTAATCCACCCGCTCACGGTGGAGTCCCTCGACAATCCCCGCCTCCGGGCCGGTGAACGCCGGCTCCGGGCGCTCAACCTAATCACCGTCCCCTACCGGCACAACGGTCGGGTACTTCTTCCCCACATCGTTCCCGTCCTCATCACGGGCGAGCTTACGGAGGAACAGCGTGAAGAACTCGAACTTGAGGAAAACATCCAGCGCGAGGACCTTACATGGCACGAGAAACAGTCCGCTCTTGCGCGCCTCCACGCCCTACGCTCGGCTCAGGCTGAGAAGGTTGGTGAAAAGCAAACCTTCACGGCAACTGCGCGGGAAGTTGCCAAAGTGGGGCCGGAGGAACTTCCTCCCGCTTCCGTTACCCTGGCCGTCCGCAACGCCACCCTCCTTCAACCCTTTCTCGACGACCCGGAGATTAAGGGAGCGAAGAACGAAAAAGAGGCTCTTTCCTTGGTTCGAAAACGCCTCACTCGCGAGTTTAACCTCAAGCTCGCCAAATCCTTTGATGCGACTCGTGGGAACAATCCACACGTCCTCACACAGGGCGATTGCCGCGTCGTTCTTCCCCAGCTCGAAGCGAACCAATTCGACGTCATAATCGCCGACCCGCCCTATGGCATCGACGCCCACAAACTCACACCACTTTCCGGCAGCAACAGCGGCCAAACGCACGAGTATGACGACACCCTCGAATACGCTTCAACCGTGTGGGACGCCATCTTCAACGAAGGTTTCCGCGTCTGCAAACCAAACGCCCACCTATACCTCTTCTGCGATATTCGTCGGTGGGACGATCTATGCGTCATCGCAAGTCAGCGAGGCTGGCGTCCGTGGCCCTGGCCGATCGTCTGGGTTAAACCGGGCGGAGGTATGTTGGGCGATTCCACTCGCGGTCCCCGTCGAAGCTATGAGTTGATTCTCTTCGCCTACAAAGGTGACAAACGAGTAACGGGTGTCTATCTCGACACCATCATCGAAGCCCCTACCTCCACCTCTCTCAACGCTGCCGCTAAACCCGTCGACCTCTACATCAACCTCCTCCGCCGTTCCTGTGTCCCCGGTGACAAAGTCCTCGACCCCACCGCCGGCTCCGGCCCCGTCTTCCCCGCCGCCAACAAACTCCGTCTCACCGCACACGGAATTGAAAACGTAGAAATGCACTACGCAACGGCGTTGAGGAGGATGAATGAGTCAGCCGACGTATGACTACGTAGCCTCACCCTACACCCACGAAAGCGAGCTAATCCGCGAAGAGCGTTACCTCCGGGTTTCCTTCTACGTCGTGCAGTGCCTTAGCCGGGGCGATTGGGTCTATTCCCCGATCGTCCATTGCCACGAACTCGCTAAAACCTGGTCTTTCCCCAAAGACGCCGGCTTCTGGCACGGATACAACCGCGCCATGTTAACCCACGCCGCCAATCTTCGCGTACTGCGTCTCGACGGCTGGAAGGAATCGGAGGGTATCAAGGGAGAGATTAAACTCGCGGACCACCAGAAGATAAGGGTAATCTATGTCTAAGGGACATGGTCCACTCGACGCAAAAATCATGATCGTCGGCGAGGCGTACGGGGCGGCGGAACATATCGCCCAGCGCCCTTTCGTCGGAGACTCCGGCAAGGAGTTGGATCGGATGCTCCACGACGCCGGCATCGCCCGGGAAGAGTGTTATGTGACCAACTGCGTCAACGCTCGTCCGCCGGGAAACAACATCGACGAATTTTTCGCCGACAAAAAACACACCGTCCCAAAACCAATCCTACAGGAAGGGTTAGATGCACTCCAACGAGACATCATCACTATCAAACCCAACATCGTCATATGTCTTGGTAACGTGCCCCTGTGGGCGCTTACGGGGAATCGCGGAATCACGTCCTGGCGCGGTAGTACTCTTGCGGCCACATCGACATTTCATGGGGTTAAAACGCTACCCACCTATCATCCTGCGGCTGTCTTGCGACAATGGGACTGGCGCTTCGTTGCAGTCCATGATCTACGCCGGGCCAAGCGCGAGAGCGAATCCCCCGTTCTCCAAATTCCACCGTACGATTTCCTCGTTCGTCCGTCGTATAACGACACCATCGCTGTCCTCGACGATCTTCTGGCACGATGTGAGAAGGAAGTTACGCGCTTGGCTGTGGATTTGGAAACCCGCGCGAAGCACATCGCCTGCCTCGGCCTCGCGTGGTCGCGTCTCGAAGCTATTTGCATTCCTCTCATGTGTGTGGAGAGACCTGAGGGGTATTGGACGCCGGAGGAAGAATTCCAAATCGTCTCCCGATTCCGTCGACTGGCGCAACATCCCAACATAAGACTCATCGGCCAAAACTTCCTCTACGACCTACAATACCTTGCTAAATGGTGGGGTTTCGGACCTCGGACTTATCTCGACACCATGCTCGCCCACCACTGTGCGTGGCCGGGCTTGCCTAAAGGTCTTGACTTCCTTTCCTCACTCTATTGCGCCTTTCACCAATATTGGAAAGATGAAGGGAAGTTGTGGGACCCCAAACTCCCAGAAGACAAACTTTGGGTCTATAACTGCAAGGACGCTGTCACCACCTTCGAAGTAGCCGAAGTGCTGGAGGGTGTCCTCGCTCAACTCAACCTCCGGCCGCAATTCGACTTTCAAATGGAGGTTTTCCACGCAGTTTTCAAGGTGATGCTGCGGGGCGTGAAGATCGACATGCAGCTACGCAACTCTCTTGCGTTCGAACTCATGTCGTTAATCCATCAGCGGGAGCAAAAAACCAACTACCTCGCCTCACGCACACTGAATCCTCGCTCGCCTAAACAACTTTCGGAGTACTTCTATGACACGCTCGGTCTCCCGGAACAAAGGAACAGAAAAACCGGAAAACGCACCACAAACGAAGAAGCCCTCGTCAAACTCGCGGAACGCGAACCGCTCGTCCGCCGGCTCGTTTACTCAATCGTCGAGGGCCGCCAAATCGGGGTCGCTTCCAACGTGGCACAAACTCCGCTCGACACGGATCGACGCATCCGTTGTTCCTACAACGTGGCGGGCACTATTTCATTTCGATTTGCAAGTAGCGAAGATGCGTTCGGCAGCGGAACGAATCTACAAAATGTGTCCCAGGGGAAGCGATCCGAGGAGACTGGACTTGAACTCCCCAATCTTAGAAGGCTGTTTATCCCGGATAATGGTCGACTTATTGTCGACGCAGACCTCGATCGAGCAGACTTACAGGTTGTTGTTTGGGAAGCAGACGACAGCGACCTTAAGGCTAAACTTCGAGAAGGTGCCGACATTCACATTGAAAACGCTAAAGACATCTTTAACGTCAAAACACCAACAAAAAACCAGCGCCAGCTTGCAAAAGTCTTCGTCCACGCCACCAACTACGGCGGCCGGGCGCGCACAGTCGCAATCGCCTGCGGCATCACGGTCGCAACCTGCGAAATCATGCAGCGGCGGTGGTTTAGCGCGCACCCTGGTATCCTTGCATGGCACCGGCGAACCGCGCAAGACCTCGCGACGAAACGGGAAGTAAGAAACGCGTTTGGAAATCGCATTTTCTTCTTTGGTCGAGTGGAGGAACTGCTGCCGGAAGCACTCGCGTGGATTCCTCAATCCACGGTCGCCCTCGTTATCAACCGGGGAATGGTGAATTTGGTTAAAAATTGCCCGGAGGCAGAGACGCTTCTCCAAGTCCACGACTCCCTCACCTTCCAAATCCCCTACACCGATCACCTAAATCTCCTGCGCCGGATTCGCCGTTATCTCAGCATCACCGTCCCCTATCCCGACCCGCTAGTTATCCCTATTGGTTTCAAGATCTCAACGAAATCGTGGGGTGACGTGGAAGAGCTTGAATTAAACGATGAGTTAATTGAGAATAAAGCATAACCTCAATGGCCCACCGAAACTTCCCCAACTGGCTGCAAGCCTTTGTGGAGTACGCGTCATTCGGCGAGGCTCCACTCCACTTTTACTTTTGGACAGGAATCGCCACCATCGCCGGCGCCCTCCGGCGAAAAGTGTGGATCGACCAAGGATACTTCCAATGGATACCCAACTTCTACGTCATTCTTGTGGCACCCCCGGGCATAGTTTCAAAATCAACAACCGCTTCTATCGGAATGAACCTGTTGCGACGAGTGCCCGGTATAAAGTTTGGGCCAGACGTAGTAACGTGGCAAAAACTCGCACAATCGCTCGGTGCCTCGATCGAGCACTTCGAGCTGGGCGACGGAAGTTTTATGCCTATGTCAGCCCTCACTATCGAGTCGTCAGAGTTTGGAACTTTTCTCAACCCCAACGATCGCGAAATGGTCGATGTGTTGGTATCCTTGTGGGACGGGAAGAAGGGGTCTTTTATAAAGGCCACCAAGACACAAGGGGAAGACGTGATCGAAAACCCTTTCGTCAATATAATCGCCTGCACTACCCCCGCCTGGCTCGAAGGTAACTTTCCCGAGTACATGATCGGAGGTGGTTTCACATCCCGCTGCATTTTCTTGTTCGCAGATGAAAAGAGGAATTATGTCGCGTACCCGAAACTCGCCATCCCAACCGACTTTCACGCCTTTGGGGACAGATTGGTCACCGATCTTGAGAGGATTTCACTCCTCACCGGAGAATACACCCTTGCACCTAGCGCACTGGCTTGGGGCGAGAACTGGTATGAAGAACACTATCGCCATAAGCCACCTCATTTGGACAATGATAGATTCGCCGGGTACCTCGCGCGAAAGCAAACGCACATCCACAAACTATCTATGGTCCTCGCCGCCTCAACCTCCGATGACCTTATTATTCGTGATACGACCCTTCACGAAGCCAATGCAATTATCTCTACCGTCGAGGCTGATATGCCCCGTGTGTTTGAGAAAATTGGGACTTCTCCGGAATCCCGCGGAGCAGCACAATTGGTGTCTATTGTGCGAAATACAAATGGCATTGAAGTTTCTAAACTTTACCAGCAACTATTCCGAACGCTGTCTTATGACGATTTTACCCGTGCTCTCAACTCCGCCGTCCAAGCCGAGCACGTCGTCCAAAGAGCAGTCGCCGGCAAGTTGATGGTCTACTCAAGGAGAGACAATGATCCAGCTAAGATTGCCCACGCAGGGGGAGCTACAAGCGATCGAGACGGAACTCCGCCTGACCCTGGCGGCGGGGAGAAAACTCCCCAAACGAGTCCGGGAAGCAAAGTCGCCGGCGGAGGCTGACGCCGAGTGGAAGAACGAGGCCGTACGTTACTTCTATCTCTGCGTCCGCCGGGGCATCGACCCCTTAAAAACCGACCGGGAAATCTACCGTATGCTTGCAGAAGAATACGAAAAAGGAGACGACGAGGATGGCCCCGACCTTATTGAATCGGCTCATTAAGTCGATGGGGTTTTGCTGCCCCTTCGCCTTCTTCCGTGCTGTGCGCGGTCGTTCCCACGGCAAGGTCGCCGATCGGCTGGGCGTCTCCCGCCAAGCGATCTACTACCGTCGCCGGCAGGTGAAAGAGCACGAATGCGTCTGCGAAGACCGCGCCAACTGCGCCTCCCGCCGGTTCAACGGTGAGATTCCCCGCTTACCTCTCACCCAAATCCGGGAAGGCACCTCGGACCCGTTCGTATAGAGGCCGGTAGCGTGAGACCGCAGCCACTCCCGTTTCGATCTCTCGGGCACTTCTCTCCCGAGCGCGTTCGCTCGACTTCAAATCGTCCTGGGTGATCTTCAGTTGCCGGTCGGGAACATCGCTGTTGTACTTTGCTATTGCCTGCCGCACGTCTGCGATAGCCTCGGGATCGCGTGCTTGCCGAGCTTGCCACCACATGGTCATGAGATTTTGCCGCCGGAGCACGTAAAACTGCGCAGCCTCCCGTTGGAAGTGCCGGGACTCTTGCATCCTCGACTTGACGGTGGGATTGAACCCGGCCACCTGCCCCAACACCTCCAACCCGGTTACTTCATCTATCACCGTTCTCCCTTGCGTGTCAGTCCACCGATCCTCGGTAGCCCCCCTATACGCCCGGGAGAGGTTACGCACGAGGGGAGGTAACGCTCGCTCCATACGCAGCAGCATGTTCGGGTTGTCGTCCATCATCGCCTGAATGATGTTCATGGTGAGCGAGCCGAACGGCCCACCCACCTCGCCGGCCATCTGCACGATCCGCCGGTGCGCCTCGCCCTGACCGAAGATCGCGTCCGTCCCAGGGATCAGTCTCCCCAAGCTCACGCTCCCGCTCGTATCCCATCCCAACCCAAAGTTGGAATGGAATGCTCCGTGCATGACAAAGTCCGGGTTGAGACTGAGCAACTGCGCCATTTCCCGAGCGTCCTGCCGGAGGTTCACCGGCTTGCCCAACGAAATACGTCCAAGCCAATCGAGGAAGTCGAAGATGTTCTCCGCCCCCGGCAAACCTTGCACCCCGCCGAGTGCCATCAACATCAACATCCCCCGCCACCACCCTTTATCACCTCCAAACATGAAGAAGGCCATGTGCTGTGCGAAGGAATAGAAGATAAGGGCCACGCTCCGTTTCCCGCGCAAGAACCTCGCCCGGTTCCAGGGGGCGTATTCGTTTTGCGTGAAGTCCACCGCATCCCGTGCCTTTAAATAGGCGCTGCCTTCCCCCACTCCACCTTGCAAGCCCGGCAGCCCGCTCGCCTTGTTCAACCGGTAGGCGGCGAGGATGGTGGTCATGCGGTTATACTCCTCGACCGCCCTGAACGGTACCATGCCGTAGTGGATCATTTTCCACGTCGCCTTCCTCACTCGATCCCGGATGCCGGAGTCGCGCATAAACGAATACTGAGGCATGATCCGCTCGATCGCCGTCCCGTCCGCCACCGCTGCCAACTCCGCCGCGAAGCTCTGTTGCAACACCCCGTCCGCTTTCCCGTGTTGAAAGAGCGCCGCCACCTCCCTATCCACATTTTCCGGGTTCTTCCAGAAGGCCACCACATCCTTCATCGCCTTCAGGATTTCCTTCGTCGCTTTGGCATCCCCAAACCGTGCCGCCAAGTGCGGGTAGGTGGTGGTTACCAACGTTGTCCCATTCATTAGGGCGGTTTTTGGTACGCCCCACAGGTACCACAAACTCACCATTGCTCGCAGCTGTTCCCATTCGTGCTGCGGAGTCATGACATAGTTATAGTTCATGGCTATATACTCGTGCAGCCGTTCGAGGTCCGTAGCACTCGCCCCGTTTTGATGCGCTCGCCGAACTAGTTTGTTTAGGGCAAGGATCTGTTGATTGAGCTTGTACCCGTAGGACAGCTTCCCAATCATGTTCGCTGCCCGCCACATATAGTCTGAGTAGCTCTGCCGCATGTCCTGCTCGGCGCCGGGAACCTGCCGTTTCTCCTTCGCAAAGAACTTGTAAAACTTTCCTTCCATCGTCACGTCGAAGTACAGCTCCCGGAACTTCTCCATCTGCGCATCGTCCAGTTGCAACGTCTCTGGCAGGTTACGGATAAACTCCCGGGGCAAACTTCTCAGCACGTAGACCTTATCCTCCAGATACGTGCCGAACACGTGGAAGTCCCCGCCGTAGTCCTTCTTCATCCGGGCCACTTCCCGTTCCATCTGACCCTTCCGCCGGAACCCCGCCCGGTAAACCACCTGCCCCTTCTCCACCGCTTCGCCGTCGATCACCGTGTCCTTCGCCGCTCGGATCACAACATGCCACTGCCCAAACCGTTGATCCGGCACCCACGGAGTCTCGCGGAACTTTTGAAACTGAGAAAGGATCGCTGCCGTGCGCATCCGGCCGGCGGTGGGATTCTTCACAAAGAACTCCTTCACCGCATTCAACAGCGCCTGCTCCATCGTGCCGAGGGTGGTGGTGTAGTCCCTCTTCACCCCCATAAACAACTTCACCGCCTCGTCACTCAACCCCCGCGCGTTCGCCTCCTCCTGCACCCGGGGTGACATCTCGTGGGTCCACACCTCCATCTCTTTCCCATCAATCACCACCTTGTGCTTCGCCAGCGTGGTCCAGTGCTGCCCGCCCCTGACCTCGTCCCGGAGCATCTGCATCACGCCAATCGAGTCCTTCTTGCTCAACGAATACCACTGTTTAATCCGCTCGTTGGGTCCGGCCATGAGCTGGTTCTTCATGTTTGCCATCGCCTGCATCATGCGACGATAAACTTGAAGCGGTTCCACGTGGGGCAGGATCTTGGCCATTTGGTTCAGCTGCAAGCTCCACTGGAAGAAGGATTGGAAACGCTTGAAGTACTTCGGCAACTCGGGAATGTCCTCGCCGGCGACGTCCTGCACCGTCGACTCCGTCTTCTCGCCGGTAGCCGTTAGCGTGTCCAAGATGTCGTAATACTCCACCGGCACATCCTTCAACTCCGGCTTCACATCCCAAATCAACCATCCGTGATCGACTGGGTCGCCGGATGGGGAGTAGCGAGAACCAAGCTCCTCCTTCGCCCCGAACTCCCGCTTGACGAATTTGGTGATCTCATTCTTATACCGGTTGTAGATGCCTTTTGCGTTTGAGCGAATCACCCTTCGCGCTTCAGGTGGAGTCCACGCCATTGCGTTGTCAGGCAAGAATCCCCAATCCGCCGGCAACCCCTCTTTTACGTCCGAAAGCTGGACGTAAATTCCCTCCATAACCGCACCGTGATGTTCTCCGCCTTGGGGTTGAAACTGAGCCAACATTCCGTACTCGGGGTCATCCACAACAGCCGCCAACTTCCAAACTTTATCGCTGTAGGGGCTAGGATCGGTTACCTCTTGCAACTCCCTTCCCACCTCCATAGGGTGTGGAATAGAGTCGAACGCGTACCTGTAGGTGTTTCGCGCGTGGTCATACTTAGCTAACAGGTCCGGATTAACCGGTACTAAAGTATCGCTCCCCTCCGTAGTAAACCACCCCTCCACCTCCGCCACGGTGTCCGCCGTCCCAATCGCCGCCCGGGTCACTCCCCGGTTGGCCAACTCAGCGTTGAACCGCCGGAGCATGAATTCCCACCAGCGTTTCGGCAGCATGTTTAGCCGGGTGGGTACGCCGGCTTCCAGCTGCTCTCGAAGCCGTTGAACAGTAAGTAAGGTATCCGCTAGGTTGTTCTCAGTTATTTCGACGTAGTTGGACCACGCCGCCCTTACAGCGTCGTACAGATCTCCCCAATTAGTTCGGACTTGTTCCGGCGAAACTTCGACTTTTTTAACGTAATCGTTATCTCCCCACTCGATTTTAACTTTTCCGTCCGTTTCAAGTTGCTGTAGCGCACCGAGCGAGTGCGTGTAATTATGCGTAATAAACGGCCACTTGTAAGACAAGAAACGGCCAAGAGAGGTTCCGTACTTAGTTGTCCAAAACCCGTTGCTTCCCCGGACAGCAAAGTCGCTGGCCGGTTCATCGGGAAAACCGATAGGATCCTTTTCTAGCTCTCTAAACTCACGGGTGGCATCAGCGATAGCCTTTTGCAGGTCTTCTACTTTACGCTCGGCTTGAGCTAACGCTTCCGGTGTATTCTCTTGCGAAACCTCCCTCTGCACCAAATCACTCTGCACCTCAACAATCCGCTGCGTGCCATCCTCGTCCACAAAACTACGCAGATGGCCGAAGTAACGGGGGTCGGAGAAGTGATTCGATGAACTCACATCAAACGGCAGCCGGAAGAGGGTGGTTTTCGCCTTACTCACCAGACGATAGTCGCTCACGCCAATCCGACTCAACCCGTAGCTCCCGTACTCCGGCACATCCATCAACTCCAACGGGGTAATGGCGTCGTGAAGTTTCTGCGTGAAGATAGTCCGGTCGATCACGTCGCCGTCGATCGTATCCAACACACCTTGCACCAGCCGGCGTTCCTGCTCCTTAACATCCTGCCGGGATAGCTCGCCAATAATGGTGATGCGTTGAATTTTGTCCTTTTTCGGTAGACGCTGTAACAACTTCAGCGTGTATATGTGTTCCAAATCCGCCAAGTCGAAGTAAACATCATTCGACACCTCTCGGGCCGTGAGCGCGCTTACATCCGTTTCAATCCCCATCCGGTTGGACAACCGTAGGCTATCCACCCACTTTTCAAAGCTCGGCTGAGGTGCCGCCGCCCGCATGAACTTCCCGGCGGCCATGTTGTAAAAGGCTTTCAACTCCTTCACTACCTGCCGGAAGAACCTTCCCACCTCTCCACCCAACGTGGTGCGGTAATTCTTCGCCACGTAGATGGCAAACTGTTCAGCCGAATACTCCTCGAAGGTGAGAAGACTCAGTGCGTTGGGATGCCGTTTCCCTTCCAGCGCTGCAACGAGGGCTTGCGCACTGTCGTCCGGTTTCAGCCCGTAGTTGTCGTAGATGGCCTGTTTGAACGCATTGCCCCTCGGACTCATCCAGCGCTCGATAAACTGTTCTGCCGTCATGCCCGGAAGGTCGGACATAAACGCTTGCCACTCGGCCTTCAAAACTGCACGCGCCTCGGCGAACTCCGGCCGGAGAAGAATGGTGTCGAAGATATGGTGCCCGAACTCGTGCGCCACGCTGAACATGTTCCAGAACATGGGATTGTGTTCGTGGGGGAGGACGATAAACCCAACCCCCGCTTCCCGGCGATACTTGGCTGTGTTGTCCGGGGTTGTCCCTTCCACCACCAGCCGGGTCTCCGGCGCGAACATTTTGTGCCACTTCGCAATGAAAGCGATCAGACGCCGTGCTTGCTTCGTTTGCTGCATGTCCGGGTTGACAAACAGAACGCCCGGTTTAGCGTGTTTAGCCAACTCCTTCCGCACCTTCACTTCTGGAAGGTCGTCGGCCTGCTTCCGCTCCATGTACTCCTGTTTGTTAAAGGCCGGCGGCCGGAGAACGGGATTGTTCTGTTTCATGATCCCGTTTGCCACATCCACCACCTCGTCCCGATAGGCTTTCGCCAACGCGCCCACCTCCTCCGTAGGTACCTGGAAATGGTGGGCCAACTCCACCCTTTGCGCGGCCAACTCCTCCTCGGTCGAGTAAGTGCCCAAGTTGTCCGCCCGCTGCGCGTAGACAAACAGCTGCTTGCTCATGGGGTCGGCGAACTCCACCCTTACCTTGTGATCCTTATCCGGCTTATAGATGTATGTCAGCTCAGGCTTTGCCACAGGACGTGTCGCCGCCTGGTTCGCCGGTTCCGGAGTCACCGCGGGTGGAGTCGCCGGAGTTTCTTGCGGAGGATTATACAACCACGTCCCTCTCTCCGCGAAACTTCCCGGGAGGAGGAATTCGTTATCCGCCGCGTGCATATCCTTCCGCAACTCTTGCACTTGATCGGGTTCTTGCGCCAGCGCCAGTTCTTCCGGCACCATATCCAGGTACGCCACCCGCGTCTGCGGCCCCATCACATTCAACAACTGTTGCACCTTATCCAAATCTGGTGTCCAGAGGAGATGTTGGGGTGTTTGCTCGTTGGGCGCAATAGCCGAATACACTCGCACCATGCCATCTGGCACCGGCGCAGTCTTGTCGGGCATCGAGAGATCTACAAGGTCGACGAAAGGAGGAGGGGAGGTTTCGACGGCCCCGAGTTCTCCGATGCCCGGTGTCCTTACCATGCCATCCTGCGTGAGGTCGAGGCCCATCAATGCCTCGGCACTAACACCCGCTCTCAGCGCGGCGTCACGCAGTTGCACATTCTGTTCGTCCGTGATGTTCTCCGGCTTGATAAACGGCTGCATCATCGCCGTCACCGTTCCGATCGCTCCCGTTTGCAGGGGCGCGGACGTTGCCGTGGCGATTGCGGTGATGGCTGCGTCGTGGAGCCAATCACCCAACGTCATATCCGGCCGGGTCGTTACTTTGTCGTTGAGATCCTGCAAAGCCGTGGCGGCCTGTTCCCCCAGAAACTCCTTCCCAATGTATTTAGCCAAATTTCCCACGAGTTTGTTGCCCAGGAATCGAAACTCGCTCATGGGCAAATATTCCGTGTACTTTTCCACCAGCCCATGAAACGCCGCGTGGAGGGCGCTTTGCTTGGGAGCGAACCCGTAGTCGCGAAGTTCCCCATACTTCTCCAAGCCGGTAGTGAAACCCATCGACGTCGTTACCCCGCCCAGCAACGCCGCTCCACCAGCCAGCGGTCCCAGCGCCCCCACAACCGCCGGTGCTGCCCCGGCCGCTACCAAGGCAGCCGGAAATTGCCCCACCGCACTCCCCATACCCGCGCGTACGCCCTGTTGAAACATCGTCGAAGTGGGAAGGGCGTGTTCCTGTGCCTCCAGGTTAATCTCCCCCCTCGCACCGGCCGCTTCCTTGCCGGCGTCCTCACTCAACACCCCCGCATCGCTCAACGCCGTCACCGCCCCCGCTGCCGTCCCGGCGAGGTGCCGCCTCACATCCCCCGGCACTTCCCTGTAGACGTCTGCCCACTGCGGTGGTCTGGTGGCCCCCGCCATGAACTCGGACACTTGTTCTTCCGTTGCATCGTCAGGGAAATTAAACACCCGACCGGAGGCTTCATCGCGGACTCTCATGATTTTTCCTTATGGTTAATAGGGAATTAACCCCTACTTAATTTTCCCGCTCACGGTGCGCTCGGCATCCTGTTTCGCCTGCGCTGCCGCCTTATCTGCCGGCACCAACTTCCCATCCCGCCACACCACCACCGTCTCCGCCGGCTTCCCGGGCGACGCAGCAACGTGAGTGGCCGGAGCGGTCATCCCGTGCAGCTTCAACTCGGCGGTGATGTCGGCGAGGTTCGCACGGGCTTCCTCGGCCAGCACTTTGTCCCCGCTCGCCAGCGCCTCGGCCAACTCTTTGGCTTTGGCCTGATACTCCGCCCGCAAGTCTTGCAGCGCCCGCGCCTTTCCACCTTTTGCCGGAGCAGTCGCTGGAGACGTGGAGGCGGGAGAAGTTGGGTCTTTTGGCGTGACGCCGGGGACATTAATCTCCTCCACCGTCCGACTTGGCGTCATGTACTTCTTCGTTCTCTTGGCCAGAGCCTCCGGCTGAACACCCGGAGCAAACCACTTCGAAAACACATTCATCCCGCTCTGGGCCTGAGCCAACTCCGCCTCCAGCTCTCTTTTCGCACGGCTTCTCGCCGCCGGTTCGTCCATCGCCGGCGTGGTTGTCACCGCGTACACCTTTCCACCCTGGCCGTAGAATAGCACATGTCGACCATCGGCAGTCGTTTCCTCTCCCAACTTCACTTGCCTGTTGGGATCGCTACGGAAGGAGGAGTAGTAGCTGGCCGCAGCGTCGTAGTACTTCCCGCGCGCCTCCGTCTCGCCCACCGCCGCCTCTGCCTTGCCCACCTCTGCTCGAAGTGTCCGGGCCAACAGCTCTGCCCCATTCTCCAGCATGAGGGTGTTCTTGATGAACGCCACCTCGTCCTGCTTCCCGGCCAGCATAGCCTGACGTAGCTTCTGCTGCATCAGTTGAAACTCCGCCGGGAACGTCGCCGCCATCACCTGCATGTTCATATTCGTTTTCTTTCGGGCGAGATCGGCGGAGGCCACCTGGTTGGCCATCTGGCCCTGCTGTATCGCCAACGCTGTATTCTCTTTCCGGCGTTGGGATAGCAGATCGCTCGACCCTTGCATCGCCGCCCCGATGTTGCCGGCCACGCTCTGCCCCGGCTGGCGAGGCTGCATCAACGCAGTACCCAGCTTCATCATAGCGTCGCTTCGATCGCGCGGGTTCACCGGCGCACCGCCCGGCCGGAGTGCTTGCGCGATGATCGCGTTGAGGTTTTGCTCCGGGATCAACGGATTGCCTGTCGTCAGCCCTGGAGGTGCCGCCGCGAGCGTGGGCGCAGCCGGAGCCAACGCCTGCTCGATCATCCGTTGATGTTGTGCTAGTGCCGCTGCGTTAGCCATTGTTGCCTCCGAAAAGATCGCTCCACAGCTGATTCGCCGTAATCGCTCCACCCATTGCCGTTTGCCACCATGGAGTGTCCGGCATAGGCGTTGTCGTTGTGCTTCCTTTTCCTGCCGCCCCCGTGAAAACGTTCGCTGCGTTCGTCACGTTGGTCCAGGGCGCTTGCCACTTCTGAATCGCTTGCCCGGTAGCTTGTTCGTACGGGAAGAGGATCGAATCCACCTCCGACTTGAATTTCTGCGGGTAGAGTGCCGAAGAAATCTGGCCGGAGACGTTGCTCGCGTTGCGCGCGAGAGCATCCATCCCCAACCCATACGCAATGTCCTGCCGTGTACTCCCGTAGGCATCCCCGAAGTCCGACCGGATGGCCGGCATCACCTTCGTGGCGAAGTCGTAATACATCGGAGCCGTCGCCGCGTTGATGGCAGTGTGGATGAACTGATCGTCCATCGTCGGCAGGTTGGGGATATCCGGCAGGTTCAACGGATTGTTGTTCATTAGATTCAACGCAGCGTCTTGCCCCTGATTGAGGTAGTCGACGTTCCAGGGGGTTTGCGTCGTTTCCAAATCCGCTGCATCCCCCTGCGTCCCACCGATAATGGCACCGATGAGCGCCGGCAGCCAGTCCACACCCCCGCCGGTAAGACCGCCGGTTTCCCCGCCGGTTTCCCCTCCACCAAAGAGGCTTGACAGAGATCCAAGAGGATTGCTAGATCCACCAAGACCGCCGTTAAACAAGCTGCCAAGCGAAAAAGACCCGGCGTTGTAAAGATCGCTAATTGGAACCCCGCCTTGAATAGCATTCCAGAGGGTAGGGTTGTCAGCAATCGTCCCCGTAAGTTCAGGGCTAACGTAGTTTCCAAAGTCAATCATTCCACCAGCTCCTGCGCCAGCAGCGCCTAAAGTACCCGCCCCCATCGCCGCCAACTCTGCGGCTGGGATACCGCCCGCAATCGCGCCAGCCAACGTCGCATTGTTCGCAATCAGTCCGAGTTCGGGGATTCCGCCTAATGCGCCCGCTCCAGCACCGGCCCCCGCAGCCGCAGCTCCAGCACCAGCACCAGCGCCCCCGGCAGCAGCACCCGCACCGCCG
>Ga0070749_10001432_pt1 | contig 16141 bp, 18 predicted proteins | sample VirMetDEL_Nov_18_FD_75180 | JGI IMG/M metagenome (GOLD analysis project Ga0070749, IMG submission 75180) | Aqueous microbial communities from the Delaware River and Bay under freshwater to marine salinity gradient to study organic matter... | ecosystem: Environmental > Aquatic > Marine >...
GCAGGTAATGATAAAAACATTGGACATGAATATCTTAAAGATACCGAAGCCCGTTATAGGGAAGATGCTAGAAAAATTGTCCCTACCCCTTGGGACAAATTTAATGAACTTATGCAAGGGGGTCTGGGCAACGGAGATTTTGGTCTTATATTTGGTAATCCTGGAGGAGGTAAGTCGTGGACTCTGGTTGCTCTTGGTGGATACGCCGTAAAGATGGGTTATAGTGTACTGCACTATACTTTAGAACTTGGCGAAGATTATGTAGGGCGACGCTATGATGCCTACTTCACAGGTAAGCCAGTAGATACACTATTTAAAAACAGAGAAAGAATTGATGAAATAGTAAAACAACTCCCAGGTCAACTAATTATTAAAGAATTCTCACCAGGGATGGCTACTGTTAATACTCTTCGATCACATATCCAAAAATGTCAGGATTTAGATTTTGCACCTGATTTAATTATTATAGATTATGTAGATCTTCTTTCATCAAAGAAACGAGTTAGTGATAGGAAAGGAGAAATAGATGATATTTATTTAAGCACTAAAGGTCTTGCTAAAGAGTTACAACTGCCCATTTGGTCAGTTTCTCAAGTAAATAGAGCTGGGGCAAAAGATAACGTAATTGAAGGGGATAAAGCAGCTGGTAGCTATGATAAAATGATGGTTACTGACATTGCTATATCTCTTTCACGTAAAAAAGAGGATAAAGTAAATGGCACAGGTAGATTCCACATTATGAAAAACAGATACGGAATGGATGGAATGACATTCTCAGTAGTAGCCAATACATCTACGGGCCATTTTGAAGTTACGGATCATCATTTTGATGATGATGATAAAAATCCTCGCCCAGTACAACGTCTTGAAGGTACAAATTTAACTACTTTAGATCGAGACTTGTTAGCACAACAATTTTTTCAGTTAAACACTTAAAACACAAAAAAACAACAATGGCAAGTAAACTATTGCAGGAAAGAGTCGTCTATAAACCTTTTGAATACCCACAAGCTTATGATTATTGGCTTAAACAACAACAAGCACACTGGCTACACACTGAAGTGCCTATGATGTCCGATATTAATGATTGGAAACAAAACTTAACTGAAACTGAAAAGAATATTGTTGGTTCTATTTTAAAAGGTTTTGCCCAAACTGAAACTATTGTAAATGATTACTGGAGTGGTTTAGTAACAAAATGGTTCCGAAAACCCGAAATAATTATGATGGCGACCACGTTTGGCGCCTTTGAAACAATACATGCGGAGGCATACTCGTTATTAAATGAAGAACTTGGACTTGACGACTTTTCAGAATTTCTCGAAGACGAAACTACAATGGCTAAGATTGAAAACCTTAGGTCAGTTAGAGATAGTTTTAATGAAGAAAAAGATTGGCATAATATCGCTAAATCATTGGCTATATTCTCTGCATTTACGGAAGGAGTTAACTTATTCTCATCGTTCGCAGTACTTTTATCTTTCAAGATGCGAAATAAACTTAAGGGAATTGGTCAAATTGTTGAATGGAGTATTAGAGATGAAAGCATGCACTCCGATGCGGGATGCTGGTTATTTAGAACACTTATCGAGGAAAACCCTGAGCTCAAGACTCCGGAGCTCAAGACAGCAATAACCGAAGCAGCTTTACTTTCTCTTCAACTTGAACTTGATTTTATTGAAAAAGTTTATGAACTTGGAGACCTTGAAGGTTGTTCAAAAGAAGATTTAATTTCATTTATTAAACATAGAGTTAATACTAAAATGGGAGATTTAGGTTATGAAGGTGTAATTAATGGAATTGATCCTAATGCTCTTAAAAGAATGAAATGGTTTGATTCTTTATCAGCAGGTAAACAACATACAGATTTTTTTGCAAACCGAGTAACTAACTATTCCAAGGGTCACTTAACTTGGGATGAATCAATATTTTAATTATGGACGGAAATTTAGTAGCAGACACAACAAATTGGGTAAAAGGTAAAGATTACCCTGAATGGATGGATGAAGTAGGAGTAGCAACAATTTCTAAAGGATACCTATTACCAGATGAAACCCCTAAAAAAGCATACAGACGAGTCGCCCATTCAATTGCGACAAGAATTAATAGACCGGATCTTGAAAATAAGTTCTTCAAATATATTTGGAATGGTTGGATTGGCCTTGCTAGTCCAGTCCTTTCTAACACAGGGACCGATCGCGGTTTGCCTATCTCTTGCTTTGGTATTGATACACCTGACAGCATTAGGGGAATTGGATTAACAAACGCTGAACTTATGAAACTTACAGCACTTGGTGGTGGTGTAGGAATTTCAGTAAGTAGAATCCGTCCTAGAGGTACATCAATTACTGGTAACGGTAAAAGTGAAGGTGTAGTACCTTGGTGTAAAATTTATGACTCATCAATTATAGCAACTAACCAAGGTTCAGTTCGCAGGGGTGCTGCGTCTGTAAATTTAGATATTAATCATCTTGACATTGATGAATTTATGCAAATTCGAAGACCAAAAGGTGACCCAAACCGCCAATGCCTTAATTTACATCAGTGTGTAGTTGTAGATGATGCTTTTATGCGTCGTTTACAAGATAGGGATGGAGATGCTATGAAATTATGGCTTGAAATACTTAAAACACGTGTAGAAACAGGTGAACCATATATTATGTTTAAGGATAATGTTAATAAAAATAATCCTTTAGCATATGCCATGAATAATTTAGATGTTAGTATGACTAACATATGTACAGAAATAACATTACATACCGATGAAGAACATTCCTTTATCTGCTGTCTTAGCTCCCTCAATCTTGCGAGATATGATGAATGGAAAGACACAGATGTCGTTGAAACCTCAATCAGGTTCCTCGACGGCGTCATGCAAGAGTTTATAGATAAATCAAATGGTAAAGATTCACTTATTCGAACTCATAGACATGCCCAAAAGGGTAGAGCATTAGGTTTGGGTGTAATGGGTTGGCACTCATTCTTACAACAGAAGAATTTACCATTTAATTCTATTGCTTCAACGGCTTGGACACATACTATTTTTAGTGATATTAGACAAAAAGCAGAAGCTACTTCTAGAGAATTAGCTAAAGAATATGGTGAACCTGTATGGTGTAGAGGTACGGGTATGAGAAACACTCACTTAATTGCTATTGCTCCTACAGTTTCTAATTCTCGTTTAAATAATTGTTCAGCTGGCATTGAACCAATCCCAGCAAACATCTATACTTTTAATGGTGCTAAAGGAACATTTATTGTAAAAAATAAAGAACTAGAGGACTTACTAGAAAGTAAGGGACATAACACCGAAAAAGTGTGGGATGCTATTTTAGCTGATAATGGTTCTGTACAAAATTTACCACATGATGTTCTTACTGAAGATGAAAAAGAAGTATTCCTTACATTTAGTGAAGTAAACCAACTTGAGTTAGTTAGACAAGCAGCTATTAGACAAAAATATATAGATCAAACACAATCCTTAAATCTTTCATTTGACCCAACTGATTCTCCTAAATGGATTAATCAATGTCATATGGAAGCTTGGAAATTAGGAGTTAAAACACTCTATTATCTCCGCACAGACAGCGTGATAAAGGGCGATTTAGGCAGTAGAACTTCGGAGTGTGTTTCTTGCGATGGATAATAAAATATATAATATGTATCATTATGAATAATTTAATTAATTTAATCAATGAATTCTTTAAAAGTGGCTGGGCTACTTTAAAAGGAATTTTAACTTTGAAGTGGTTAAACTTCAAAACTTGGAAATCTTGGACTGGTTTAAGAGCTTTATATTTGTTATTTGCTCTTTTGTTAGTTTTAGGTTTAACTTTTAATTTTAACTTTTTTAACTGGGCGTTGCCAACCTATTTTGTAGTTTGTGCCTTCTTTAAGACTGAGCCTTTGTTAAAAGTTTTAAACAAGCTTGGATTTACTCCAACTGAGTTATAACCCCTACATATTTATCGACGTACGAACCCCAATCAGTTATTTAAAGCTGGTTGGGGTTCTTTGTTACTAAAAATTAAAACTTACGTAAAATGAGCTGGAAAGAAATTTTTAAAGACGATAATACTTACAATGAAAAGTCTATCGTAGGTTTTGGTTCATTTGCCATGATGGCATTATTTGCTATAGCAGATATAGCAACAGGATGGTTCGGTAAAGATTTAGTAATCAACGAATTCATCTATAATTCATTTATAATTGTAACTTTAGGCAGCTTTGGAATTGCTGGCTTGGAAAAATTCATTAAAAAATGAAAATACCTACATTTGAGGATTTTAAATCTAATCCAACCTCAGCAATTGCATTTATTGCTTTATTAGCTATAGGTTATCTTTATATTGACCAAAAAGAGCTTCATGCTCAACAGTTAGCAGCTGAAAAAGAATCTTGTGCAAGAATAGAAATGCAATTACAAGAAAGAGTTTCATCTCTAGAACAGACAGTTGTTAGATATGAAGCTAAACTAGAAGAAATGAATGAAAAGTTATTAAAATGTTTAGAAAAGAGCAATTAATACTTATCGCACTCTTAAGTGGTTGTGCTACTGTAGCAAATGATGGGTCTGTTGAATCTACCAAATCCTTAGAAAACCCTATAGTAGTAGCTAGAGATAGCTCTTTTTTAGAATCTATTGATTCTACTTTAGAAATGGCTGATGATATTATGAGTGAAAGAGAAGTTAATAAAGCTAACACTGAAAGGAAAATGTTTTCTTTAAAACAACTTGTTAATCAAGAAGAAGAATTAATTGCTGAATTAGAAAAAAAATTATCCATTAAGGATAGTATTATCAAAAACAAAACAGAAAAACTAGAAGTTTTAACTTTCCAGCTAGGACTTACAGAGAATAAACTTTCAAGTACAGAAGAAATTATTCAAAGATATATAGTAGCATATAACGTATTATTAGAAGAAAATAATTTACTTCAAACAGAGTTAGATGAATCTTATAATCAAGTAGATTATTTAGATTCTTTAATTTATACATGTAAAAAACTTACTAAAGTTTACGAATCAAATTAATCAATGAAAGAATTTTTACTAGGAATAGGAATTAATGTTGGATTAGCAGTGTCTGGGTTTTTTGGAAGCCTATTACTTGTGGGCCAACAAAAAGATTTAAACCTTAAAGAACAAATTATCTCTATTATTGGGGGTACAATGTCAGCTAATTATTTAACCCCCATAGTAATTGATACTATTGGTTCTGATAATGAATCTCTTCATTTTGGAATGGCTTTTGTAATTGGATTTGGAGGTTTAAAAGTAGTAGAACATTTTTATAGTAAATGGTTTAATAAAAAAGAAAATGATACTAACAATAATTAATTTATTATGTAATATAGTACTTTGTGGAGCAGGTACTGCGTTCTTTTTGGCTATATTTACTCGTGAATCTAGTGCTGTACACAAATGGAAAGCGTTACATCACTGGATACTAAAAACAGGACTTAGTGCATTTATAGCTGGTTCTTTATTTAACGTTTTAACTTTATCAACTCCCCCTTGGACTGAAGTAGTGTTAAATATAGGATTAGCATTTATTTTTACTTGGGCTACTTTATTTCACTACAAGTTTTTTTACCCAAGTGAAGAATATAAAAAATAAATAAAAATGTTTTTATATTGTTATAACGCTAAACTCGATAGAGTAGTTGACGGTGACACCATAGATGCTATGGTAGACTTAGGTTTCTCAACCTGGAAACATATTAGAATTAGGCTAAATGGGATAGATGCTTATGAATCCAGAACTAAAGATTTAGAGGAAAAGGAAAGAGGATTAAAAGCAAAAGCTAGAGTAGAAGAGTTACTAGCTTCAACTGACGGAAATTTTATTTTATATTCTAAAGGAGTAGGAAAATATGGTAGATGTTTAGGTGAAATAAAAATAGAACGTAGCATACACGATATTATTAATTTAAACGAACTTCTTATAAATGAAGGTTTAGCAGTTCCTTACGAAGGAGGTGCTCGATAATTTGGGATTTTAAAATCTCTTTTGTATCTTTAGGGTATGATTAGTACCCCTCCAATTGAACTTATTGAAAAAAAGTTGTCAAAACTTCAAAAGCTCAATTACAATCAATTTTTTTGGTGGCGTAGATGGACTCGTAAGGGGAAACCACTTCACAAATATTCACCATTAGCAGATAAAATCAAAAATGGTGATTACGATGATAGTCCATATCGTTGGCAAATTTATTATTGTGATTGGGAAATTGACCAAAAAACAAAAAAATTTTTTGATCGAAGAGAGTGGGCAGAAGAAACTACAATTGATCGGAACCGCCGTCGCCGTTTAATTGATGACCACGAAAAATATGAACGTGAAAATCTTGAACAATTACAAAAAGATTTTCTTCAAACATTTCGCATGACTCGAGATGATTATGAAAGAGATGTAATTGAGGTTGGAGGTACGCTAGAAGAATTTTATAATTACTGTGAGACAAGATATGGAACATATTTCCGTCCTACTACCGCACCTCGTAGAGGACGACCACCTAAAATTAAACCTGACAACTCAGACTCACCTTATTAATGAAAATATCACACGAAATACCAATTGCTTATCTAGAACATAGTCTAGCATTTAATCATTACGACTATCTTCTTCCTCATTTATATGATCAATATCCAGAATATAAAGAATTTTTTCAAAGAAAAGGAAAATCATCTCGTCGTTATATTATAATGGATAATTCTCTACATGAGTTGGGTGTGCCCTACTCAAAAGGTAGAATGATTTCTATTATTGAAGAAGTAAAACCTGATGAATTCATTGTACCAGATGCTTGGGAAGATGCTATTACTTCAATGCGCCAAGCTAAGGAATGGAGCTTTATTGAATTACCTGAGGGTGTAACTAAAGTAGCAGTTGTGCAAGGTAAGTCGTTACATGAGGTAATAAAGTGTTATCAAACGTATAAATGGTTGGGTTACACGAAGATTGCATTTTCATATGGAGCTAATTATTACAACGATATATTCCCACATCCTAACAAAGATATTGGCAAGGCATTAGGACGTCAATTAGTAATCAGTAAAATGATTGATATGGGGCTTATAGGAAACACTGATAGAATTCATCTCTTAGGTTGTTCTCTCCCTCAAGAATTTTTATATTATAAGGATATAAAACAAATTGAAAGCATTGACACATCAAACCCAGTAATGGCGGCATTTGATAAAGTAGTATATCATCCTAATCATGGGTTAAATTCTAAACCTAAAACAAAAATTGATGAGGTTATAAATACTCCTTTTGATAGACACATTGCTGAAATGATTGATTATAACACAACGTATTTTAAATTATTAAATAATATATTATGAAAAAACAAGCAGTATTGTCACTAAGTGGAGGTATGGACAGCTCCACATTGTTGCTTCATCTACTCGCCAATGGCTATGAAGTGACAGCACTGTCTTTCGATTATGGACAGAAACACAGAGTAGAACTTGAACGAGCTCAATCATTAGTAAATTATATTAATGATAATCCTAATAGGATATTTCACCACGATCATGCCCCTAATGGTTTTGAGGAAGCTTATTCTAAAGTAAAGTATGGAGTAATTAAACTTGATGGTTTAGCTCCTATGCTTAATAGTGCCCTTGTAGAAGGTGGAGCTGAAGTACCCGAAGGTCATTATGAGCAGGAAAACATGAAGGAAACAGTTGTCCCAAACCGCAACAAAATATTTTCATCAATTATTCAAGCAGTAGCACTATCAATCGCAAATGAAAAAAATACAGAAGTACGTATTGCAATGGGCATTCATGCAGGTGATCACGCAATCTACCCTGATTGTAGACAAGAATTCAGGGATGCAGATTATATTGCCTTCATCCAAGGTAATTGGGACGCTGATCGCGTTAACTATATTACCCCTTATCTTAATGGGGATAAGTTTGATATACTTAAAGATGGAGCCAAATGTTGCGGCAAGCTGGGACTTGACTTTGACACAGTTTATGCAAATACAAATACTAGCTACAAGCCCATTAATATTAACGGTACTTGGTACAGTGATTATAAATCGGCTTCTTCGGTTGAAAGGGTTGAAGCATTTATTAAATTGGGCCGACCTGACCCAGTACAATACGCAAACCAAGATAACGTGGTTTCATGGGATGTTGTTAAAGAAGAAGTTCAAAAAGTCTTAACAACAGCACAATGAGTTATATTTCAACAAAAGTATTTGACGGATTTAGTTGTGTGTTTCGTCAGTGGAAAGCTGACGGAACTCATTGCCAATTTCTTCACGGTTATGGAGTAAGCTTTAAAGTATGGTTTAAAGGAGAATTAGACGAACGTAATTGGGTTTGGGACTTTGGAGGTATGAAACGAGCTAAAGGTAAAATCGACGGTATGAATCCTAAAGCATGGATGGATTATATGTTTGATCATACTTTTATTGTAGCTGAAGACGATCCATTTCTTGAATCATTCCAAAGAATGGAGGGTGCTGGTGTAGCTCAAGTAAGAGTAGTACCTGCTACAGGAGCAGAAAGATTTGCTGAATATGTTTATCAAAAACTTAATACCTTTGTTCAAGAAGAAACTGAAGGCAGAGTTAAGGTTGTTAAAGTAGAATTTATGGAACACGGAAAAAACAGTGCTATTTATGTTGAAAAGAATTGAAGATTATAACAAAGTACTCCCAGTACTAGAAGTATACAGGTGTGTACAAAGTGAGGGTTCTCGCTTTGGTCGTCCTACTATTGCAGTTAGAACAACAGGTTGCACCCACCGTTGTTGGTTTGGCGAAGGAGGGTGGTGCGATAGCTGGTATACTTCAATCCACCCTGAAAAAGGAACATTTACATTCAATGACATAATTGATATTTATGATAAGAACCCTCAAGTTAAAGAAATGATGTTAACAGGAGGTTCTCCTACAATGCACCCAGCATTGGTAAATGAATTAACACATTTTGCTAATGAAAGAGGAATTCTTATTACAATTGAAACTGAAGGTTCGCACTTTGTTGAAACCGATTATCCAATTGGTCTCGTTTCTCTTAGTCCGAAGTTTAGTAATTCTGTTCCTCGTGTTGGCATTTCTACACCCGCTGGAAAAGTGGTTGATGAAAAATTTGTCCAAACTCATGAAAGACATAGACTCAATTATGACGCAATCCAACAAATGATGAATTTTCACAGTGACTATCACTATAAACCAGTGTGGGATGGAACTGATGAAAATTTAGCTGAAATTGAGGATTTTAGAGTTAAAATGAACATTCCTAAAGCTAAAACATTTGTAATGCCTGCTGGGGATACTAGACAAACTCTTATTGAAATGTATCCTAAGGTATTTGAAATGGTAGCTGAACATGGTTATAATATGACAGGAAGAGACCACATTATAGCTTACGATACCGAACGAGGAGTTTAAATTAAGGGCACAAGATCGTGCCCTTTTTTAATATTTATAACCACAACTAGGTTATCACTAAAGGTTTTTATAAAGGTAAACTCTTAATAAAAACTTAATGAAATATTTTTACTCACTAATTTTTTTGCTTTTAAGCATAGTAGGAATAGCTCAATGTGACGTATTTATTGAACCAGGTTCGGTATCAGTAACCGATAATGGGTCAGGAATAAAATTCGAATTTGATATTACAAATAATTCAGGGGTTGATTGGTATGGTGATGTATTAAAGTTATATTGGACGCTTAATTCAAGCGCACCAATTTGGGAAATTGATTACAATTCTAATGTTAATACTCCCCCAATAGCCCCAGGAGAAACACGAACAATTAAAACTCCATGGTTTGATTTTCCTAATTTACCCTCATGGTTCCCAGATGATCCTAATGCTAGCCAGCCATGGGAAGAATCTATGGAATGGGCATATTACGGACTGCCATTTCCTTTTGAGGGGGCATGGTCGCCTATGAGACTAAGATTAGGAAGTTGTGGTTTAGCTGATGCCGCTACTGTATATGATTCTAATGGAGACTATTATTACGGCCCTTTTAATTCAGATTGCCCTGATTTAAATGATGATGCGTTCTGTGATTGTGATTTAGATTTTATGGGGTTTGATCCTAATACATTAGATGTTAGTGTAGAAGTTATAAGCCATTGGAATTGTGGTACTACATTAAATAATGGCCTATCTAGCAATGTTGATGCTGTTAATCATATTCATTTCGGTTTACATGTTCCAGGATGGGATTATCAATGGGGCTGTACTACAGGTATCAACCACCCAGGATGGACTTTTACTGGTTGGTCAGCTAATGGAAATTCTAATCTTTATTTTTATTCTGGGGATGTTTTTAATGTTAATCTTTTAGATTTAGGTCCTAATGCTCCATGTTTTCAAGAAATTTTAACAAGTGATACTTTAACAGCTTGTCCTGAAATTGTATTGTGGCAAATTAACTATTCTCAAACTCTTAATATTGTAGATGGCGGGTGGGCTGTAAATTATGGAGGAGATGATACCCAAGAATATCCTGATAACTTTATTAATTTAAATTCACTTAATGTATGTGAATCTCCACCCCCATTATACCCAGGGTGTATGGATGAAAATGCTAATAATTATAACTCTAATGCTGGTTATGATGATGGTTCATGTTTATATGGTCCCGTTTTAGGTTGTACAGATCCTATTGCCTGTAATTATGATTCTTCTGCTACTTCAAATGATGGTAGTTGCGATTATTCTTGTATTGGTTGTACAGATGAAAATGCTAGTAATTATAATCCAGACGCAATTTACGATAATAATAACTGTGAATATTTTTTCCCAGATGCTGATCCCAATGTTTCATTTTTCGGGAATGATTGTGTTGGAGAAGAATATGACCCGACATACGGAGTATTTGTATACAATTATGGAGAAGATACCTTATATCAATATTGTGTAGAAATTCTTGAATTAGGTGTAGATACTTGCCTAAATGGTTACGTATGGGGTTCAGCTTGGATTGAACCTGGTGCAGCTCAATTTATAGGATTATATACAATTCCTGATAGTATTACTCAATTTACAGTAACAGTATATAATGTTGGTGACGAGTACGAAGGAGATAATATTAACAATATTCAAGTAGTAAATGTTAACCAACCCAATAATAACCCCTGTATAGTTTTTGATCCTCTAATACTTGATATACTCCCAGATGAGATTTGGTCTTATGGAGGTACTTGTACAAATCCATTCTTTAATCAAAACTTTTTAATCGAAAATGTTGGTGAAGGTATTATAGATAGTTTAACATTTAACTTTAATGTAACTACTTGGAATGGGGATATTATACTAGATCTTACTCAAGATTATTATACTTCTTTAGCTCCTGGTGATATACTTAATATAGACAATTTACCAGATGTGTTTACAGGTGATTTAAATTTAGTAACTGTTACTGTAACATGGGTAGATGAAAATGGAGAATTACAAACTGATACTCAAACATTTGACATATTATTATACTGTTGGGGCTGCACTGATCCTGAGGCAAATAACTACATAAATAGTCCTTATGTATTTGATGCTGTTCCTGATTATTGGTTAGTTGAATTTCCTAATATAACTCCACCTACACCAGATCAAATAGAGTGTACATATGATATTTATGGTTGTACTGATGAAGCAGCCAACAACTATAACCCCAACGCTAATGTTGACGACGGCTCTTGTACTTATGACATACTTGGTTGTACGGATCCATCCGCCAATAACTTCAATCCCCTAGCAAATATTGATGATGGAAGTTGTACTTACGATGTGTTGGGTTGTACTGATTCTAATGCACTCAATTTTAACCCATTCGCCAATATTGATGACGGTTCTTGTGAATATGCTGTTTATGGATGTACCGATCCGCTTGCATCGAATTATAACCCACTCGCTACTGTGGACGATGGTAGCTGCGAATATGTAATTTATTTAGGTGGTTGTACTGATCCTGAAGCTATAAATTACAATGTCCAAGCTACTTATGATGATGGTTCATGTGTTTATGATCCTTGTAATGGAGTAGTAGGTGCTGTATATTATGCCCCTAATACTTTTACACCTAATAATGATGGGATAAACGATGGATGGACTGTAGTAACCAACCCAGAATGTTGGTTAAGTTGGCAAGTTTTAATTTACAACAGATGGGGTCAGCTAATCTGGGAATCACACACCCCTGGAGAAATATGGCCCGGAAGTGTTTTTGGGGGTGATTATTATGTTGCCGACGGAATTTATTTTTATCAAGTAAAAGGGGTAGGATGGAATCCTTCAAATACTTTTCAAACAACAGGAAACATAACAGTTTTTAGATAAACTTGGATGAACAAAATTTTGTTCATATCGTTATAAAAAATTTGATTAAATATGAGTGAAAAAGAAATAGAAAGTCTTAGCAAACAAATCATAGAAGCAATTAATACAACTACAAATGATTATGATGCTTTAGACAAAGTTAAAAATATATTGAGGAATTATAACCAAAAATGAAAGTTACACTATTAAATGTTACACCTAAAGCTGAAGAGCATATTGTGGAGGTTGCACGCGTATCTAGTTCACGTACGGATAAGAAAGCTAATGCATCTGGCCTTCTTCGATACTTGGTACACCACAAACACTGGTCACCGTTCGAGCACGGGCACGCGACCTTCGAGATTGAAACTTCCAAAGCCATCGGAATCCAGCTCATCCGTCACCGTTCGTTTTCTTTTCAAGAGTTTAGTCAACGATATCAAGATGTTAATAAAGCTGGAGATTCAATGTTTGAGCCTATCGAGTTACGGGAACAGTGTGAAGACAATAGACAGTCCTCCACCGAAGTAATTAATCCTGAAATTGATTTTGATTATCCTAGAATAAAAGCTAATCAAGCTATTAAAAATCATTTAGAAAAATCTCATGAACTTTATAATAAACTTTTAGAAGCAGGGGTTGCCCGTGAACAAGCCCGTATGATTCTTCCACTTGCTACAACTACTAAAATCCATATGACAGGTTCTATTCGTTCTTGGATTCACTTTTTGGAACTTAGAGATGATGGACACGCTCAAAAAGAGATTCAACTTGTTGCAAAAGAAATAAAGCGTATATTTATTTCCGAATTTCCAGTTATTTCAAAAGCTTTAAATTATGAAGTTAAGTAAAAATTTATCTTTAAACGAGGTTACTAAATCAGATACCGCATTACGTAGAGGTATTGATAATACACCCACAGAAGAACATATTGAAAACCTTAAATATGTAGCCGAAAAAGTATTCCAACCTATCAGAGAACACTTTGGAGTTCCTATTTACATTTCAAGTGGTTACCGAAGTAAAGCCTTAAATGAAGCAATTGGTGGATCGAAAACCAGTTTTCATTCACATGGAATGGCACTTGATTTAGATCAAGATGGTAGAAATAAAGGAGTATCAAACGCAGATGTTTTTTATTTTATTAAAGATAATCTTCAATTTACAGAATTAATTTGGGAATTTGGAGACGAAACAAACCCAAACTGGGTACACGTAGCTATTGCTCCTGGTAGAGAAGAGGAGAAAAAAATTAAAATAGCAGAATCTATTAATAATAAAACCCAATATAAAATTTGGGATAGAGGATAATTATAGGGAAGTACTAAAGCTTCCTTTTGTTATGTATATAAATCAATTAATTTTTTATTTAAAACCAAAAACCAAATGAGACAAATTTCAAAATTTGCCTTAGTGGGGATTTTCTGTATGATGTCCTCACTTACCTTTGCCCAAATTACGGGTAAAGTTACAGATGCTTCTACAGGAGGTGTACTCCCAGGAGCAACAGTTCTAGTTGAAGGTAATTCAACTGGTACCGCTACTAAACCAGATGGTACTTTTGAATTATCAGCTACACCAGAGGGAACTTTGGTGATCAGCTTTATCGGTTATGAAACAGCCAATTTGACTGCTAAAGCCGATATGGGAACAATTTCTTTACAACCAACAGCACTTGGTTTAGCAGCAGCTTCTGTTGTAGCTAATGTTGTTGACGTTGCTAAAGTAAGAGAAACTCCCGTAGCTGTGTCTACAATCTCTCCTCAAGAGATTGCTTTAAAAGTGGGAAACCAAGAGTTTCCTGAAATTATGAATTCTACCCCTGGCGTTTATGCTACAAAACAAGGTGGTGGATATGGTGATTCACGTATTTCTCTTCGTGGATTTGATCAAAGAAACACATCTTTCTTGATTAACGGTCAACCTGTTAATGATATGGAAAATGGATGGGTTTATTGGTCTAACTGGCAAGGTTTAACTGATGTTGCTAGTGGTATTCAAATCCAAAGAGGTCTAGGTGCTTCTAAACTCGCAGTTCCTTCTGTGGGTGGAACTGTTTCTATTGTTACTAAAGCAGCCCAAATGGAACAAGGTGGTTCTATTTCTGAAACTGTTGGTAATGATGGTTACATGAAAACTTCACTTAACTATAATAGTGGAAAAAATGAAAACGGGTGGGCTTCATCCTTTTTGTTAAGCCAATGGTCAGGTGATGGTTATGTTTACGGTACTTCAGGTGCTGGTACTACCTATTTTGGTGCTATTGGATATGAACCTGAAAATTCTAAACATGCTTTAAATCTTACTGTATTAGGTGCTGGACAATGGCATCACCAAAGAGATGCTTGGGTCTCAATTCGTGACTACCAAAACTTTGGTGAAGAAGGAATTGATCGCCGTTGGAATACAGACGCTGGTTACTTGAACGGTGAAGAATACTCTATGAGAAGAAACTTCTACAACAAACCACTTGCTACATTTAACTGGGATTTTGATATCACAGAAAACCTTAGCTTAAACACTTCAGTTTATGGTTCTGCTGGTAGAGGTGGTGGAACAGGCCCTCGCGGCCAGTATTTCCGTAATGGAGAAATTAATAATCATCCTTATAATATGGATTTAACTGAACATTATATTGATAATGGTTTAGGTACTCGTGATGAAGATGGATTTATTGATTTTGATGCTGTGGTTGCTGCTAACATTGCTACTACTACAGGTTATGGTACTACCGATTCACTTTTAGGAAGCGCATTTTATGGCCAACTGATCGGTTCTAATGGTTATAAATTAAACGATGTGAATCGTGCTGTTGAGGTGCGTCGTGCTTCTATGAATTCACATGACTGGGTAGGTGCTATTTCAAATCTTGAATATAATAAAGGCAACTGGAGAACATCAGTAGGCGTTGATTTGAGAAACTACAAAGGCTACCACTACCGAGCGTTGAATGATTTGATGGGTCTCGACGGTTACTATTCTACAGGTAATCAAAATTCTATGGGTCAAATTATTAATACTACAATTGAAGCTAGTCCATTCCAAAACACAGGTTTAAATGGTCCTAAATTGGATTACTACAACGTTGGTTTAGTTAATTGGGCTGGATTTAATGGATTAGCTGAGTATAACAATAATGTATTGTCTGCTGTTGTTCAAGCAGGTTTCTCAAGACAGTCTTACCAGCGTGAAGATTATTTTGATCAACCACTTCTCCCAATTTCTGATGTTGCTACCCTACCAGGTGGTTATTTGAAAGGTGGTGCTAATTACAACTTAGATGAAAGATCAAACGTATTTTTCAACGCAGGTTTGATTTCACGCCAACCTAACTTTGATGCTGTATTCCCAAATTATGCTAATATTGTTAACGAAGATATTGAAAATGAAACAATCCAATCATTAGAGTTTGGATATGGTTTTATTGGAGATAATATTACTCTTAATGCTAACGTATATGCTACTACTTGGGGTAATAGGTTTAAAACTCAATCTGTAGATGTTGCTGTTAACGATTCAACTATGGTTGAAGGTACTGCTCAATTTGATGGCATTGATGTTCAACACAATGGTTTTGAATTAGAAGCAGTTTATCGCCCAACAAACCGTTTGAAATTAAATGGTATGTTATCTATGGGTGATTGGAGATATACTAAAAACTTCACAGCCGAAATCTTTGATGACAGCAACAATTCATTAGGTGAAGCTACATTATATACTAATGGTGCTAAAGTTGGTGATGCTGCCCAATTTACAGCGAATGTTGGTGTTGATTATAGAATCGGAAACAACATTAATGTAGATTTGCGTTATAGATTTGTTGATGGTTTATATGCTGACTGGA